>Ga0265298_10008164_pt1 | contig 12609 bp, 8 predicted proteins | sample AusTroGonzalo_MG_3_FD_193486 | JGI IMG/M metagenome (GOLD analysis project Ga0265298, IMG submission 193486) | Bovine rumen microbial communities from tropical cattle in Woodstock, Queensland, Australia - Gonzalo_01 | ecosystem: Host-associated > Mammals > Digestive system > Stomach > Rumen ... | reverse complement strand
CTGCGACATGAATGCCAGCACATTATACACCAGCACAGCCCCCATGCTTACACGGTCGCCATAGGCTCCGAAGCGGTCACCATAAATCTCCGCCAACAGGAACATGCTGCAGATGCACAGCCCGTCCACCAGGAAGTGCTGCACGCTGCTGAGTCCTATCAACTTCGCGTTTGTCATATCGTCGCCCGTTTGTCTCTGCAATATTTGTCTCTGCAAAAGTACGAACTTATTCCCAAACCGCCAACAATTCCGCTAAAAAAATGTCACAACTGTCACAAACACCTCCTAAACCTTGCACGATTCAAAAATATTGCCTATCTTTGCAGCATTAATCATCTACGAATATGCAAAAACTGCTTCGTGAAACCTTCCCGCTGGCCATTCTAGCCGGCATTTGCATCTCCATCGGATGCGTAGTCAATCTGCGTGTGGGCGGCGTCGCTGGTGCCGTTCTCTTCGCCTTCGGACTCACCACTGTGGTCTATTATGGACTCAAACTCTATACCGGCACAGCCGGATTCATCCGTCGTCAGGGCGACTGGACGATGCTCTGTGTGGTGCTGTTGGGAAACATCGTGGGCTGTCTGTTCTCTGCCTGGATGATTGCCTATGCCCAGCCCGACTGCATCGAGCCTGCCTCAAAGATTCTTGCAGGCCGTCTGGCGAAAGGCCCCTGGGCTTGTTTCCTGCTGGCCATCGGCTGCGGATTCATCATGACCACCGCCGTCGAGTTCGCCCGCAAGGGAAAGATGCTGCCGCTGCTGCTGGGTGTGCCCGTCTTCATCCTCTGCGGCTTCGCCCACTCCATCGCCGACGCCTTCTACTTCCTCGTCTCTCCCTCCGCCCAACTCCTCCAAACCGATGTCCTCATCGTCTACGTCAGCGAAGTGCTCGGCAACTTCGTCGGCTGCAACCTCTACCGCTGGACGCTCTTCTTCAAGCCCGAGGAAGAAATACCATCTAACTAAGAATATATTTATTCCTCAAAATCCTTGCAAGTTTCAGAATTATTACTTATATTTGCACCCAAATAAACAAATATTTAACGTTATGACAAAGAAACTATTATTCTTAATGGCCCTTTTACTGCCGATGGGAGTATGGGCTGATGATGATGAGAAAGTCATTGCAGAAAGAGACTGGACTGGTCCCATTTGGTTAGGGGATGCAGAGGAGTTTAATGCAACATCTAAATTGACAGCCGATGGTTTGGAAATTACTAACCCTAGTGTACAAGAAGATTACTGGAAACCCCAGGCATATATTCTTGAAGGCATCACACTCCAGAAAGGGCACTCATACAAAGTAATGATCAACGCCAAAATTCCTGCTGATGGTGATCTTTCTGTGCAGTTAGGCACCTGGGAAAATGGCAACTTTGAGGGTGGTATTGATTATGTTGACAAATTCGTTCCTGTCAAAGCCAGCACAGACTTTAAAAATATCGAGGTCATCTATGATGATTTCCCTGTAGACGCAATAAATGGCCACGTTGTATTCCAAAATGGTCTCATCAAAGGAACATGTGTAGTGAAGTATGTAAAGGTTACTGACATAACCAGACCTAAAGAAGGTTATTTTGAAGAGACCTTTCATGGTCCATACTGGTTTGATGGTGAAGGTGTTGGAGCAACATATGAGATGACGGCAGAAGGCTTGGCCATTACCAATCCTAAAGTACAGGCCGAATTATGGACTGTTCAGACGCAAATTATAAAAAATGCCCCACTTCGAAAAGGCCACACTTACAAGGTTATTGTCAACGCCAAGATTCCTTCTGACGGTGAGCTTCAGGTAAATTTGGGAAACTGGGCTGATAATGGTGTTATCAATAATTTAGCTATCCCCGTCAAAGCCAGCAGCGACTTCCAGGATTACGTATTCGTGTGCCAAGACTACCAAGTAGATGCGGTGGGGGAAAGTTTCGTGCTTTTCCAGAATGGCGGCATCGCAGGAACCTGCGTCGTCAAGAATGTACAAGTCGTTGATATCACTGATAGTGAGGAGATTATTGCAAGTAATAAAATGGATGGTCCATATTGGTATGATGACGAAGGTGTTGGAGCAACTTATGAGATGACGGCAGAAGGCTTGGCCATTACCAATCCAAAAGTACAGGCTGAACTGTGGACTGTTCAAACGCAGGTTCTTCAAAATGCCAAACTTGAGAAGAATCACGCTTACAAGATTATTGTCAACGCTAAGATTCCATCTGACGGAGAGCTTCAGGTGAATTTGGGAAACTGGGCTGATGATGGTACTTACAATATTATAAGCATCCCTGTCGAAGCCAGCAACGACTTCCAGGATTACGAATTCGTGTGCCAGGACTTCCCCATAAATGCAGATAATGGTTTCGTGCTGTTCCAAAATGGTGGCATCGCAGGAACTTGCATCCTCAATTATGTACAAGTCGTTGATATCACTAACGGAGATGAGTATCTACGCTCTACAGAAGGGGACTTGACAGGGTCCTACTGGTTCGGTGACGAGGAAACTGGTGCCACCTGTGTGACGACAGCTGAGGGAATTGCCATTACCAATCCTAAAGTGCAAGAGAATCTCTGGACTCCTCAGTCACAAGTTATTCAAAACGCTAAGTTTGAGAAGGACCACACATATAAGGTAGTTGTCAACGCCAAGATTCCTTCAGATGGTCTGCTTCAGATACAGTTAGGAACCTGGGGCCAAGGAGTTTGCATTGATAAAAGTTTTGACGTCAAAGCCAGCGACGATTTCCAAGATTTCGAAGTCGTGTATGAAGACTTTACTGTCGATGCGAAAGACGGACATGTACTTTTCCAGAATGGCGGCATCGCAGGAACTTGTGTAGTCAAGAATGTTAAGGTTATCGACCTTGGTATCATTTCTGTCGACCTTGTATACAGCTATAATGATGAAGACCTGACAGCAGAAGTTATCAAAAATCCAAATAGGGCATATATCGGTGATGTGATTATTCCTGCGACTGTCAAACATAATGGAAAGGATTACACTGTAACTAGTATAAGTAAAGATGCATTCCAATATTGCAAGTCGATGAACTCGTTGCATATTCCTGCGACATTAACAAAGGTCGAGGGGCAATCGTTCTTAAGCTGTATCTCCCTAAAGAAAATAACAGTAGATCCCAATAATCCTGTCTACGACTCTCGCAACAACTGCAACGCTATTATCCAAAAGGAATCAAATGAACTCGTCCTCGGCTGTTTGGGAACTGTGGTTCCTGAAGGTGTAACCAGGATAGCATGGGGGGCCTTCTGGGGCAACTGGGATATAAAGAATTTACATCTTCCCAATACAGTTAAGTCTATTGAAGATGGAGCCTTTGCTTGTTGTTTTTCTTTTGAAAGCATTGACCTTCCGTCATCCTTGGAGTCAATTGGAGCTTGGACATTCCAAGATAGTGGCTTAAAGAGCATCACAATACCTGCATCAGTGACAAGTATCAGAGCATTGGCTTTCGACAAATGCAAGGATTTGAAGAGCGTGATTTCAAAAATACCTGATCCAACAAAAATCACTTTTGGGCAAGACGTATTTAAGGAAATCAACAACAATGCTATTCTCTATGTGCCACAGGGTACAATAGATGCATATACGAATCAAGGCTGGTCTAAGTACTTCGCTCAGGTATTGGAAGAACAGAGCAACACGCTATCACCCACAGATCTATCCACCCACTCTGGCAACCAACCTACATTGTCTATCGTAATGAACAACTATGACAAGATCACAGCTATGCAGTTCGACCTTGTTCTGCCTAAAGGCATCACGGTGGCCAGCGATCAAGACGGTTTGATGGTTAGTCTTAGCAACAGGGCTGCAGCATCTCACACCGTAGCAAAGCGTGTTCAGGAAGATGGGGCTGTACGCATCGTCTGCAGCTCCAACAGCAGTGTTGTATTCTCTGGCAATGCAGGAACTGTTGTCTTGGTAAAGCTGAATGTTAGTAAAGATTTGGCCAACGGCGAGTATCAGGTGAAGGTTAAAAATATCGAGCTCTCCTCTGAGGGCGGTGAAGCCTTCCACCCAAATCCCACAGAAGCTAAAATCAAAGTCGGTGGCGTCATCATGGGCGACGTTGACAGTAATGGATCGGTGACCGTCAACGATGCCGTATGGATTGTCCGCGATATTCTTGGCATCACCCCCAAGGGCTTCGTTAGTGCAGCTGCCGACTTGGATGGCAGTGGTAAAATATCTGTCAACGACAAGGTGGTTCTCATTAACCACTATATACTCGGTAAGAGCAAGGCCCGTACTAGAGCCGCTGGTGAAGAAAAGCCTGCTACCCTCAGCATTGCCAATTTCTTCATGCAACCAGGCGAGATGCGCACCATCAACGTGATGATGCCGACTGACCGCACGGACATTGAAGCCTTGCAATGCGACATCTACCTGCCTCAGGGTTTGACTTTCGTTGCAAAGACAGAAAACGGTGAGAGATCATATGCAAGTAAGGGCGAGCGTGCTACTAATTCCCATAGCATATCCTCATACATTCAGGAAGACGGGGCCCTGCGCGTGGTGGAAAGCAACGACGGAGGCACTGCCTTCAAACAGAACGACAAGGCTGTGTTCAGCTTTGCCATCAAGGCTTCCGATGATGTCAAGGTTGGCAATCACATTATCCGTTTGGCAAACATGGAGTTGAGTTACGGAGAGCCCATCAACCCTGCCGATATCAAGAGTACTGTCACGATTACCGTCACTAACCTTGGCGACGCGAACAACGACGGCGAAGTGGATAAGGCCGACATCCTAGCCCTTGTAGATCTGATCATGAGCAATACCTACTATGCCAAGGCCGACATGAACAAGGACGGTAAGGTGAATGCCGCAGACCTCGTGTTCTTAACGAATACAATCAATAAGAAATAGCATCCTATTCAAATCAGCAATCAGGACGGCTAAGATCAGGGGGGATAGGTGATTGATTTTTTACCAAAGAATCAATGATCTGTCCCCCTGATCTTTGGATTAGCGTTTTCTTTTTGTATTTCTTAGAATTATTAACTCAAAACAATACAAATCATGAAGAAACTATTTTTCATATTATCTGCCCTGCTTGCAGTCATATCAGTAAATGCGCAAAACAAGACAGGCGCAGATGGCAAAATAGTCATTGCGGAGAAAGACTGGACTGGTTGCACTGAAGCGGACTTGATGTTCTACCAGTTCGCTGATGGCCAGGAAGGATATGTAACTGCTTCTGAGGAAGGTATTGTCATTACCCTTCCAAAACTTTCGGATGATATCTGGCAACCTCAGACCCAAATTTTGGATGGTGCTGCTCTTGAGAAAGGGCAGGATTACACCGTCCGTATCACCGCAAAGATTCCTTCTAACGGCGAATTACAGTTGAACATGGGTTCATTTTCTGCTGCTGAGCATAAGGTTGTCGATGTAACAGGTAGCGATGACTTCCAGACTATCGACATCGAGTTCCCTGACTTCCCATATGCAGATGCACAAATACTATTCCAAAGCGGTTTCATTGTTGGAACCTGCGTCATTCAGAAGGTTCAAATCCTCGGGAAAGTTAATATATGGACACTTGCTGGCGATGAGAGTCTTTTAGGAGTGGATTGGGATGTAACTTCCACTATTAACAATATGATTACCCTGGACGGAGAAGTATATACACTCACGAAGAAAAATCTTTCACTATCAAAGGGCACCTATCATTTTAAGGTGTATAAAAACAATTCGGTGGACGAATCATATCCTAGTAGTGACGCTACACTTGTAATAGATGAGGAAGGTGTCTATACTGTAAAGTTCACTTTCAATGCTAATGCCAAGGAACTGTCAGCCATAGCTATGAAAGTAATTTCAGGCGAGTTTGAGACAGCAGCCGAAGCCGTGACAAACATGAAGATAGGTTGGAATCTGTTTAATACGTTGGATTCTCCTGCTGATCCAGATTGGTACACTCCCGAGAACTATGAGATTTGGGAAACTGCTTGGGGACAACCTGTCACAAAGCCAGAACTGATGAAGCTGATGCGTAAGGCAGGTTTCAATGCTATACGTGTTCCCGTTACTTGGTATTTGCATACAGATAGTAATGGAAAAGTGGATCCTATGTGGATGAGGCGTGTGCATGAAGTGGTGGACTATGTGATAGACCAGGGTATGTATTGTCTCCTAAATACCCATCATGACACAATGTATGAAACTGATGGTAATGGAAACATCACTCGCAATGCAAAATTGATAGCAGACAAAGATAATTATAATGAAAACAAAGAGTGGTTTGAAAACCTATGGCGACAGATAGCCGAGGAATTCAAAGACTATGACGAGCACCTCTTGTTTGAAGGCTATAACGAAATGGCCGATAAATATGGCTCATGGTTTGGCCCCAACGGAGACTATGGTGAAGAGCATGTGCAACAGGCTTACGATGCGATAAACGATTATGCGCAGAGTTTTGTAAATGCTGTGAGGTCAACAGGCGGAAAGAATCTGGAGCGTAACCTTGTGGTATCTACATATACCGCCTCACTCGGACCAGGGATGTATTGGGGAAGAGAGGCGTGCAGACGGATGAAGGTGCCCCAAGACGTTACAACTGACCATATTGCCATTGAGGTACATTGTTATTGTCAGACGAACAAGGATGAAGTTGATGATGTCATCTTTAATATTACGAAGTACCTGTCGTCCAAAGATGTTCCCACGATTATCGGTGAATGGGGTGCTTATAACGAAGGTGAAAACCATTACGAGGACTTTCATAGTTATTTTATACAACAGGCTAAGGCAAACAATATTGCCACTTTCCTGTGGGGAGGTATGAGTGATGGAATATATCGTATCCCTCCTTTCATCTATGATCCAGAGGATGCAAAAAAACTGATGAAGGCCTATTATGGAGATGAGTTTGAACCGACTCTGTTGACCAAGGATGACTACGACTTCCAAGGCTTTAAAGTGTCATACGACAATCTATATGCAGAATTTGAATTGTACCATGAGAGTCGAGGCAAAGCTTTAAACCTAACAGAATATAAAGGCATACGAGTTGAGTTAGAGAAAGTGGATGGTGTGATGCTTAAAGTCTATGGTGAGTCCGATGGTAAAGAGCAGTATTGTGGAATATCATCTCCTTCAGAGACTATTTCCTTCGACAAATCTGTTTTGGGAAATGCTGTAAGATGTATAACCCTTCAGAACTTCAAAGAGGGGAAGAATGAAGCAAGATTGTTCGACGTATATCTAATAAGAACAGATGGTACAGAAGAAAGAATTGATGATCCACATCAATATGGTGGATGGCAAGATTTAAGTTATGAGTTGATAATGCCTCGGAAGAGTGTAGTTCATACTGTCGATTATGATTATCTTTGGGCAGAACTGAATATCTTCTATGATGATATTCCCTTGAAGTTGAAGAACTACAAGGGTATTCGACTTGAACTCGAAGAGCCGTTGAACGATTTCCATGTTAAAATCATTGGTGATGAAGAACAGAATGTGGATTATGTTGGGCTAAATGGAACTTCGACGACCATCATGTTCAACACCGACATCTTCAGGAAGGAGATCAATCGTGTCACCCTTCTAAGCGATATTGATGGCAAGGGCGAGGCGAAGGTCATTAGTGCCTGGTTGATTCGTCAAGATGGTACAGAAGAATTTTCTGACCTTAGCCCATACCACGGATGTGAGATTATCATTAAAGGCGATGCCAATACCGACGGCAATGTGACTAAAGAAGACATCACAGCTCTTGCAAATCTGATCATGAGCGACGCCTACAATGCCAATGCCGACATGAACAATGACGGCAAGGTGAACGCCGTTGACCTCGTGCTCTTAACGAATACAATCAATAAGAAATAGCATCCTATTCAAAATCAGCAATTAGGACGGCAACGATCGGAGGGACAGATCATTGATTCTTTGGTAAAAAGATCAATCACCTGTCCCCCTGATCATTCTTCGTCAGCTGCAACCTCTACCGCTGGACGCTCTTCTTCAAGCCCGAAGATGAAAAGCTCTCTAACTAAGAAAAGAACTTTTCCTCAAAAAATATTGCAAGTTTCAGAAATATTCCTTATATTTGCACTCGATAAACGATATAACGATGTTGGTACTTCAAGATTGCATTGAAAAGTTGTCTGCTTTCAAGCATGACTTTGGTAGACAGTTCGGTATTACGAAACTCGGTATCTTCGGCTCTGTGGCCAGACAAGAGAATACAGAGGATAGTGATATCGACATTGTCGTGGAGGTTGAGAAACCGACATTGTCTCTCATGTATGAATTGAAGGAGATGCTGAAGTCTATCTTCAATTGTGAGGTAGATCTTGTACGATTCCGCCCTACGCTGCGTCCCCTATTCAGGTCGAACATTTTAAGCGATGTCGTCTATGTCTGAAAGAGATTTGACCATAAAAGACAGATTGGAAGACATGATTGTTGGCATAGGTGATGTTAATGGCGACAGTGTGCTAGACCAAAAAGACCTAAATGATATCATTAGCCATGTTATCCGTGATACTCCAACAGGATTCATCGAGGAGGCTGCTGACGTCAATGGTGATGGTATGGTGAATGTGCTTGATATAGTCTTGCTGATAAATATGATGTAGTAACAAGAACACAAGGGACATTTAATGGGTACAAAAGAGCATCATAGGGTCTTTGATCTTTTTCAAAGGTGAGAATGGGAAACGGAAGTCAAACGGCTTCCGTTTCTTTTCGTCTGGATGGCTGGCGAATCAGATGCGAATCAGAAGGACAGGTCCAGAAGGTGAACTTGATTAGGCATCACGCAATAAGCGGAGATATGACAAGGGCTAAAAGAAGGACAAGTAATCAACTAAGTTTGTAAACAAATTTCTAAATTTGCAGAACAATAACCAAATAGTTGATTATCAGAGGGTTAGGACGCTGGAATTTGGGACTAGGGAAAGTCGGAGTTTCAAGTAGGGAAAGTCGGAGTTTCAAGTAGGGAAACTCCAGGTTTGGGCTGTGGAAAGCGCGCGAAGCATACCACCCCGAGTTAGTTTGTAAAACATTTTCATAATATCAGAAAATGCATTGGAGTGTGTGATGGCCGAATTGTGACAGTTGTGACAGTTATTTTCGGCCTGAAAAAATTGACTATAATTTTATTATTATATATATAATTTATTATATATATAATAATATTGTTGAGATGGGTGAAAATTTAATTGTCACAACTGTCACAGACTGTTTGCGGGATGAAAAAAAGTTTGTATCTTTGCAAGCAGAAAACGACGAAGGCCGTCAGGCAGAAATGACGATGCCAACGCGCATGTATATAAATAAGGTGTAAGATGAAAAAGGAAATAACGGCTGAGTACATGCATCAACTGCTGAAGGAGCAAGTGTTCATGGATGTCGACCTGAGCAAGGTCGACGGGATGAGCGACGAGGAACGGCGCCAGTTCACCGTCAAGGTGGCTGAGGAGATATTGCGCCAGCGCCACTATGGCGACTCGATGGACTGGTATATCGGCCAATTCATGCACTCCGACCATTCGCGACGCGAGGAGAATCCGCTCTACGCGGAGGAGAGTGCCCTGGTGGACTGGTATCTGGAACTGGCCGACTTCGGCTTCAACCTCATGACCCACGCGCCCTTCGATCTGAACTATCTGGAGCCTGGGCTGGGGGCGCATGAAGACGAGCCTCAAAAAGACTTTACGACAGGAAACCAACGTCTCGTCGACTGGCTTCGCACGACGCCCCACAGATGCATTGCGGTGCTGGTGGCGCGCATCATGCTTGAAGCGGAGTATGAGCGCGTGGTAGGCCATTTCGACGCCGTACAGGACTATTACGCTGAGCATTGCACGTCGAGCCTCATCGACACACTGGACGAGGCCGAGCGCGAGTCGTACATCAAGCAGGTGCTGGAGTGTATCAACGCCGTCGCAGATCATCAGCAGCGAGGTCGCGACCTTGGTCTGAACGACGAGGAGATGCGCGTGGCGGATGCCCTCTGGGGGTGGATGCCCCACGACTACGACGAGGACTATGTGGCGGCCGCCAAGGAGGTGTGCCAGGCCGCAGAGGCGAGCCTGCCCGCCCCGACCGTCATCCGCAGCCGCAACGGCTTTGCCATCTACCAAAAACCCGTGATGCAGCAACTGCAGGAGATCGTGAACCATCATGACCTGAACATCGACCTGACCGATCGCTACAACATCACAATCGGCTATATCTCGGAGTGGCTCTTTGCGAAATACATGGGAAAGGAACTGGATAACTACGACCCGCTCGATGGATATCAGGAATTCTAACTCCCAGCCCACGCTGAGCAGCCAGCGCCGATACGAGCGCCTGCAGGTGGACGCCGACCGTCTCTTCGACATCGGCTGGCTCATCGAACGGCTCATGCATGAACTTCGGCAGATGCTGGCCACAGAGCCTGCACCCAGCCCCTCGCGCCTCTTCAGCGGCTTCAGACGGAATGCAGAGCAGCGGTTCGCGTGGGAGATGCTGCACGCCCACACCAAGAGCCTCAGCAAGGTGAGCGACCTGCAGCAGATATTCCCAGAGCGCGACCAACTCATAAGCAAGCTTCAGGAGGAGCGCGAACAGCAGATAGACCTCTTCTCGCAACTAATGATCTCCAAGCGCTGGGACACGCTAAGAGACGACGACAGCACGTGGCGGAGATTCGCCCACATGATGTATAACCTGAGTGCAACCACACCTGAAATGAACGAACGCTTTTTTGCGTTGGTTGACTACATCTACATGCTCACGCTCGCCATCCTCGGCAAGGAGAAACAATATTTTCAAGAGGCCGACAACGACACAACCACAGTTCCACTTCCACCGACATCCACAGCCCCCAACCTCGACTCCATCGATGTGAGGGCAGAGTTGAAACTATTTCTCAGGGAAGCCTGGTTCGACAAGTTCAGCACCGACAGGAAACGCTTCACCAGCGAGTGGCGCGACCGCTTTGTGAACGCCCTGATAGAGTCGGACTACGGAGAGGCCATCATCGTCGATTTCACTAACGAGACACGCGACAAGCGACAGATTGTGAAGGGCGCCATCGTGGGCTGTCTGAAGGCCGCCGGCGTGTTCGCAGAGAGCGACCTGAGCATGGCCCGGGCCATCCTCTATCCACAAGGCAGCAAGCAAGCCGTTGGCCATGAAGAGGAGGCGGAAAGGAAGAAAAAGAGCAAGACGCTGTCGAGTTACATCGGCAGAGAGAAGAAGCAGAAGTACTATTATTGGGTGCTTGAATGGGTGGAGGCGCATCCATCTGAGGACTGACGAAATTCGATTGATTTTCGATTAGGATTCTACGGGCGTTCGATTGGCAGAAAGAGTCAGTCGAACGCTCGTTTTATTGTGTGCTCTTTAGCAGCGAACAGTGGTTTCTATTCATCGCAACCGCCTGATAATCATCAAGATACGATTTTAACACAAAAATAATTGAAAAATAATCCCCAAAAACTTTGTTGGTATTCAATAGAACTCTACCTTTGCCCCAGCGATCTTTGAAATACTGACACACCCCACATTTCTATTCTCTCTTGATCACCCAGGTTGAGTCGGCAATGGCCTGGGATGTGACTTAGCCGACGAGTTTTCATTTTTTTCGACGACATTTTTTGCTTATGGTCAATCACATTTTCATTCAAGCCGGACACAAGTTTGCCCGCAACATTCAAACCCGCGAGGAATACCTCGCCCTGCGCAACTCGGCAGACAACCTCTGCAACCTCGAACTGGCCCGCATGGGCAATCAGGAGGCCAAGGCCAATCTGGTGCAGTTTGCTTACAACGATCTCATGCCCGACGGAAAAGTGGCAGGCTGCTGTCACCCCTCGGACTGTTTCTTCCACGACATCGACTGCTACGACTCGGCTCAGTCGGAGGCGGTGAAGGAACGAATTCTCTCTCGGAAAGACGCCATCGCCCTGCTCATGCTGGAGCGCTCAGTCAGCGGCGGATGGCATCTGGTATGTCAGCGCGAAAGAGGCAAGACCATCCTTGAGAATCAGGTGCGCATTGCCTGCGCGCTGGAACTGGAGATGGACACCAATTGTCACGACCTCGGCCGTGTGGTCTTCTCCACCAGCGGCTCAGCAGAAGACCTGGTGTATCTCGACGACCGTCTGTTCCTGCAGACTCTGACGGTTGAGGAGAGCGCTCAGGAGTACGAACTATTAAAGGTTCGCACGCGTGAAGGACTGGAAGAGGTGCCTGAGGGAGCCAAGAGGAAGGATAACAAGCACTACAGACCTTGGGAGGAAACCACCCCCACTCCGAAGTGCTTGGACAATCCTGGCAGCAAAGCCGAACAAGGGCAAGATACTCCTAAGACTACCACCTTCCCGAAAGAGTATCACGGACACTCGTTTGAAGAGATCATCAAGAAGTACTGGGAACTGAACAATCACGGCTATGAGCCCACCGTTGGCGACCGCGATGCGAAGACCTACGAACTGGCCTACTCGCTGCGCCACATCTGCGGCAACAACTTCGACTGGCTCGACCAGGTGATCCCCTGCTACGACGGATTCCCCCTGGAGGAGAAGCGTGCCAAGATCCGCAGCGCCCTCAAGAGCACCTACGAGGGGATGCCCCGTTCGCTGACCA
>Ga0265298_10008163_pt1 | contig 12610 bp, 12 predicted proteins | sample AusTroGonzalo_MG_3_FD_193486 | JGI IMG/M metagenome (GOLD analysis project Ga0265298, IMG submission 193486) | Bovine rumen microbial communities from tropical cattle in Woodstock, Queensland, Australia - Gonzalo_01 | ecosystem: Host-associated > Mammals > Digestive system > Stomach > Rumen ... | reverse complement strand
AGGCTTGATGCAATTAGTGAAATAGTGATAAGAAGTAAACGGAAAACAATAGTTCAATAAATTGGACACCTCATTGTCTGATAAAAAAAATTGCCGTACCCGGTATCATCCGAATACGGCAATATTTTTTGAATAGTAGATGAGTTATGAATATGAATTATAACCCTGTGACAAATACATGAAATTAACCTTATAGAAACCGGTCGGAAGCGAGGTACTTGGCATAATCTCGCCACTTGAATTTATTTCAAGTCTGATTTCGTCACCGTTTGAAGCAAATAAACCAAACATACCAACCCAGCTAAGCGGCTTATGATGTGTAATTTTAAATAGTGGAGTATTGCCCGGTACATTAGCTGTGACTTGTATTTCACCATAGATTTGTACAATATTACCCATTGAGGCCATAGTGAGCGTTGCATTTGCCGGCAAATACGCACTAGCTGAAGCCAACCTGGTATATGTATTTGTGCGCCATGTACTACGCATACTGTTTGTTAGCATATTAGCGGGTACTTTAACACTGGTTTCGCGGTTATAAATAAAGCCAGTATCACCATAACTATTAAATAAATAGTCGTACTCATTCCAAACAGTGAGTAGGCAATCCATATTTGGAAACAGATCGGTCATGGCTGTACCGTCGTTTGAATCCATTGTTACACGTTTAAATGTGAGATTATAAATAAAATTACCTAAATGTATTGGATGATGGGTTCTCACATAATTTACGCCGCCAACTTTAGCAATGGCAATGAATGAAACATATTCAAAGCATACATGTGTATGGAAAATGTTCTGTCCGGCACAATAGAAAATGCCTTCCATGTATCCCTCGATATTACATTCGCGTATAGTAAATTTAACATCTACGGGAGCTGGAGGATTATCCCAATATACAAACCAATCCGGCTCATGAAACGCCGAGTTACAATATTGGAATATACCAGAACAGTTTCTCATAAGATACAAGCACTTGCCAAGGTTATCTCCAATATCTGTAAAGGTAGTATCAAGATAGTTAAAACCGCTAATACCCGCACCGTTAGGCGCTTTACAATAAATCTGTTCAAACATGTTATGGAACTGTTGAACATCCGTAAGGCCATGCCTAGTATATACATAAGGATATGCGTAAATGCCATCTTTAGTATCACTATTGACATACAGATTTTTAAAATATGAATGCTGAATATAATCGGCGCTATCAGCATCAGCATCATTATAAAAATCAATACATTCCAAACTAGCATGGATCATCATATCATGGAAGATTGCTCTGGTATATGCTGCTGTTGGAATTGGTATAAAGCCTTTAGTTGTAGGGAAATACAATTCACTTTCGCCGCCGATACCGCCTATATTATACGACTCATAATCGCTCATTGCTGTTGGGATATAAATAGCAGCACTAAACGGATATACACCAGCTCCAAACTTTATTTTTGAATGATAAGTGGTTGATCCGTCGCAAATAAGTGTCTGCCATAATAAAAGGTTATCAGCGCCACCATCTAAAAGAGCATCTGCTTCATTAGCAAAATGCTTAAATCCTAACTGATCCGCATTATAAATATCATCAGTTATGAGATTAGCATATAATCCATTAGTAAGGCTAATGCTGGGAGCCTGAGCCGTATCACTGATATTATACTGTGCCGCGCCTCCATCATTTATTGCATAATAGCCTTTAGTATCAACTAAATCTCCTATGGCACCATCAAAACTAATAAGGTCTGCCACTGTATTAACAAAATAAATCTTTGTAGTAAGAGTTAAAAGTATATTGGTTATTTCATTGAAGTTTTCATTAATAGCCGCAACTAAATTGCTCTTATCACTAGTATTAAGATTGACAAGATCGCCGGTTATGCCATCAACTCTTGCGGCCTCATTAATAAGACCCTGGACCAGCTCATTAATAGCAGCCACCAGGTTAGATTTATCTGTTGTTGTAAGGTCCTGGATATGCCCCATCACATCCTCAACAGTAAAATGCACAATATTACTACCAATAACATACTGATCGCCGGCAATTATAGGGGAAATAACTCTGTAAAGCACATCGCCCCAAATAAGCCAATCATTGACACTACTTGGAAATGTTGCTGTAAGAGTTGTCTCTTCTTCAAATTTGCCGGTGAAATTTTTTGCGGCCCTAACCACAAATGATCCCAGGTCAAAAATCACTGTCCAGTAATCTGTATTAGTGATATTGACTCCGCTTGGAACTGGCTGAACTGACAAATAAGCGGTGCCAGTAAGTGGATCAATAACAACAGTGTTCGACTCATACTGTGTTGTTATATTCCACTGGATGGGATTAGCATATTTAATTGTATTGAGTGAAACGAATTGTTTTAAGGTAACACTCATTTCATTCACGGCTTTAATAAGCCATCCCAGGTCTGTATCATAGGTCCTAGTGTGTGGAAATTCAAAAAAGCTCATGGCGTCCTCCTTAATAAACTTGAATCATGTTTGCTTTTTCAAACCAGGATGCTAATGTATCATATACATTAAAGCGCTCCAGTAAATTAAGCTCCTCTTGCATGAGGTCGCTGCTTGATTTAACGCCTACGTTTCCATGTCTATCTTTAGTATACTCTATATTTTCACCATGCGTAAACGTTTTGCCGAATGTGGTTGTATCAGTGCCGGAAGCTGTGTCCGTCTTTCCATATCCGGTTGTATCAGTGCCGGAAGCTGTGTCCTTTTTTCCATAAGTTGTTTCAATAGTTCCCCCGCGCTGATCCTTAGAATCGGCCTGATAACCTCCGGAGTTATATGCACTAACAGTATGCTCAGTGTTGGTTTTATCCTCGTCAGTATCTTTCCCGGATAATGTATGTGTTTCGCCGTGCTGGAGTGTGTCCTGGCCCGAAAGAGTATGTGTTTCACCATGTGAAAAGTCTTCGGTACCTCCGTCGGTATCTGTTCCGGTGTGTGCCTCAACCCAGTGATCGTACTCAACAATGTTTTCGGATGGGTTATACTCAGCAAGAAGCATGTTAACAAGATGCTCCATGCGCCACTGGTTAGAATCAAACCACATTTTAACCATAAGTTTAAATATTTCCGGCTCTCCATACACGGGCTGCAATAGTCCACACCTCATCATGATATAGCTTTTTAAAAGGTCGATATCGATTGGCTCCGGCGTGGTGCAATTTTCAAATAGGTCGATATTATGTACTTTGCAATAGTCCATCAGACTTTGAAGCGTCCACATCCTTTATACCTCCATAGTCTCTTACTTTTACAGTAAGGCCCAAATTGTAAAGCGCATTAGCTTTATTGATACCATCCTGGATATTATCAAACCAGTGCTGAATGTTTGCATAAACCTCGTCATTGTTGGCGTTAACCTCATCATCAGTGAGGCGCTCCCTTTTGTCCAGGTTGGCGTTGTTAATGCCTATCTCAGTTAAAAACTCATTTAAAATCTTGCGCTTTAATAGTTGTATATCATCCGCAACAAAATTCTCTCTAACCGGGAGGTTATAAACATTTTCCTGGTTTAATGCTCCATTTTCCCCAACAAAAACAGCCGGCTGGCCCATTGTTATATCATCATACATTTTTTTGATGGTTTCCGCCTGGGCCTTTGATGATGCCTTAAATACATAGGCCGCCTTTGAATTCATAAGATTAACCGCAATCCCGGAGTCGCACATTGCAAGAAGCGTCGCATATCTGTTTATCATCCAGCCAAGGCCGGCATAGTTATACTGGAGCCTTATAAGTGCGCAATCAACGTCAATAGTGCGGCGCATATTGCCCAGCACCGGATTGGCAATTATAACCTCGGTAGGCTGTTCAAATATGCCGATACCGGTTGTGCCACATTTAAGAGGCAGCACCCCTGCGCTTGTATCTGTAATACAAATTTTACCCTCCAGGAACAGCACTTCCAGGAAGTAATCAATATCCCAAAACGATGGGAGGTTTCCAAATTCAAACCGGCTCAAAATCTTTTTTAAAAGATAATCGCGGTAATAAAGGTTTGAAGTGTTGGCCACTCCGTCAACGTCTTTAGGCTTTCGCGCAAAAAATTGATGTAAAAGGTCCTGGAAGGGTACATCAATATTTTTAAGTACACTGTTTCCCATAGTTCACCTCATTCAATAAAGAATCCAGAGTTTAAATATGTATCAACCGCCTCCAGGATCGGAGAAGGGAAGGCGCCTTCAACATGAGCGTTAGAACACTGGCAATAACCACTAAGCCCCGAAAGTGCGGTAGGTGCCATGACCGGTACGCCCATTGTGGCAGCCATATCCGCCGGCTCTACAACAGTGGGATGTTTAACTGTAAAACATGTAACATCCAAGGAAAGCCCTGCTCCGGCCCCTCCACCAATACCGCCAACATACGAATTATGGCGGCTCTGAGCCACACTTACTGTATCATAGGTAGCAACGGCAGCCGTGGCAGCAACCGAAGCAAGTGCGGCGGGCGCCTGGGTCGGTGATATTGAGCCATGCACTGCGGCGCTTGTCATCTTCTCAGCTCCGGAAATAACACTGTTTATAATCTCTCCGGCGCTGGCTTGCTGTGAAACTCCTATTGGGAAGTTAGCCGCGCAATTTGCTCCGAATGTTCCTATAACCTGGTTGCCGGCGCTTACTTTATAACATACAGCGCCATCCGTTGCGGTGCATGAAGTCTCAATGCTTATTGTAGTTTCATTTATAACCTCATCTGAAGGGATATTCACCATCCCGACAAGTGGCAGATATAAATAAACCTCCTCATTGGTTGCCCGGCGATAGTCATTATATTGCCAAGGTATAGTAACTGTGGTTGTTTTAGTAATTGGAGACGCCTTGCATCTAAACGCGCTCATTGTGTTTGGATATCCAACAGCATACTGGCCCAGGTAAACATTTGATGATCCGTCTACAAAATCAGCCGCGAAAAACGGTACCCAAATACAAGAGCGAATGCAAGAAGGCGCATCAAGATAAGAATTTCCCAGGACGCCGGAGCCGGAGATTGCGCTTGCAACATTCTGAAGCGCCTCCGTCTCGTCGGCTGGAGTAGCGTATGGCAGCGCATTATCAATGGCGTCTTTTAGATCATCGGTCCATTGTGAGATATTTGTTACCAGCGCAGCAACTGTTGTCTTATCCATCATATATAAAGCGCTTCCGTCTTTACCTATGACCGATAAAACATAAAATCCGGTGTCATTAAATACAAAATTCATGCTGGTAACATTTTTAGCAACTGTGGCGGACTTTAGCGCCGGAATACGTACATCCGGAAGCCACGTTTTTAAAGCGCTTGAAGCGGAATAACTAACAAACTGAGTTGATCCGGTGATAGCACTTTTAGCGGTTGCCAGGGGGTCTATACTTAAGTATATTTCCCAAAGATCGTTACGAACACTCACAATATCCCTAACAAAATAGTAAAAGCCCATAAACACACAATAATTATAGTTTGGATAGCCGGAATTATTTAATAAAAGAGTGGGAGCCATAAGGCTGGTCCCACTCTTTAGCTCTACATTAAAAGCAGTTCCGGCGCCAGTGGGCTGTTTTGTACTATTTTTCCTTTTAGAAAACTGGTAAAAATCAGCTTGAACTGACATATTGAACACCTCTTAATTAAGTGTAAATACAACAAAATTCTCTGAAAGGTCAATGAAGCGAAGCTGCTTCTCGTGCCAATAAGTGTTATAGTAAGCACCGGCAGCGTTAACCGGAGTTGTAAGCACATCTTCATCAATCTTGTAAACGCCCATAGCGTCTCTGTCATGAATCATGCAAACAACATTGTCAACCTGAACTGTTGTCTGATCGGATGGCCTTGTGATATGGATTGATGTCTGTGATCCTGGCTGTGAATCCTGCCAGTAATTGATTGTCTGAAATTCAATATCCGGTCTTACAAACTGGTCATGGAAAGCGGCATACTCAACAACAGTTTCAAGGCCACGCTTGAAGAGTGAGAGCATCTTGCATCTCATATCTTCCTTAGGAGTGAATGTCTCAAATGAGCCATCATTAAAGAGTACGCTCATATCCTGCATTGAGTCGATAACATTGTTGATAACCTTGATAGCGAATCTCATGCAATCCGGATCATTCATGAAGGTTACTGGTGTGTGAGTTGTTCCATAAGCGGTATCGTACATTGTAAGAAGATCGATAGTTCTTGTTGTTCCGTCGCACTCTGCAATAGCTGTTGCAAGAGTAACACGGCCCAGGTTTTCAAGTGATACTTCGATTGCGTTTCTTACTTCTCCGAAGATAATTCCAATAAATGATCCCATAGCGGACTCATTAAGGAAAGCTTCTTTAAGAGTTTCGCGCTGAACTGTGATATGGAACTGGTACGGAGTTCTTGTTACAAACAGCTTCTGATCGACAACCGGTTTTGCAACAATATAGTGATCGATTGCCTGACCGTCTGTCAGTGTATACATCTGGTCTGCTTCCGCCTGGGGCATAACGACTTTGATTTTCTGAAGGATTGCGCCATACTCAAAATCATTGAGGACCATATCACCAAGCTTGTTACGATAGTCTCTAAATCTAAGGATTGTTCTTCCAATTCTCTGAGCCAGTGTGTTAAGGAATGCCTCTGTATTTGTACTGGAGGAAAGAACTGTGTTACCAAGTGAAATGAGGCTGGAAGTGTCAACAACTGCAAGTGCGTTTGATCCGAATGCCTCGGCGTTGACTTCATTAACAAGAGTATAAATCTGTTCTGTTGTCATATTATTTTATTCTCCCTTCTTTGGATAAAAACACTCATGTAATGTATCTTCAAAAGTCGGGCGGTTTTTGCTGGTGTCGACAGTTCGGGCCAAAGTGAAATTAAGTTCTTTCGTTTCCTTCAGCTCTCTTTCCAGCTTCTCCGTTCCGGCTTTAAAAGTCTCGTTCTCTTTTTTGAGAGAAGCAATTTCCGCCTCCTGGTCCTTATTAAGTGTTTCAAGTGCTTCAAAGGATTGGAGCGCTGCGGCCTTCTCATCATCTGTCATGTTGTTAAAGTGATCCAGTGTCATTTCTTTCCCTCCTTAATTTAAGTGACAACCGGCGAAGGTGGCTAACCATCCGCACCCTTCCGGGCTTAGCCGGCGGACTTTTTTTCTCCGGTTGTCAATTATATTTTAATAAAATATATTCAAAAAAACAATAGCACCCTGGCTAGGATGCTATTGCGTTCTTTCTTTCTTATGAGGGGGAGAAAGAAATGTAGAAACATGGATAAATGTCACTACAATTATTATATTCTTAAAATTTCGTATAGTCTACTTTTTGTTGTAAAGTCGGCGCATTCAAGATCGCCGCAGCTCGCCATTATGTCAAATGCCTTCCCATAAGTTCTATAAAACAGTGCAAAATTATCTTTAGAAGAAAACTCCGGTATATTAAGACACTGAGAAGAACACGCGTAATATTTGCCGTTGCTCTTATGCTTATAAATATATATATCATCAATCCGGCACACTCCAACATATTCTTTTAATTGCCGCTTTTTTATAGCGTAAAATGAATCATTGGCAAACTTGTTATTAAGAGCTTCCTCATAAGTTTTGCTTCCTTCCATCCCCTGGTAAAACTGAGTTGCTTTTTTAAGCTCTGACACCTCCGACTCCGGAAGGCATACAAAACAGTTTTGATTTGACCATACTTTTTGACCAGAGTTTATCATACCCTCAATCGGAGTTATGAGGCCCTTGCGCGCTAATATGCTGTTATTAAGTTTTTGCGCATTGGATAATAATATGAAGATAAAAGGGCTTTCCCCTTCCAGCTCTCTATTGCTGTTTATAGTTTCGTACAGATCATCATAGTAAGCTCCCTGGTTAAACTGGAGCGTCTTTTTTTCTATAAATTCATCAAGAAGGCCAACTCTTATATCGGATAGGTCAACGCCTCTAAGTGGGCCGATATTTGACAGCGCGGCTCCATAACCTATAACGTGTTCGTTATCGCCTTCGCCTTCGGTTATGAGCGCGTGTTTTTTCTCCTTCCTCATCCGGACGTCGCGCCCGGTTACTGAGTTCCATTTTTTAAAAGGATTGCCAAATTCAGTGCAACACTCCTCTAATTGTATATCCGTATTGCGGGCATATAAAAAGGGCTGCTTATCATACATATAAGAAAACGCCGAAAAGGTTTTCCCAATCCGGCGCCCTCCTATGAAAAACGTGTTTGCTCTGAACCTGGTTTCATATTTTGCAATATCAAACCAATTTATCATTCAATATCCTCCCAGTGAATTCCATAGCACTTCTTTTTATACTGTTTCTGATCGTATTCATGGATGGTAAATCCAACGTTGCCGTTCTTGATGGCCTCAACTACTTCCGAATCCTGGAGCATGAGTTTAACATCATCAACCAGGTGGGCCGGAAGGTCCACAAGAAACTCCTCTTTAACAAGAATAGCAACCGGGTGATCGCCGTAGCTAGACTTTTTATTGATGTAAAGACCATCAATCTTGAATACTTCTCCGGCGGGTGACTTCTTGTAAAGGCTCTTTAAATCCACAAATGTGAAGCCCGCAATATCGATATCGAAAGTAACTCCGCCCTTATTAAATTTGTCCATTAATCCCATTATTTTTTGTCCTCCATTTCGTGACCATGTTTTGCAAACTCCTCATCGGTCATAGAATACCGCTTCGGATAACTACGTAATACCTTAAGACTTTTTCGCTGGAGTGTTACCGGATCATAGCGCCCATAAATGGTTGTCCGTAGTCCGCTAACCAGGTGAATACACTCCGTGACTAGAATTGTTCTGTAAATGGCTTTCCCCTCCCTTCTAAAGATTTTTGCAAAAGGATAATAACAAGTGTGATAAATTATTGAAAAGGAAGCTCCTCTTCCTTTGCAATCTGTTTAAATATATCGCTGTTAACGTCTACATGAATCCGCTTATCATTGTTGGTTATAAGAAAAACCTCATCAGTGATAAAACAGCGCTTTTCGATGTGTATGGTCCTGGAGCTTGCTATTAGATGCTTGTTATATAGAATCTCTAAGAAGCTGCTCCCGGACGCACTAACTTTTATAGTATCGCCCTCATCCGTTATGGACTCTATATTTTTGTACTGAATAAACTCGTCTTTAGTAACTGCTATTAATTCCATAGTTGCCTCATGAATAAATTAAAGTTGAAAACTCATCTTTTTCAATATCATAATATCTATCGTGATATTCAAGTGTTAAATGGTCATAATACAAATGGACTTCAACCGCCGGGTGAATATCTACCATTACAAGTTCGCCAAATGTTTTAACCTCCTCCAGGATCCAATCACTTGTACCGAAATACTTATTGATTTTTTCAATCGTTTTTTTTCTCAGATTATCAATTCTTAACATAGCCACCTCCGAATGTTTCATAAAATATTTTCTAAAACTATTTTAGATCATATCAACTATATTTTCAATACCCTTTAACAGTAAATCGAAATACTCATCAGTAACGCCTATCTTATATGTGTTGTTTACAAGGGCCACATTACTGGAAGTCGTGAAAGTAATATGGTCAATCGTGAGCTTGTATATCTCATCATCATTGTAATAAGCTGTTAAATGCCCCGACTCTGTTATGACCGCGTTAGGAGTAAAGCCCTCCAAGCCATACTCTTTAAAGTAAGCGGCTCCGGCTTTTTTACTGACGCCGGCTATTGTTGAGACAATCTTTTCACCTTGTCTATATACATATTTCTTGGCGCCAAGCGTTTTAAACTCATCATATAAATGATCCTCTGTCTCATTTTCCCAAACGCCTAAGTAATATGGATTGCCGTGTTTATCCTCTGCAATAGCTCCGGCATCCTCTGCCAGTTTCCGGCGCTTTATGTTTTCCAGTTCAAAATCTTGTAAATGATCGCCGACACCTTTTATTGAGTCCGTATCACAGTAAATGCAATCTTTCCCGACTTTCCATAGCATCTGCCGAAGCTGCCACCTGGCGGCTGCTGTAATAAATAACCCTTGCTGATATTGCAAAAAGTTGTTACGGCTCTTGTAAAACTTTTCCAGGGCTTCTTGTAGGCCCGGCGTCTCATCCGTATATATCTTTTTAACCGGGTCCCATTTAACAAAAGTTTGGTCAATCCTCATGACCATACAGCCATAGATCGAATTAAGACGCGCCTTTGCCTTTGCATACTCATATTTTCGCTCAGGATCGCCGTCTAGGAGCGTTTTCTTCCTAAAGTAGTCCATTACTGTATCGCGTATCTCTTTGGAGAGATTTGAGGCCCTGGAAGCCCAAATTTCGCCTACTCTGATATCGTCAAATATGTATTCCTTTTTTATTATCTCCAGGTCGATATTGGTTACAGTAAGCTCTATAAACTCGGCATATAATACGCGCCCATTGTCTATAACTTTTTCCACCGAGAATTTGTTACACTTGGCAAGCGCGATATAGGGCATACCGCAATAGTATTCTCCGTGCACATCATATCTGATATTGAAAAATGCCACTTTCATTAGCAGCGCATAGCCGGTCATATCGTTATTAAGATATGTACCGATATTCATTTTTGCAAATGCCGAAAATGGAAATATAGGCTCAATAACCATCTGTGCCGGGAATGATGATTTGATATCCTCGCCCCATCCATCATTATTTATCTGATTGGCTCTTTCAGAATTGGCGTGGGTGTCTCCTCCTCTGAAAGCCTCGCGGCATAGCGTGTATAAATGAGGATTAAGAGCACTGTTTAAAAAATACTGCCTATTCTTGCGATTTTTCCTTACATTGGTGCGAAGCTCCCTTCTTACATATCCGGTGCTTGTTAGTGGGATAGTTGCCAGCGTATCATATTTAAGACGGCTTTTTATACACTCGCAAAGGCCTCTAACGTCGTTATAACAATAACCCATTTCAAACTCCGATAGGGGAGTAGTAGGAAGCCTAAATTTTTCATAATCAAACGTATCTCCGTCCAGTTTATAATGTGTTACGCCTTCCTCATTTTGACAGAATTTATTAAGGCTCATATTTGACAGTATGTAAGAACATCGAAACTCTATTCCGTTTTTAGTAAGTATCTTTGCCGGCTTTCGCTCCTCTAAGAAAAAACCTTCCTCGAATTCCAGGAAATTGCGCATAAATTGCCACTCGAAGCCTAGCTGGTGGACCCATACAACAAGCCGGTTGTTAAAAGACAAGTTCAGATTTTTTTCAAGGGCTTTAATCAGTTGTTGAAACTCCTCCCAGGTGCGCCCAAATACAACCTCATCGTCAAAACAAAATTGCCAATGATACATAAATGCAAAGGGCCGAAACTCCTCTTTAGTTGGCGTATTTTCATCAAATACTTGCATGATCCTTAAAAGCTGGTCCGACTCATTTATGATAGACTTTGGAAAATGCTCAGGGAATAGAGAAGCAAGCTCCTCATATAGAATATCAACGTCGACACCTTTGGTTTTTGATAATCTTAATTTTCCAAAGTATGATCGCCTTTTTTGCTCAAAATCTGCAATATCCCGCTTTATATTCTCGGAATACCGGATTTTAATATTCTTTAAATGCTTATATACAGTTTCATCATGGAAAGTCTGCTGCTCCTCTAACGGAGTGCAAACATTTGTTGTCTCTATGTCAAACGCACACGGTATTTCAATATAATTAATGCCGCGCTTTTTTGAGTCCTTGGCTGAAAGGAGCTTCCCTAAAAAGGAAAGCTCCGAAATGTCATATATTTTTTCAAGTTGTTTTTCTGTGATCGGATTGCCCTTCTCGTCATATCCGATGGTTATAGGTACTTTTAAATATTTCATTCTCCCCGCCTAACTTATTTTCCCTTAATTGATGTCCATTCATCCCACATAGTGAAAATATCTGTTTCCCCTTGTAAATAGTCTCTGTATGCTTTATTCAGATCGGCTATGCTTGCCCCTCTTGAGATAGCTTCTCCGGCCTCTTTTAAAAGACTTATATCCTGGTCAACATACAAATATTTTTTAATATCTTTCCAGGCATCTTGTGACAAAAATTGTAAAAACTTGTGCTGGAAATACTCCTGGCGCGTTCCCTTCCAGCTCCTGGGAACTTTTACATCCTCCGGAATTGTAAGGGCCGGTCCTTTTATTACGTTCCCTTTTTCGTCACGTTTACCCTCCGTTAACGTGGTAAAACTCCGGATCGCTCTTAGTTCTTTTTCTCCGCTAACTGTTGATGAGGAGGATCGTAAAAATATAAGCTCCTCTTTAATCTGTTCAACAAGTTGCTCGGCGGATAATTTCTTTGATCGTGAAAATACTCCTCCGGTTTGCACCTCTGAAACCTGGTATATATAATACTTTGCTCTTGCTAGTGCCTCGGAAGATTTGACGCCGGATTGCCACAACTGAGACATTCTTTGGTTTGAGGTTTTTGCCAGGCGCTCATTAAAAGCGCGTAACTTGTCAATATTACCCTCATCATAAAGCCGTTCAATCTCTTGTGTGGTTGGAAGATCGATAGTCTTTCTCGCCATTTTTGCCTCCCTATCATTACCCCATAGAAAAATTAACGCTTCAATAATATTGTAACAAATTATAGACGGATTAATGTTCAGACTTTTTTAAAATATTTTTAAAAATATCAGACAATGAGGTGTCCAATTTATTGAACTATTG
>Ga0265298_10008162_pt1 | contig 12610 bp, 6 predicted proteins | sample AusTroGonzalo_MG_3_FD_193486 | JGI IMG/M metagenome (GOLD analysis project Ga0265298, IMG submission 193486) | Bovine rumen microbial communities from tropical cattle in Woodstock, Queensland, Australia - Gonzalo_01 | ecosystem: Host-associated > Mammals > Digestive system > Stomach > Rumen ... | reverse complement strand
GGCGAAAGCGATGCTCGGAACAAGGAGTAAGGAGCAAAGAATAAGGACTAATATATATCTTTCAACTTTCAACTTTCAACTGGGCATTTATGCCCTCGATGTATTGAGTCAGTTCTTCGCCGCCGAGACCGGTTTCCGAAGAGGTAACAAAGACAGGAGGGAGTTCTTCCCATTCTTCGAGCAACTGTGTCTTATAGGCTTCCACGTTCTCTTTGAGTCGCATCTTACCGAGTTTGTCGGCTTTGGTGAAGACAATCGCAAAAGGTACGCCGTTCTCGCCCAACCAACGGATGAACTCCAGATCTATTTTCTGCGGTTCAAGTCGGCAGTCGATGAGCACGAAGAGGCATACCAACTGTTCGCGGAGCAAGCAGTACCGCTCGATCATACGTTTGAGCGCTTCGCGTTGTTTCTGTCCCGCCTGTGCGTATCCGTATCCCGGCAGGTCCACTAAATGCCAACTATTATCCACCATAAAATGGTTGATGAGCAGGGTCTTACCGGGTTTCTGACTGGTCTTCGCCAATTTGGGATTATGGCAAAGCATATTAATGAGGCTGGATTTGCCTACATTGCTTCGTCCGATAAATGCGTACTCCGGCAGCGTACTCTGCGGACAGGTCGCCACGTCGGGATTAGAGATGATATACTGTGCGTTCTTGATCATGTGTTCACCTTTGCGGCCGCAAAGGTACAACAAAAATCCCACATATGCAAATTTTAGCACTTTTTTTCGAAATTATTTGTGTATCTCAAAAAAATGTTGTACCTTTGCGCCAAAATCATAATACTATGAGAAAAATACTCTTTTTGGCAGCATGCCTGATGATGGCGGTATCGATGAGCGCCGCTACCTTCTTTCCTTCCCGCACGGATTTTCGTGACGAACAGATCTATTTCCTGTTACCGACCCGTTTTTATGACGGTGATCCGTCGAACAACACGCAGTGTTGGGATAATCAGTCGAAGAACGCCGGTGACCCTGCCTGGCGTGGCGATTTCAAGGGTCTGATCGAGAAGATGGACTATATCAAGGCCTTGGGGTTCACGGCTATCTGGATCACGCCGATCGTGGAGAACGCCTCGGGGTACGATTATCATGGATACCATGCGCATGATTTCTCGAAAGTGGACCATCGACATGAGTCGGAGGGGGTAAGTTTTCAGACCGTGATCGACGAGGCACATAAGCGAGGGATGAAGATCATCCTGGATATCGTAATCAACCATACGGGTAATTTCGGAGAAGCGAACTTGTGCAAGCTTTTTAACCGTGACTGGACAGCCGATCAGTCTTCCGCCGAAGAATGTATGGTGCCGTTCACCCAGAAAGACGGTGGTAAATTACCGGATAACTACGCATCTATCAATGGTAACTCACAGTATTCGGCTCGTCTGAGTCAGATGAAGAACACGACGGGTGTGAACTACGACAGCCATAATTACTGGCACCACTACGGTAATTTCAACTGGGACGAACCCAACCGTTGGTTCGCCCAGATAGCAGGTGACTGCGTGGACTTGAATACGGAGAATCCGGCGGTGTATAACTACCTCATCCAATGTTATACGACGTTTATTAACATGGGTGTGGACGGTTTTCGTATTGATACGGGTGGACATATACCCCGTTTGAGTTTCAACAAAGCTTTTTTGCCGGCTTTCATCGCTGCGGGTGAGGCGGCGAAGGACAAACGCGGTGGTACACCGTTTTATATGTTCGCGGAAGTATGCGCGCGGTATAGCAGTATCCTTTATCGCGAACATGCGAACTTATCCACTTTCTATTACACCTGGAAGGAGTCGAAAACATACAGTTGGGACAGTAATCCTTCGTCTTGGGACAACCTGGTGGAGATGGAGGGTTCGAACTGTACATCGCATACGAACTGGAAGTCCTGTTGGCAACAGGCGGAGGATGATTTCGGTGGACTAAGCGGTCAACCCACTTCGACGAATGCGTTCCTGAACGGGAACGATTACCATACGCCGGATTATTCGAAAGCATCAGGTCTGAATGTGATTGATTTTCCGGTGCATTGGAATTTCGCGAGTGCCGGACAGGCATGGAATATCGCCAAACCGTCGAATGATAAGTATTATAATGATGCGACATGGAACGTAGTGTATGTGGACTCGCATGACTACGCACCGGATGAGGTACAAAGAGAGCGGTTCAATAAACCCCAGGACACGTGGGCGGAGAACCTGAGTCTGATGTTCACCCATCGTGGTATACCATGTGTTTTCTACGGTTCGGAGGTGGAGTTTCAGAAAGGAAAGGTTATTGATGAAGGCACGAATATCGCGCTGCAAAACTCAGGTCGTGCGTATTTTGGCGGATATATCAAGGGTGAGGTAAATACGACGGATTTTGCGGAATACAACGGTGCGACGGGTAACTTAGCGGCATCCCTTTCGCACCCGCTGGCGCAACATATCCAGCGTCTGAGTAAGATCCGTATGGCGGTGCCGGCGCTGAGAAAGGGTCAGTATTCGGTGGACGGTTGTTCGGGTAGTTTTGCATTTAAACGCCGTTATACGGACGCTACGACGGACAGTTATGCGTTAGTGTGCATCAGTGGTGGTGCTACGTTCTCAGGTATCCCTAACGGTACGTATAAAGACTGCGTGACGGGCGATACGAAGACGGTAAGTAACGGTTCGTTGTCCGTCTCTTGTAACGGAAAAGGCAACATGCGCGTCTATGTGCTATCGACCAGTAAGACCCCTGCGCCGGGTAAGATAGGTAGTGACGGGAAATACCTCTATACCTCGTCCGCCAAGAATATCCCGAACCCCACTTGGGACGGCACGGAGATGGAGTTGACCGATGATCCGGAGCACCCGGGTGGCGGTGGTGAAAGTACCGAACCGATAGCACCTTGTCTGACCGGTACCAACGAACGGGCGGTATTCTTCACCAAATCATCGGATTTTGGTAATAGTATCAACTGCTATATATGGTACACGAAGAATGGTAGCACCACGCAGGTCTGCGGTGGTTGGCCGGGTAAGAAAGCGACGGCACTCGGGAACGGTAATTATAAGTTCGTGGTGCCGGAAGCCGCTGCGGCTATCGATAATGACTGGATGATCATCTGGAACGACGGTAGTGGCAACCAAACGCAGGATCTCAAATACAAGAACCATTATCTCTATACGGGAGCCAACAAAGGTTCAATTCAAGCGACCACTCCGGTCACTGCGATATGCGAAACGACCGGAATAGAACATCAACAGTCCGTCGTCAAGAGCCATAAAGTGCTGATAAACGGACGTTTATATATCCGCGTTGGGCAACAACTCTATGACGCGACGGGACAGTTGGTTACCACAGATGCAAGTGGAATCCTTCCGGAGCGATAAGGATATAACTGATACAAACAACAGTCATGAAGGCAGCAGGGACGGCGGCGATGAGCCAGCCGTTCTTGTATTTAGGCTGTTGGATAGGATCTTTCGGATGTTCCTGCCGCCACAACCACATCGTTCCTGCCCAGAGGGTGAAAGTAGCGAGGGTCTGGTTGGTCCAGGCGAAATAACGCCAAACGATATTGAAATCGACGAACACCATGCCGAAGACGCAGAGGAAAAGCGGTAAGGCGATGATGAGTCGTTTGGGGATAGGACGTTGGTCCCATTTGAGGAAGTCCGCTACGATGAGTCGTGCCGAACGGAGGGCCGTATCACCACTGGTGATAGGTGCGGCAATGACACCGATGATAGCTAATATTCCACCTACCGTACCGAGCCAGGAACGACTCACTTTATCGATGACCAAAGCGGCGATGTTCTGTCCCGGATGTTCCGCTGCAAAAGCTTGTAGGCCGTCTATGCCGTATAGTCCTTTCTCAGGGTCGGCGAAGAACGAACCGGCTGCAGCAGCCCATATAAGGGCCAATATACCTTCGGCTACCATCGCACCGTAGAAGATCCAGCGTCCTTGTCGTTCGTTAGTCACGCACCGCGCCATGATCGGGCTCTGCGTACCATGAAAACCGGATATAGCACCGCAGGCGATAGATACGAACATCATCGGGAAGAGGGGTAAACCATTCGTTTGTCGATTTTGCAGGCCGTCAAACACTTCCGGCATGTCGGCGCTGTGCCAACCTAACATCACAATCATGATACCTATGCCCATGAAGAGCAGAATACCACCGAAAATAGGGTAGAACCGACCGATCAGTTTATCGACAGGTAAAACGGTAGCTAAAGCGTAATAAGCGAAGATGATCAGAACCCAGGCGATAGGGATGATATGCCCGCCAAACTCGATCGTCTTCAGTGACGCCAAGCCTTGCAGCAAAGTAGCCGGACCGCTAAGAAAAGTGGTGGTTAGCAGAATGAGCAGCACCAGACTCAGAATACGCATAAACAGTTTGATCTTATTTCCCAACTCATCGCCCACTATCTCCGGGAGCGACACACCGCCTTTGCGAATAGAGAGCATGCCGCTTAGGTAATCGTGTACACCACCGGCGAAAATCGTACCGAAGACGATCCAGAGGAAGGCCGCCGGACCGTAGAAAATACCCATAATAGCGCCGAAGATCGGACCAAGTCCTGCAATATTGAGGAATTGCACCAGGAAGATACGCCAAGGGGCCATCGGGACATAATCCACACCGTCTGTTTTAGTCAAAGCCGGAGTCTTGCGTTCCGGTTCAATACCAAAGATTTTCTCAACCAATACACCGTAGGTGAAAAAACCTACTACCAATACAATGAGTGCTACAATGAATGTGATCATATATCCTGTGTTTTTTTTCAAAAAAAAGGAGACCATGCGGTCTCCTCTTCGTGGGCGTTTACGGATTCGAACCGCAGACCCTCTGCTTGTAAGGCAGATGCTCTAAACCAGCTGAGCTAAACGCCCTTTTTTCAAAAGCGAGTGCAAAGGTACTGCTTTTTTTTGATATGACCAAATTTTTTTTGAAAAAAATGCACTTAGAGGGTCATTTTTTTGTAAAAAGCCGATAATTATACCATTTTTGGTCCTCATATCGATGCAAAACGGCATAACAGATGAGTGTGATGAGGATGCCGACGAGGATCCCAGCAAACACATCGAACGCGAAATGTTGGGATAGATAGATTCTGCTATAGGCACCGAGGGCGGCTGCTATGAAAAGCAGCAACTGAACTAGAATCCTAGGAATCCTATCGACCCTAGGGAGCCTGGTAAGCAAAATACTTGCTACGAGCGCGAGGGCGAAGAAAGAGGTAGTATGACCGGAAGGAAAGGAATACCAATGGTTCATCTGTACGCCATCTACTAAGGGGAGGGAACTATCCGGCATGTGTTCAGCGAACCATGTAAGGGGTCGCGGAGCGTTGATCAGATGTTTGAGAACCTGCGTGGAGAGGGTGGAGAGAAGCATGGCAGAAGAGGCAAAGACCCCTTCGCCGATGCGTGAGAATAGCAAGAGCGCCACGCAAAGGACATACGGGAACCATTCCGCGAGGGTGGTATAATACCTATAAAATATATCGCGCACGGGCGTATGGCGCGTGCATAAGAGCAAGTGCAGTTCGCCTTTGGGGATATATAAAAGGGCTAAGCCCAATACTGCGACCAGTATCAGGCTTAGCGATAAAAAGACTTTATTTTTATTCCACACGTTGACCATACATATCGTACTCCCGGTCGTCAATCACGATACGCAGTTGCTGGTTAACTAGTCTCTTCTCCGCTTTGGGTGCATTGCTGCTGCCGCCGGTATAGTCCTCGATATCTTTCTCGTCAATGATCATTTTGCAGGACGGTAGGGTCAGACCCTGGGCGTCGGTCAATTCAACGTAGTAACTCTCGCCTACTTGGAACGGAGTCTCGGAGTAATAAACGGCACTATTGGCACCCAAGATAGCCTCTCCGTTGCGGTACCATTGGAAATAGCGGAAGTCATAACCGATATTGCCGCCGTTACCCGGTGCATAGACCGCCAGCACATTATTGAACTTACGCGCAAACACATCCTTCGGATAATCGACGGTAATATTCAGTTCGGGTGAATAAGCGTCGTAATGACAGTTGGAGTCACGCACCATCACTTGTGCGGAGTACTTACCTGCCGGCCACTCTTCGATAGGTAGGGTGATATCACCCACGAGACGCGTTCCGTCTACGATCATGCCAGCCAGACTGAGTTCGGTTCGCTGTCCGTCTCCCCAACGAACGAGGTAAGCATCTCCTGCCAAACCGTCTTTATCAAGGGAGACAGGTAGCGCAAACACCTCACCCATACAGGTATGCTGCAGTTCGGGATTATTGTTGATTTGCATGTCCAGACACTTAACAACCACCAGATGGCAGGTGATATGATGATCACATTCCCATTCGTTCTTTGTTGTCCAGGTTACATCTTGCGAACTCGTATATTCCTCACCGTTAATGATAGCTACATCGCGGGCCGTATCATTGTATTGATACGAAGACTCTTTGCCGAAGAAGTACGGAGTAATGACGATAGAGTCGCAGTCGTATGTAATGCGTCCAATACTATCCATCGGGCCATCATAATCCTCCGGCATACAGAGTTTTGTAGGCTTTTTCTGAATAGTGAGGGGTTCTTTGACATAAAAACTGAAGTTCACATTAAAGGGCGGATAAACGGTATCCGGACAGTCCTTATGCGCATACAGTTTGGCGGTAACGTCATACCATCCTTTGACCGGATATTCATGCTTCACACTGGCTTCACGAACCGTTTCTACCTTACCGTCTCCGAAGTTCCATTCCACTTTATCAATCACGGTAGAACCGGCCGAAGCATCGAAGGTGAGCACATCGTTCACGCAGAAGCCTTTGTCGAAGAATCCTCCGTCTTCGAATACATGATCTTTGACCACGATCGAACCCAAGGACACAGCGGCCGAACCAACGGAGTAAGCGTAACTCTCATCATTACCGTTTCCGTATACATGGGCGATGCAGCCGTCATCGTTCTGCAATGTGAAGACACGGTTACCGCCACCTGTTTTTCCAGCCGTAGAAAGGTGAACACGGGCATAGGACCATTCCGGAGCACCGGGCACTTCAGTCCAACTGATCGCTTCTGCCGGAGCAGGAGTGATGGTGGTGTTCTCCCTGGATATCGTTTGACATACGATGTCAATATAGTGTTTATCCGTTTTGCTGGTACCGCATACACCGAAAGTAATATGTTTGATACGTTGCTCCAGCGGTGCAATCCAAACCATCGAGGGGTCACCTCTAGAAGCATCCATCTCGGAAGGACTAGAAGTATAGCCGTTGCTTACATCATATGAATAGACGGCAATAGGGCATGTCGCATTTACATACACGGCATCTTCCAACACGTCGATGTCAGCAGGGTTGATACCCTCGACTGTCATGGGGTTCTTACGCATCTCAAACTCAAGGGTCTCGCCCGCATTGAGCATCTTCGCGCGTTTGTTATTGATATAAACCACCGTGCCGTCATTGTAGGCCGTAGCCCGAACGCGGTTGGCATCTTTCTCTTTGGAACGTGTCACAACGAACTGCGTACCCCAATAATCTACCGGCATAGCTTGCTCATACGTACAGTCGCGTGCCGATTTGCCACCGGGAATCTGGGTGAACACATCGCCCTGGAAGACAGCTATTTTCCTTTCCTCCAATGCCTCCACATGCGTACCGGAGAGCGTCTTTAGAGTCTGGGAAATGACGTAATACGTCTGACCTGCATTCAGCGTTACCGTGTATGGCCTGCCGGCCTCATGACCATCCTGGGTGGTGGTGGACGGTGTGATGCGTACGCGGGTGTTGTTCTCTGTTGCCAGAATAGTGAACATCGCCAGCGCTTGGCCGTCACTCGGTTTGATGTAAGGCGGGTAGTCCTGAGTGTAATACTCCGACTGAAGGACCGTGATAGGCAGCACATTCGCTGCATCAAAGGAGTTGGTCATCCATAATGCGGCAAAAACCGACACATCCTGATCCGTCACCACCTTCAGACCGTTATTATGTGTCTTACCGGCCTGTAGTGCGATGTTGGCGATGTTATTGGCCTCTGTCGGATACCATTGTGCCAAAGGAATGTCATCAAACACAGCCCATTCGTTCGCCCCTACGGTCCTGGTGATTCCCGGCCAGGTCGCATCGTTTGGGTTGGTGATGGTGATAGTCGTTTCTTCCTTGGTTGAGACAGCGATGAAAGGAGAAGGGAGACCGGAGGAAGGCGCAGCAGATAAGGTCAGCGCCACCCAGAATTCTTTACCCTCCGTAGAAGCTTGTCCCCAAGCCGGCATCGTGGTGACGAAGGCCAGAACTACGAATAATACGAATTTAACAAATCGTTTCATATCTCAGTGTATTATATATTACAAAATCTCAATTTGCATAAATGCGGTTCTTGAATCTTTATAGAATCTCGATCTCTACACGTCGGTTGTTTTGACGACCCTCTTCGGTATCGTTAGTATCAATCGGTTGGCTCTCGCCGCGACCCTCTGCTTGCAGACGCTCCGGTGCTATACCGCGTTCGATAAGATCTTTCATAACCTCGTTCGCACGACCTTCCGACAACTTCTGGTTCGCCGCGTCTTTACCTACGTTATCCGTATGACCGATGATCTTGATACGCACTTTCGGATTACGTGCCAGATACATATACAGGTCGTTAAGTGCCTCCTCCGAGGTCTTGAGAATACGCGTCTTGTTGGTGGCAAAGAATAGGTTCTTCACGATAAATACCTCACCTTTCTTAATCGGCGAAAGGGCTATATTGAGCGAGTCGCCGATAGATGCCAGCGGCATATTAATTGTGTCATATCCCATCTGCGCGATGAAGATTCTATATTGCGGCCCCTCTTCCAACATCTTGCTTGCCGAACCTGAAATCGAATCGGTAGCGAGATGATAGGCCGGTTCAACTGCTTCTTGCTTGAAGAGTTTAACTGTTGCAGGTATTACCAAGCCGGTCTCTTTATTATATACACGTACGCGGAAGATAGGACGCGGCTGCATAGCTATCGTTATATCCTCCGTCGTACCGGGTTTCTCTACACTGAAAGTTTGTGTAGCCGGGTAGTAGCCGTCTGCTTGTGCGGTTGTGGTGAAGTTGCCTAAAGCATGCTTCTGGCGGAAGCCCTTCGGACCGATCTGTTTCTCTTTCATCGCGATCTTACCCGACTCGGTACCGCGTGTCTCTACCATCGCTAACTGTAGCGGCGCTTGGGTAACAGCGTCGATGACGTGATACATCGCGTAAGCAGGAGGAGGTGGAACAGGACGAGCGGTCTTGCCCGGTATCTCGAACTGGATGGTGAATTTGGCTCCCACGAAGAGGTTATTGAGTTTCGTGTTGCCGTTCATGGCGAGCATGGTGTTGCTCTTCTGTACGGGTACCTGATCGGGTGCAAAAACCACCGGTGCGGCAGCCGGAGTACCATTCGTATTCAGTACACCGTATTCGGCAAAGAGCGCGATGCGATAGTGCACATGTTCGCGGCCAAAAGGAAGGCGCTCACCCGGTTTTACTTGTTTCTTCTTGTTCTTCTTGTCTTTTGGGTCCGGTTCTTTGGGTTGCGCCTGCATCCATTCATCCAGGTCCAGACCGATCTCAGCAGCCAGACTCAACTCCGGGAACTTGAACGAGATGGGTTTATCCGTCTGACCGTTCAGATCATGGATACCCATGCCGTACGGCGCAGGGAAGAGATCATCTTCGACTACAATATCATATTTCCCGCTTTGTTTGTAGTTACCGAAGACCGTATAACCGATCTTGGCACCCAAGAGGAAATAGAATCGGTTGAACTGCGCACCGAACATAACCGGCACGCCTACCTGCGCTATGTTACGTGTTTCCTTCAGGTTATCAAACAGATAGTAATACCGTGCGTCTGTACTGCCCTCCGTACGCATGGCGGTAAAGCCGTAGTTAGAGGTGGAGTTGAGGAAACGGAAGTCCAGACCTGTCTCAAACAGGAAATGACCGTATTCGAGACCGTAAGTCAGGTCCAAGCCGACACCACCGCCGCCTTTGAGTTGCTGCAGGGCATTGTTCGTTTTGAGCGTTCCGGCACCCCAGAGCGCACCGTTCGGGTCTTTGGCCAACTTATCCATCATCGCGGCATATCCGCCACGCAGGCCAAGATTGATATAAGATATCACTTCGGTCTTTGGGTTCTCCAGACTCTCTTGGTATTTCTCGTAATCGCGGATAGCTTTTTCTTCTTTGGCTTTGGCTTCCGCCTCTTTCTTAGCACGTTCCTGCTCACGCTGCGCCGCTACTTTGGCGCGCTCAGCTGCATCTTTGTCGCGTTGTTCCTGTGCCTTGGCTTGTGCTTTAGCGGCTTCAGCTTTCTTCTGCTCGGTAGCCTTAGCTTGCTGCGCACGTTGTTTGTCGGCCTCTGCTTTCTTCTTTTCATTGGCTTTGGCCGCTGCAGCTTTGGCTTTCTCAGTCTCTTTGGCCTTTGCGGCTTTCTCTTTCTCCTTGGCCTTGGCAGCTTTGGCTTTCTCAACCGCTTTCTTTTTCTTCTCCGCTTCTTTCTTTTTGGCTGCCGCTGCTTTCTGCTTATCCGTTTGGGTAGCAGGAACGGGTTCCGGCATCGCGTACGATACGATAGGAGCGCATGTCAAACTAAGAACAATACTTGTAATCAGTATATAATAGAAACTGTTTTTCATCTTCATGCCCTCCTGTATTAGTAGTTAATAAACATTTTGAAACTGCGGCATTCTCCGTCTGCGCTTACACGAAGCAGGTAGAATCCTCCCTCTTTGGGTGTATCGATGGCGCATCCTCCGCTCGGGATGTCGTAGCGTTTCAGCACACTACCGCTCACGTCAATCCATTCGGCGGAACATGCGATATCGTCATTGTCTTTCCGAGCCGCATTCACAAACACTTGTTTACCGCGCGGGTTATACGTTGCGGTGATCTGCAGATTACTGTCATCAAACAGATGCCGCTCTGTGGATCCTTTGATTAGAATCGGACAGGTACAAGTGTCTATATCCTTGCCTTCTTCATGAATCGTAAAGCATACGCGGTATTCACCGGACAGACTCTCATCGCCCATATAGAGTACTGCGCCATGCTGGTTCTTGATCGTGTCGCCGTTATGGAACCATACGAAATCACTCAAGGTCTGGTTCTCCGGGAATGCGTCTTTGATCAAACCGAGCACATTATCGTATCGCTGAACCAGCAAGGTCTTGGCGTATGTGAGATGGAAAGTCAAGTCCTTATCCAAGGTGTTGTCCGGACATTGTGAACCGATATGCAGGTGCAAGCCGTATTCTACGCCTTCTCGTGCAGTTGAGGGCAGGTTTACAATCAATACGGTATCTCCCCGGTACGAAATGCGGTCATTTGTAAAGCCGTCCTCGGTAGCCTCCGGGAAGAACGTGAACTTGACGCTGTCGCCATCCAGCGGTATTTTTGCTTCGTTAATCAAGTAAATCTCGAAGTCCACCTCATCGCCTTTTTGTGTACATTCCGGCATGTATTGATCCTTGATAGCCACTTTAAACCTCCCCACATTCGCTACAAAGGCGATGCTGTCGTACGCCGATAAATCCATAAAACACTCGTCTTCTTCACCAAAATGGCGATAAATCAAGGCATAAGCGCCTTCGTAGACACCTGCATGGTCGTAGTAATACGTTAGCGTTTCTGAATCAGGTAAGGTAAGCGTATCTTTTCCGTCGCCGAAGTTCCAATAGATACTATCATACTTGTAATTCAGTTCAGTACCGAATTCTACCTTGTTGTCATCCCCACCGCAAATAGGCTTGTTCTCTCCGTCCGTTCTATAAATCTCCCCGTTGATGGTGATATACGCAGTAAGGTCTTTCGTTAAACCTCCTGCCGGATAACCGTAACTCTCGCGTTGACCGAAACCATACACGTGAGCGATGAAACCGGAGTCGCACGTTAGCGTGTGCGTTCCATTCGGAATGCCCGGAATACGTGCAAAGAGGTAGTTGTTATTGCCGTTCAACTCTTCAAACTTATTGGAGATATCTTCTTCGTCCAGCATAATTGCACCGCCATGCTCTTTGGGCACAACTATATTCAAAAAGTGGTCCGTTACTTGTTTGGTCTCAAAAGTACCGAATGTCAGTGTGTCAATCTTCTGCTCAATCGGATTCACCCAAATTTCAGACGGGTCTCCGTTGCAATATTTGTACTCTATGTCATCTATTTTCTTTGTACCATGGTCATATTGATTACTGGTCATAAAGAGATGCACGGCGCAAGGACAGGAAGTCTCTATAAAGTGATTGGACCCTTCGAAATAATCCATCCCGCTCGGTTGGTCATAACTGGTCATGTTATCTTGTGCTCCGAAATCAAACTCATAGAAACGTTTGGGATTGGATTTGAAATCAAAGGTGTATTTTAGATTTCCGTCAACATACACTTTCGTGCTGTCTTTTAATGCCAAGATACGCACCTTGTCGATACGCTCCCAATAGCCATCCAATTTTTTGTATTCAGGATTCAGTGCCCCATTTTTAATTTTGTCTTTTTGGTTGTCAATTGTTGTTAAAGAAGAAGTAATTGCGAAGCGCTTACCCCAATAGTTGATCGGCATGGCTTGTGAATAGATATGATCGCGGTCACGAGTGCGATAAGGGATGTTGGTA
>Ga0265298_10008161_pt1 | contig 12612 bp, 9 predicted proteins | sample AusTroGonzalo_MG_3_FD_193486 | JGI IMG/M metagenome (GOLD analysis project Ga0265298, IMG submission 193486) | Bovine rumen microbial communities from tropical cattle in Woodstock, Queensland, Australia - Gonzalo_01 | ecosystem: Host-associated > Mammals > Digestive system > Stomach > Rumen ... | reverse complement strand
GCCGCTGTGTGTGGGCGGTGCGCCGTACATGTACTGGATGCTCTTGTTGCGGTTGTCGGTGCGGCTCATGTTAAGGTCTATCTTGAGGTCGGTGAAGGGCTCCAGCGTCATCTTCACCTGCACATCTTCGGTCTGTGCGGTCGTGGCAGGTGTGGCTACACTGTCGCTGCCGAGGAGCCAGCCGCGCTGTTTGGCTTTGTCGAGGTAAGAGTCGTTGACGAAGCCGAACGCGAAATCGACGCCAGGCGTGAACATGCCGTTCACACGCTTCTGTCCGAGCATATCGCCCACCTCCGGCAGGAAGCCCGGCACACTCAGGTTGTAGGTGTTGCGGTAGCTGACGCTGATGTTGCGCACCATCATCAGGAAGCGGGCTGCGGTCTGTGCCATTCCGTACCATTTCTGTTCGGAAGCCTTGGGCAGAGCCACGACGTTCAGACGCACCTTGGTGGTATCGACAGGTGTCTTGACGAGTCGAATGCTGTTCTCGTCCACCTTTTTATATTTAATGTTGTAGGCAAAGCCGCTGCTGTCGCGTGCGGTGACACGGATGCGCTTGGACTTCTGGCCGTGGGAGATGACGAGGTCGGAGTCGGGGTAGAGCGTTATTTCCTGCACAAAGCCTTTGTTCTCGGGTTTCTTCTTCGTGCTGACACCTGCGGAGTTGCCCTGCTTGAAGGGCGATTTCTGCTGCTGCTTTGCCAGGATGCTGTCAACGGGTTCGCCTGTCTCCATCGATTCCTGCTCGGCCTTCTTCCTGGCATCTTTTTCCTTCTCCTTGGCATTCTTTTTCGCCTTGTCCTCCTTCTCCTTCTCCATACGTTTTTGGTTGGCTCCGGCTTTGGCATTGGCGGCAGAGAAGCGCTTGTTGGTCTCCTTCAGGAAGGGACTGTGGTTGTAGAGTTTCTCCAGATCGAACTTGCCGTTCACATTGACGGTGCGCTGGGTGTTGATGGTGTTTCCAAGTGACGCCTTTCCTGCTCGCTCGGCACCGCGCTTCCATGAGTAATTGGCTGTATAGGCGACATCGGCGGATGTCCAGTCGAGTACGGGAATCTTTTCAAGTGGCACCTTATAGCTGATTTGCACGTTCTGGCTGTAGTCGAGGGGGCGACCAAAGTGGCGCAGGCTCCACTTGACGGAGTCCTTCCATGCCTCGTAGCGGTCGGGGTAAAGGTCTTTGTTGATTTGGGTATAGGGCTCTTCGATTTCAGCCTTAGTGCCGCTCTGGAAGGAGAAGTGCAGTGCCTTGAAGATGTCCCACTTGAGCGAGAAGCTACGGTTCCATGTCCAGTTCTGGCTGAAGGTGGCAGGCAGGGCGGAATAGTCGTTCGGGTTCTCCAGGTCGCGCTCCTGCAACTCGTAGTAGGTGCGGTTCATGTCGGTGGAGAACGTGATGTTCTGTGGGCAATAGGCCAGGTTCTGTGCCTTGATGAGGTCCAGCCATTTGCTCTTGCCTTTGAGGTTCTTGAAGGGTTCCCAGGGTTTCCAGTTCGGACTCCAGGAGTAGTTGATGTTGGCCTTCCAGTTCAGTTCCCGTTCATAGACGGTTGTCTGTCCCTCGGTGAATTGTGTGGAGCGGCTGTAGCCGAATGTGAAGTTGGCGGGGTCGTAGGGCATGGGGTGCTTGGGGGTGCTGATGTTGAGCCTTACGCCGCTGAAGGAGAGGTTCTTGTTCGTCTCGACGTGATTGGTCAGGCTGCGCAGCGAGTCGCGCTGGTGCTCGTTGGCGAGGGCTTCGAGCGCATCGCTCAGGAGCATGTCTGTGTCGAAGGGGTTGTATTTGGGCGAAATCTTCTCCTTGCTGTAGCTGTAGTAAATCGGGAGGGTGAGCTTGGCCTTTTCGGGCAGGAGGCGTCCCAGGTCGAAGTTCGTCGTGATGGAGTAGTTGAGGTTGTCCTCGTTCTTGCGCTGTTCCACGCTTTGTTCGATGCCGCCGAAGCCGGAGGTGATGTATTTCGCTGTTGCATTGACCGAGCCAAGGTCGCTGAGCTGTACCTGTAGGTTGCCTTGTGCCGCCCAACCGCCGCTGTTGCTGAACTCCTGCAGTCGCAGTTCGTTGGCCCAGACCTCAATGCTCTTCGTCTTGCCGCTGTTGTTGCGCACACCTATCATAATGGTCTTCACTTCCCCCAGCGTGGGATTGCCCATGACGGAGACGCGGTTGTTGGGATGGTTCTCGTCGTAGTTGGAGAAGAGGCGGTTCATGGCTGTTGCACCGATGCTTGCCTGGGCGTTGCGCAGTTTCTTGAGCGAGGTGAAGATGTCGAAGTCGATGTCAATCATGTTTTCCGAAGGCCAGACAGCCAGACAGCCCTGTGCGCTGTATGTGTCGTAGTAGCCCTCCGGCGTGAGTTGCAGAGGCACTTCGTATTCGTAGTAGTTGCTCTTGTAGTCCGAGCCGAGACGGATGAAGATGCTGCAGTCGCCGTCGGTGGTGGCTGTGACGTTCTCGGCCAGGGCATTGGCATGGACGTACATCTGCAGATGACGGTATTGCCGCATGTCGTAGTTGCAGTTCTTATAAACCGCCTTCGACTCGTCGCCGCCAAGGTTGCGGGCCACTATGCACATGGCCTGCTCGTTGCTTTCCACCAGTTGTGCCTGCGAGGGGTCGGTGATACGGGTGATGCCTGGAGGCAGGACATAGTTGACGGGCTGCTTGTCGTTGTTCTCCTCGATGCTGACAGTGCTGACCTCTATTGTGCCGCCGCCGCTGGAAGCCTTGTTGCCGTTGTAGAGTGGCTGGTGGTAGGTGCGCCAGTCGCCCTGCACGAGGTCGAGGGTGGCGAGGCGCAGGATGGTCTCTTCCTGGAAGCCGGTCATGAAGATGCGCATGAAGCGGATGCTCGTGAAGTCTCTGATGTTGCCCACTTTCTCTTCGTATTCTTGCAGAGGGATGCGGAAGAGGTACCAGACGCACTCCTCTGTGTTGCCGTTGCGCAGCTTGACACTGGTGACACGCTTGTCAGCAATATGGTTGCGCCCCAGCACCATGTCCTCCGGGCGGATGCTTACATGATACTGGAAGTACTTCTCGTATTCGTTGAGGGTGTAGTCCTGGTTGATGTCCTCCACGTCGGGCGTTGACTTCCATGCCGTCTCGTAGGACTCCGGGCTTGTGTTGGAGTCGGCACTGTTGCCTTGAGGCATGTTGACGCGCTTGTAGCGGTCGAGGATAGACACTTTGAGTTCGTCGAAGTCTGTGCCGCGATAATAGTGGTAGTTGTCGTTAGCAGGGTCGGCATAGATGCTGTCAAAGACCGCCTGTGTGACCTTGCCCTGCATCTGTTGCAGGTAGTCGGCATAGAGGCCGAAGCTGCGCTCTTCGTCATCGTTGAGACCATTGAGGCCGACATCTTGTCTTGCACGCGCCCCCGATTCGTTATTGAAGGCGTATGTCACGCTGCTGCTGTTTGGGATGCGTCCCCAGTAGCCTTCTGTGTAATACTGTGGGTTGCCATCCACAGGCATACCGCTCTCGAAGTACTTTTTGCCGTCTTTGAGGATGTCTTCCGATACCTCGCCGAGGTTGAAGTAGAGGTCGCCGCCGTGATTGCCGGGCTGGTTGCGCTTGTAGATGAAGGGGTCCATCATCCAGAACTCGATGTACTCGATGTTCTGGGCCTCGAAGTCTGTGTTGTCGAGTTTGCGCATCATGCCGCCCCATGTCTCTTCCGGGTGCTTAAGGTGTCCTTTCTCGTCAATGTCGGTGGAGAGGTTGTAGGCACCGCGCTCCTGCGGATAAAAGGCAAGGTTCAGGACGTTGAGGCCGGAGGCGCTGGTGTAGCTGTTCTGTGCTCTCTGGGGATAAAGTTCGCGCTCATAGACCTCGCGGACGTAGTGGCTGGAGAGCTGGTTGAGGTCGCTCTTGATGTGGCTGGGGGTGAGGGTGCTGCTGCGGCGAGTGAAGATGGGGTCAACGTAATACCAGGCCAGCAATGCTCGGTTGTAGCCGTATGTGGCGTTGGCCGTCATCTTGCTCTCGGCGAACATGCTCGGTGTGCTCGACATGCTCCAATAGGTGGGCTGTGTCAGGCTGTTCTTGATGCTGCTGCTCTCGAAGTCGTCCAAGTAGGAGGCATCGCCCTGCACGCTGTGGTTCTGTCCGGCAATGAGCTGTGCGAACTCACCGTTGAAGGCGATGAAGCTGGGCTGCGTGCATTGGATGAGCGGCAGCTTGTCAATAATGTTGGTGAGCCACTGGCTTTCCTTTTTCCAACTGATGTGGAAGCCCCACAAGGTGTTCTTCAGCGGTTCGCTGCCCATGCTGACCTTTGTGGTGAGCGGCTGTTCGCTTAGGTGCATGACAGTGCCGCCTACGGTGAAGTTCTTGTTGATTTCGTAGTCCAGATTCAGGCCGAGCATCGTCTTGCGCTGCATACCGTAGTTGTCGTTGCTCTCCACGCTTGCGCTGATGTTTGTGCCGGCATCGATGAGGGCTTGGTTGATGATGGTCACGCGGCCCATGTTGTAATCAACCGTATAGTCGGTGTTCTCCACAAGTGTCGTTCCTCCGGCAGTGACGATGACAGAGCCGCGTGCCACATTCGTCACGCCCAAGTCTATCTCTCCGGCGTTGTTGCCCTTGAAGCGACCGGTCAGCAGGAACTTATCGTGCTCGGTAATCTGCTTTGCCACGGTCTTTGTGCTGTCGTAGAGTTCGGGGAAGCAGTACTTGCTTGCCAGAGCCGGGTCGCCTATCCATTTTGCCAAATGCTCGCCGAACGGCTCGGCTACGGGGAAGATGATGCGTCCCTTGTTGATGGTATATCCCTCCACGAAGTCGAACTGGCCGTTGGGGTGTGGATTGTTCTTCGCGTCCAGTCGGTCCAGATTGAGTGCCCTCAGCAGGATGGTGTTCTTGAGCTTTTCTTCGGGCAGGTAGCTGAGATAGACGCCGGTCGAGTCGCTCTGGTACTTGATGTCAAGGCGGAACTTGTCGCTCATCACTTTCTGTGTGCCCAGATAATAGACGTTCTTCATCATCAGCCGCCATGTGGGGAGGACAGGGCTGCCTGTCGTGCTTTTCAGCAATTTCACGAAAAGTGCCTTGCTGTTGTCGGTGAGGTCGCTGGCAAACTCGCCCACCTGATAGGTCGTACCCATGTAGGTGTATTCGTATGCAACGGCCAGAACATCATCGACTTGCAGTGTGCTGGATAGGCTGACGTAGCCGAGGGCATTGTTGACGGTGTATTCGTTGCTGGTGAGCTTGCGGGCGGCCTGCAGCTTCTCGTAGTCGATGCTGCCGTGAAAATCATCTCCTCCTCCGATTCCGTCCAGGATGTATGTGGCCTGTGCTATGTCGCGTGCATCGACATACTGGGTGGTCATGCTCTCATACTCTGTGTTGGCGCGGTTGCTGGGTACGTTGACCCCTGTGCCAGACCATAGGCTCCTGTTGAAGATTTGTGTCGGTTCGCCCAGGTCGGCAAGGGCGATGATGTTGCGGTTGTTCTCGCTCTTGCCGCTCTTGTTTGTAACCCAGATTTCCACGCGCTTGATGTTGACGCCGCTGGAGATGGTGGGAAGCGACTCCATGCTTCTGTCGTACCGCTCGCGGAAGAAGTGCGAGAGGAAGAAGTGGCGGTTCTCTTCGTAGTTGGTGGCGCTGAACTCGAAGTTTGTGGTTTGGTCGCCGCCCTTGCTGCTTACACTGTTGGTGGCACTCTTCTTCTGGCTTACGACAGTTTGAATCTTCAGCTTGCCGAACTGCATGTCTGTGCGCAGGCCGAAGAGACTGCTGATGCCGGGAACGAGACTGATATTGCTGGGGAAGGACACGTTGCCAGCCTCAATGAGCTTGATGATTTCGTCTTCCTTGCCGTCATATTTGAGCTTGAGGTTCTGGGAATCGAAGTCGAAGGTGGCCTGTGTGTTGTAGTTCAGGTTGAGGTTAATCTTGTCGCCGACCTTGCCGTTGAGGGTGAGGTTGATTTTCTCGTCGAAGTCGAAGCCTACGGTCTTGCGCCTTGATGCGGCGAGGGCGGGGTTGTCCACCTTCTTGATGTTGACGCCAACCTTCAGCTCTGCACTTCCCTGTGTCTTGATTTGCACACCGCCGGGGCCGAATATCTTTTCTGCCGGGCCGAGGTCGAAGTGCATGTCGGTGAAGTCGAACTTCTTTTTTCCAGAGTTCTCGAATGCCTCTTCGTTCTTGTGGCGCCAGTACTGCTGCATACTGTTCTGCAGCGACCATTGCTGGTATTCCTCTGGTGTCATCAGGACGGGGGCGTTCAGGAAGCCGGTGGCTGTGCCGAGCGTGAAGCCCGACCTGCCTGGCAGGATGCTGCCCGAGGTGGCGCCGGCGGCTCCTGTTGAGGATGCCTGGCTGGATGATGTCTGATTTGTCCGATTACTCTGATTGTTCCGATTACCCCGATTGCTCTGGCCGCCCTGCTTCGTCTGCCCTTCACCGCTTTCGAGGGAGGTGCCGATGGAGTAGGTGTTGTCCTTCTCGTCGTAGATGACTTCTGTCTTCAGGTTGTCGGGGTCTTTCAGGTCGGCAGTCTTCTTGCGCAGTGCCTTTGTGTCTTCTGCGCCGGTCTTGCGCACAGAATAGCGGGGCTTGCCCTTGGCAACGGTGTCGGCAGGGGCAGCCTGTTCTGTGGACATTGAAGATTGAACAGGGAACATCGAAGGCGATGCCAGCAGGATGTTGATACCCAGCAGCACAGCCAGAGCAGATATGACTTTTCGCGCGCTCATGTCTTATTATTAACGAACGCGCGCTACCTTTTATTGTGTTTTAGCCCCTTTTTCTTCACTTTTCACTGTTCTACTTTTCAACTTTCCGACTTTTCTTTGTACCTTTGCAGAAGATAATTCTTAATTCTTCTTTCTTAATTCTTAATTCATTTATGATTGAATACTTGAAAGGAACCCTTGCCGACCTGACACCTGCGCTTGCCGTGGTCGAGTGTCATGGGGTGGGGTATGGCGTGAACATTTCCCTGAACACCTTCTCTGCCATTCAGGGCAAGCAGGAGGTGAAGCTGTATGTCAGCGAATCCATCCGCGAGGATGCCTACCAGCTCTGGGGCTTCAGCACCCGTGCCGAGCGCGAGCTTTTCATATTGCTGACCAGCGTGAGCGGCATCGGTGCAGGCATAGCCAGAGTGATTCTCTCGTCCATGACGGTGAGTGAATTGGCGGGTGTCATCAGCGATGGCAACGATAAGATGCTAAAGTCGGTGAAGGGCATTGGTCCGAAAGTGGCACAGCGCATCATCGTGGACCTTCGCGACAAAATCGGTTCTCTTGGCATAGAAGGAGCTGCGAGCGAGGGACAAGGAGCAAGAGCGAACGGCCCAATCATCAACAAAGAAGTCATGGACGAGGCTGTCGCTGCCCTCACGATGCTTGGGTTCAGTCCCGCACCTGCTCACAAAGCTGTGCAGCACATCCTTACCGAAGAACCCGAAGCCGCCGTGGAGCGTGTCATCAAGTTGGCATTGAAGATGCTGTGACTTCAATTATCCCATCACCACATCGAGCACCATCATCAGCACGAAGCCGACGGCAAAGCCAATGGTGCTGAGGTTGGAGTGCTGGCCGTTAGAAGCTTCTGGGATGAGTTCCTCAACCACGACGTAGAACATGGCGCCTGCGGCAAAGGCGAGAAGATAGGGTAGGGCGGGCATCAGCAGCGAAGCAAGCAGAATGACGCAGGCGGCTCCAAGGGGTTCGACAGCTCCGCTCAGAGAGCCAATCATAAATGAACGCCAACGGCTATTGCCTGCCGCTCGCATCGGCATGGAAATGATGGCTCCCTCTGGCACATTCTGAATGGCGATACCTAAAGAAACTGCAATGGCACCGGCTAATGAAATGTTCGTCGCGCCGCTGTCAGCTCCTGCAAAGACCACACCGACGGCCATTCCTTCGGGCAAATTATGAATGGTGACAGCCAGGGCAAGCATGGCCGTCTTCGACAAATGCGAACGCATACCTTCTGGCTTGTCTGTGCCGATGTGCAGGTGCGGCGTCAGTTCGTCAATGAGCAGCAGGAAGCCCATGCCAAGCAAAAAGCCGATGGCAGCAGGAGCAACTGCCCACTTGCCGCTATCGGCTTCCATTTCCATTGCAGGAATCAGCAGCGACCATACCGATGCCGCCACCATCACACCTGATGCAAAGCCAAGCAGCGACTTTTGCAAACGAGGCGACATTTCGTCCTTCATGAAAAACACGAAGGCAGAGCCGAGCATCGTGCCAAGCAGGGGGATGAGAAGTCCTGTGATGAGCGTCATCATAGCATCGCCTCAATGTCCTTCTCAAAGTCCTTCGGCTCTGTTGTGGGAGCGTAGCGCTTGATGGTAGTGCCATCTTTTGAGATGAGGAACTTGGTGAAGTTCCACTTGATGTCGCTGTCCTTCTCCACACTCTTGCTGATGGCCTTGAAGAGTGCTTTTGCAGCTTTAGCTTTCAGCCCGCTGTATTCCTCAGAAGGAGCCACGCTCTTCAGATACTCAAAAATGGGCTGGGCATCGGGGCCGTTGACGTCACCCTTCTTCATAATCTGGAACGTCACGCCGTAGTTCAGTTGGCAGAACTCCTCAATCTTGCTGTCTTCTGCTGGGTCCTGCTCCTTGAACTGGTTGCAAGGGAAACCGATGATGACGAGTCCCTTGTCCCTATATTTCTGGTTCAGCTCCTCCAGTCCTTTGAACTGAGGTGTGAAGCCGCATTTGCTGGCGGTGTTGACTATCAGCAACACATTACCCTCAAACTGCGCAAAATCCAATTCCTTGCCCCTGCTTGTGAGAGCTTTGAACTCATAAATCTTTGCCATAGTTGTAGAATTACAATTTATTGACAAGTCCCACAATCTTTTGCTTCGTTTCGTCAGTCTTTTGTTCGTCTAAGAAGGCTGTGACGATGCCCGTGTCCTCATAGCCGCAGAAGCCTGCGATGAGTTTGTACTCGGCGATGGCTGCATCATAGACACCTGGCGAATACGACGACAGCAACAAGGCTGTCTTCTTCACGTTAGCAGGCTTCATCAGACTGTAGAAACGCTGGATGGGGGCCTGAATCTGAGCACTAAGCGTAAAGTAGTAGATGGGTGATGCCAACACCAGTACCTCTGCCTCGGCCAAGAGCGGATAGATTTCCTGCATGTCGTCTTTCTGTACACAGGCACCTTCGCCCTTGCCGTGACAATACTCGCAAGCCAGACAGCCCGCAATCTTCTTCCTTGCAACGCTCACCAGCGTCACCTCATGACCTGCTGCCTCAGCAGCTTTCTTGTACTCTTCCGCCATCCAAGCGGTGTTGCCATTGGCTCTCGGTGAGCCTTGTAAAATCAGAATCTTACTCATAATTGTATTTGTTTTAGTGACCATTTAAATAAAACTACAGATTAATCCCAAGATAGCAAAACCACCTTGCTTCAAGATGATGCTGGGCTTATTGGTCTGGCTTCCGTATAGTGCCACCAACACGACATAGCCCAACAACAAGCGAGTCCACAGCAAATCCTGCTGCCAGACTGCGACCATCAGCAGGACGGCTATCAAACCGTTATACACCCCTTGATTCTTCAGTAGTGTTGCTATGGTCTTGCTTTTCAATTGTTCAATGCTGATGCCAAACACCCTTGACGTGCTCTTTGAACTCGTCGCGATGGTTTCGAGGAACATGATGTACAGATGTTCCAAGGCTACCAATATTGCCAGAACTGTTGTGAGTGTACTCATACCTTATGCCTTCTTGGACTTTGTTAGGCACTGCCACCATCCTTTCAACTGCTGCCAGCCTCCTGTACTCCACAAAGCGAGGAAAATAAGGACGGGCTGGAAGAACAGTCGGATAAGGCGCAGATTGTCTGTGTTGAGTCCGAAAGCATCGATGTGATTCACGTACTGGTTGATGTTGCCAGGGAAGATGGCGACATAGAAGAGGGTCAGTAGAGCACCCACCACAGCCTTTTTCTTCCATAACAGCAGCATACCAAGGCCAAGTGCAATCTCCACTACGCCCGATGCCAGTACCACGAAATCGGTATAGCCTTCACTGAATTGTAGCCATGTGGGCACCTGTGCCACAAACTCCTGACGATTAAAGGTCAGATGACTGAAACCTGCATAGGTCATAAACAGACCCAGCAGCAAACGGAAAAATGTCTTTAGATAACTCATGTTCCTATTAAATGAAATTATTAATACTTCCAGAAGTCATACTTCTTTCGTAGCTCTTCCTGTTTCTCTGATGGCAGCGACTTAAAGTAGCCTCGCCAACTGGGGCAGAAGTTGATTTGCCAACGCCAGAAGCGACCAACTAATGATTTCGGATTTAGGATTATGATACTGCTCATTGCTTGTCCCCTCGAAGTAATCGAGGAAGAACTGGCGCATCTGCTCCAAGTCCTTACAGAATAATGCTATGTGATCTATCTTCATTTTGTTGACGTTGTTTTAAACAGTTTACGTTTCAGCCATTCACGGATGGGCAAGTCGTAGAGCTTCAGAGCTGCGTATGCCAATCCTATTGCAAGGAAGAATAGGCTTACGGCTACGAAGATATGCGTACCCAAAGGTGCATCTTTGTGGCTCTCCACCCACGACTTCTGCATATAGACAAGCGGGAAGTGGGTAATGTAGATGGGGAAGCTGATATCGCCAAGGAATCGGTTAATGGCCTCGCTTTTACCACCTTTGACCGATGAGCCTGCTCCTATGGCTACTATCAAGGGGAAAATCACAAGAATGCAAAATGCTTCGTAGAGTCCGTTAGTCCAGCGGCTGGCTCCTTCCGTTCCCAATCCCATCCAAGGCATACCCAGCAAAATGACTATCAGTAATGAGCACCACCAAAATCCTTGTTTAAAGTTGAAAATTGAAAGCTGAAAATTGAAAGTTTTGCTGCCGTTGTTCATCAAGCGTGAGATGAGCAATCCGCAGAAGAATGGATAAAGCAGACGGGTAAAGCCAATCTGCAACTGGTCGGGCGTGGTACACCAGCCTCCAATGACTGTATAAGCTGCATAGCTGCGTTCAGAAAGTACTCCCAAGATGTCTATGTCAAGGCACAGCACAATAGTCATAGCTGCGAAGAACAGGACACAAATACCCAATGCCACTTTGGACAGATGGCGGAAGACAAGGGCATAGAGGATGTTGGCAAGATACTCCCATTGAAGCGACCAAGCAGGACCGTTCAAGGGATTGGTCTCTGCCCAGCCACGAATGTCCATCGAAGCAGGCAAAGGTATCATGGTGAAGCACCATAGCATTACGCCTACTACCATCCACCAAGGCGTGTCATTGATAAGCGGAAACTCTGAGCAACTGCCGAAATAGAACATCAAAGCGCCAAACAGCGTGCCGAAGATGACCATAGGATGCAGTCGGATGAGACGGCGCTTGAAGAAGCTCCAGGTGCTCATCTTATCCCAACGGTCATCATACGCATACCCGATAACGAAGCCTGACAGGGCAAAGAAGAAATCCACAGCCAGATAGCCGTGATTGATGGGTTGGTCAGGGCCTCCGCCATAATAGGTTTCCAAAAGGTGATAGGCCACTACCAGTGTAGCAGCTACGCCACGCAGTCCGTCAAGGATTTCGTATCGAGGTTTTGAGGCAAGGTAGATACTATTAGACATTGATGTTATTTAGTTGAATATATTTCACTCTAATAGCTTTGGGGAGTTTTGAAGCTACAAGCTGATAAGACTCGCGAATCCATTCCCGAACCAGCGAATCTTCTATATGCTCGTAATACACGTCGCTCCAATGCCGCTTGTTCCAATGCCAGGCTGGTGTCACGGCAGAGAAGTGTTCCCTGAGTTCTTCATTCCTTTCAGGTGAAAGTTTCAGGGCCAATCGAGGCTCAGAGTCTTTCATATCATGCTTGCCGCCGCCCAGCCAAAGGCAGACGAATATCTTTCCTTCCAGTCGGAAAGTGATGATGTCGTCGCCAAAGGGCTGGTCTTCGGTCACGCCATAGAGTGATAATGTGTATTCTCGTACTTGCTCGATGTTCATTGTCAATTGTGTTGTTAGCGTTTATCCCATCACCACATCGAGCACCATCATCAGCACGAAGCCGACGGCAAAGCCGATGGTGCTGAGGTTGGAGTGCTGACCATTGGAGGCTTCGGGGATGAGTTCCTCGACCACGACGTAGAACATAGCTCCTGCGGCAAAGGCGAGCATATAGGGGAGAACTGGCAACAGCAGTGATGCAAGCAATAGGACGGCGACGGCTCCAATGGGTTCGACAGCTCCGCTCAGAGAGCCAATCATAAATGAACGCCAACGGCTATTGCCTGCCGCCCGCATCGGCATTGAAATGATTGCTCCTTCCGGCACATTCTGAATGGCGATACCTAAAGAAACAGCAATAGCGCTGGCAAGGGAAATGTTCGTCGCGCCACTGTCAGCTCCTGCAAAGACCACACCGACGGCCATTCCTTCGGGCAGATTGTGAATGGTAACGGCAAGGGCAAGCATGGCCGTCTTCGACAAATGCGAACGCATACCTTCGGGCTTGTCTGTACCGATGTGCAGGTGCGGTGTCAGTTCGTCAATCAGCAGCAGGAAGCCCATGCCCAACAGGAATCCCACAGCAGCAGGAAATACAGCCCATTTGCCGTTATCGGCT
>Ga0265298_10008160_pt1 | contig 12613 bp, 5 predicted proteins | sample AusTroGonzalo_MG_3_FD_193486 | JGI IMG/M metagenome (GOLD analysis project Ga0265298, IMG submission 193486) | Bovine rumen microbial communities from tropical cattle in Woodstock, Queensland, Australia - Gonzalo_01 | ecosystem: Host-associated > Mammals > Digestive system > Stomach > Rumen ... | reverse complement strand
CAATTGCAGTATTTGAAGAAATATGAAGAGATTTTGGCAAGCGGAGAGGAGTTTGAAGATGCTGATTGTTACTTTTATGGTTTGACGGCGGTCATTGACGGAAGTGTCTATACAAATCTTTGCGTCGATGAATCGACCTATGCAAGAATCCACCTTCCAGTCGCGGGCAAGAAGATCATCATCGGCCTGCCGTACAAAATGACGGTCGAGACGGTGGACCCCGAGATTTCGTCGCAGGACGGCTCGATTATCGCCGACAAGCGTTCCGTCGCGGAGGTCGCCGTCGCCGTCCGCGAAACGGCCGACTTGAAGATCGGCTATGACGAAGACCATCTGGAGACGCTGAAGTTCCCCTACCCCGCGAACTTCGGCGATCCGATTCCGCTCTATACGGGCTATCTCAAGGCACCGCTGGCGGGCAGCTACCGCCCGACGGCGAACATGACGATGGTGAGCGAGCTTCCGCTTCCCTGCACCATTCTGTCAGTGATGAGCAAGATCAGCATAGGATGAACATGGCATGGTTGAAATCAGATTCGTGCCAGCGACGGAGGAACACGCCAGGGCGCTGGCCGCAGACATGCGCCACGAAGAGGTGCGCGAACTTGCGCTGATGCGCGTCAAGCCTCTGGACGGCCTGCTGGAGAGCATGGCCAATGCGGACTTTTCCTTTGCCGTGTTGTTCGACGGCAAGGTCGGCTATATCTTTGGCGGAGAAATCCTCAATGCAATGGGGAATGTCGGTCTTGCCTGGGGGCTTGGCGGAAACGTCTGCAACCGCTATCCCGTTTCGTTCTACAAGTTCAGCCGAAAGGCGATTGAGATTTTTCTGGATGTGTGCCCGCATTGGTACAATTACTGCGATGCGGATTATGCGAAGTCGCTGAACTGGCTGCGTCGGCTCGGATTTGAAATCGGCGGAACGCAGCGGATTGCGGACGGCCTCTTTCGGCGTATTGACATCTACAGGAGGTGAATAATGGGTTTAAGTGTTACTGCATGGTTGGCCATTGCTGGAGCGGTTATGGCGGCTACGTCCGCCACATATACGGCCGTGGCGCAGAGAAGGACCGCGCAATACAACAAGCGCATCAATGAAGTGAATGCAAAGGCAGCGCAGGACTATGCGAACAGCATCGAAGCACAGGGTGAATGGCGGCACAGGAAACTGGCAACGGAATCGCTTCTGGAGTTCGGCAAGGCGAAGACTGGCTATGCGGCGTCTGGTGTCGCATTGGGCGCGGGGACGCCGAATGATTATGAAGCGGACATCGCGGATGCATACGAATTGGATTCCCGCCAGCTGGACTTTGACATCCAGTCGCAGAAATACCAGGCGCTGATGCAAGGGGCGAACTACAGCAATCAGGCGAATCTGTACGGCATGGAGGCGAGCAATGTCCAGTCGATGATGCCTTTGACGATTGGATCTTCTGCGGTTCAAGGCGCCGCGGCCGGCGCAAGTCTTGGGAAATCCATGGGTGGCGGTGACACGTTCTTTAAGACGACGAAGTGAGGTGGGAACCATGGGCAAACTGGAAGCGCAATATTCACGGATGATCGGAGAACCGCGCGTCGGCTATCTCCACGGGCAGGCGACGCCCGACATGTTCGGCGCTGGCACTGGCCGCGCCCTTCGCGGCCTCGGTGACGCCCTCGGCGATTTGGGCCGCCTCTACGCTGGCTTTCTGAACGACGGCTCCGACAAGATCGCCTCGAACTACGCGGCACGGTGCAAGGCTGAAATGGAGTCCTATGTCAATCCAGACGGCACATACGACCTGGACAAGATTGCGGGATGGGACGCAAGGAAACAAGAACTCCTGCAAAAGGAGATCGACGAGAATGGCGGCAACTACAACCGCAAGCGCCTTCAGATGTACGTCGAGAAAACGGATTTGCTCAATGACAGCCATCTTCAGCAGATTTATCATCGTCAGCTTTTCAACAACAAGCTGACCGATTTGCAAGACCTCAAAGATACACGTAGCGGTGAATATATTTCAACGCCCAATGAAATGACAAGGGAGACATATCGGGCAAGCCTTGTCAAGCTGGCGGAAATGCAGTTTGGCGGCAATGCGGTTCGCGCGAAGCTGGAGGAATTGCGCAAAGGTCTTGAAAACGGTGAAATTACATTGGGCGGCCAGAAATTGAAAGTCATTGACGATGAAACCGACGACCAGGAGAATAACAGGAAAGTCACTGAAGAGTACAAGAAGGACCCAAAGGGAAAACGCCTGAAAAGCCAGCTGCGCCGTTTGTTCGAGGACAAGGAGACGACTGTAAGAAAGCAGGACGCTTTTATCCAGGCGAATATGGATCAGGCGGACTTCAAGGCGTTTTCCGAAAAGCTGAAGCGGAATGAATTTGACGAGGCCCAGAAAATAATGAATTTTCCCGGCATCGGCGATGCCATGAAGACACAGATGCAAAAGCAGTTCGATTCGCAGCATGAGATTTTCCTCGGCGCTGAAGAGGGGCGGAATGACTTTGATTCAATTCTGATGCGCCGCGACGGATGGGGGGATGAAGACAACACGGAGTGGAAAGGGTCTGACAATGGCAATTACATGACGCCTGAAATCGTTCAGGCAATCCATGAATATGAGTTGGCGATTGACACGACGACTCCACGAGGGCAGGCAAGGCTTCGGGCGTTCCAGGATGCTTCGAGGAAGTGGATGCAGGCGGCCCACGCTCGCGAACAGGCGGACTATGCCCAGTTCTCCGAGGAGCTTCTGGCAACGCCTGACTCGAATACACGGGCTCGGTATATCGAGGAGAAGAAAGCCAGTGGGGACACTGTTGTTACGGACCGCCTTCACAAGCTGAATACCCAGATAGAGGCCAACAATGCGCGAGCGGCGCGGAAACGGCAGCTTGATAACAAGCCGAATAAAACCGCCACGGACAAGGCCGCACTGGAACTTCTTAAAATTGAGAAAGACAAGATGGAAATGCAGGCCATATATGACTATGCGGTTAATATACGTTTGGCTTCGACACGTGACGAATTGTCAACCATGTCTGAAGAACAACTTTTCAATGCTTGTTGTGTCAAGTCTGGCATTACGGATAAGGAGCAGCAGAAGTACTTGTGGAACCGCATTTCGCAGCCGCAGGGCAAATATGAAGTGACAATGGCGAAAATGCTCGTTTCGGAAATCAACGGGAATTTCACGGGCGGCGGGAAAACGGGGAATACATTGCAGGTAACGTCTGAGGAAATATTAAAAGTCATGCCTGAACTGATTAACCTTGGCATGAGCTTCACTGGCTACACCGAATGGACTGCGGAAAAGGCGAAGCTGGTTAAGGGCAATGACGAGGATTTGCTGAAGAACGCCATTCGCCGCATGATGACGGACATCAAGGTGCCAGAGAAACCAGGCTCGAAAGACAGAATCCCATTGGGGCAGTGGATTGCAAAGAACCGCGATACATGGAAGGACATGGATGATACATCCATCGCCAGAGGAAGAATGTTGTTCGAGAAGGCTTTGGCCGACTGGCACGCTGGCGGCAACGATGCCGTATATCGTGAAATCATCAAGCAGATTCTGGACAACAAACGAGGAGAAAACGGTGTCAAGCCTTCATTTATGGAGTAGGAAATGGAAATGTCTGACATTGATTTGCTTGAAAATACAGATGAAAATGAATCGCTTGAAAGCCAATTCAGCGTGGGGCTGAACAGTGCGGAGCAGTATTCGCCTGAAGAGAACTGCAATGCTTTAGTTGTCGCGCGGCAGAAGGACATGACGCCTTCCGCAGTGCTGGAACAGAAGCTGAAGCCTGAATCATGGCTGCGCATGCAGAATATGACGCCTGAACAGCTCAAGTTCTTTGTCCGCAATCAGGCTGCGACGGCTCTCCTCTACAACAATCCGAAGTCGCTGAAGCTCGCCGACGCCGTGGAGAAGGCGAAGGACAGGCCGAAGGAGAAGGAGCCTGAATGGAAGTCGTTCGAGAGAATCGAGGGCGTCGAGGCTGGCCAATGGGACGGAAACACCGCCATAGACGAATATGTCGAGTCCCAGTTGAAGGAATTTGACAAGACGCATCCGAAGCCGAATTTGAGAAGAAAGAAAATCTCGGAGGCCATGCGGAAACGTGGAGGCGTGGTCATTGAGTCTGCCAGCCTGAAAGCCTTGGGTGAATGGGAGAAGCGGCGCAAGACATTCGAGAGTGAGACGCGCCTTGCGGCGCGTCGTTCATGGATTCGCGATTATGCCGAACGGTTCGGCGACATGGACGACGCCACTTTCCAGCAGGCGAAGATGATTCTCCAGCGGACGGGCGGCTTCTATCCCAACGTCTTGAACAAGCTAAAGGATGCGGTCGCCAGCGGAAATGTCGTCGAGGCGATGACTTCCGACGACATCCACAAGGCGCTGAATCTTCCAGGCGCAAAACGGAATCCCTTCATGCAGTGGAAGATTGCCAAATATGCTGAGGACCTGTACGGCAGACAGGGCAGGATGCTCGGCCTGATGGACAGCCAGTATCCCAGCTGGCGGGACGAGGACGAGAAAATGCAGACGCTGATGTTCAACAAGCTCGCCTCCGAAGCAGGGATCGATATTTCGGACATGTCTATTGACATGATTAGACAGAAGGGCTTTTTGGACAGCGACTTCGCCGCGCCATTGAATGCGTTCGGCCTTCGCGACCTGGCGCTCGACCTGTTCAACGACCGCCTCTCCCTGGAGGACGGCGGTCTTTACCGCAAGAACCTCAAGGATGTCACGGCGGAGATGCCTCCCGAGGTCGTTGGCGATTTCCTCTCCCGCTTCAAGAACCAGGTCGACACGGAGCGCGGGCAGACGTGGCTTTCCTCCATCACCGAAGGCGTGGGTTCTTCGTTGGCCTATTCTCTCGAATTCATGATCATGAACGCGATGCTGCCTGGCGGCGGTTCGCAAATCGGGAAAATCCTGAAGCCGCTGACGCTGGCGAAGGACGCCGAGGGATATGTCGCCCGCTGGACCCCCGAGGGAATCAAGCTGATGCTGAAGGCGCTCGGCGTCGATGCGGTCGAGACGACGGCGAAGAACGTCGGCCTTCCCATGTTGGCGAAGACCGCTCTGGCAACGGAGAAGCGTGACGCGGATGATAGGTTTCCTCTCCTCTTCCAGAACGAGAATGGCGAGACGGTCCGCGTCGAGAACGACCAGATTGACCCGTGGATTGTCAAGTTCGGCCAGGAGTTCATCGGCAACTGGATTGAACATTTCACGGAGAACCTCGGTGAATTCCTCCCCGAGATGCCGTGGGAGAAGTCGGTGAAGAATCTCGGCCTTGGACTGAAGGACAACATGACGGCCGCCCAGAAGGTCGCGCTGGTTGAAAAGGCCCTCAAGAATTCGGGTTTTGCAAGGGCGGCGGACAAGGTGCTTGAGCTTTCGGGCTGGAACGGCTTCACGGCCGAAATGTTTGAGGAGTATGCGTCTAAATTCGCGCGCGCCTTGCTGACGGATGCGTCCAAGGCGGTTGACATGCCTGTTCTGGACATGAAGGAGAACAGCTATCTCGGCGACTTGGTGGAGCTTCGGGACACGGCGGTCACCATCGGCTTGCAGTCGCTTCTCATGAACGGCCTGCATCTGGCGACAAATTCCGCCCTGCGGAAGCGAATCGAGAAGGACATCATGGCGAGCAACCGCGTCCGCGAGGCGCTGAAGGAAACTGGCCTTGTCGAGCAGGACGTGGAGACGGCGAGGGAGACGCTGAAGACCGAGGGGACGTTCGAGGGAAAGAAAGTCTATCTTCGGACGGCCGATGTCGCGGCTTTGATGCAGAAGCACGGCGAGTTCTTCAAGCGTCTCGGAATCTCGGAGGATGAAGTCCAGGATGCCATGCAGAGCGGCGAGCCTACCATGGCTTTCAATCTCGAAGATCTCACCATCGAGGGGGCGCGCGCCGAAGGCGGCGAGGAGTTCTACAGGGATGTCGTCGGAAACTGCTTCGACGACGTGACGCTCACGGAGAAAAAGAAGGAGCTGGCCGAGACGGCCGACACCGTGAAGCAGCTGATGGAGCGCTACTTCAACCCCGAGGAGCAGGAGAAACGCGAAAAGGCGCGCGAGGAGAACAAGGCGTTTGTCGACGAAATGGTCGGGAAGGTGGCCGAGGCCGTCCGCTCCAACCCCGCGACGAACTACGAGGTGGAGAGGGCTGGCCGCATGTTCACGACGCTTCTCAACATGAACACCAATACGGGCGCGACGATGGAGCAGCGCAAGGAGTATGCGGACAACATCCTGAACAGCTATCTGGAGAACCCCGAGGCATTCACTGGAGATTATGTGAAGAACTACTCGGCGTTCCTGAAGGACGGCGTTGTGCAGACGCTTGCGAATCTCTTCGGCGTCAAGCTGCACGTCTGGACGGATGCGGAGCTGGAGGAGGAGAAGAAGCGGCGCTCGCAGGTCGAGGGCGGTATTTCCAACTTTGCAATCCACGGAAAGTACAAAGACGGCACGATCTACATCAATCCGCATTCCAGCGAAGGCTATATGAAGATCTTCGGCCATGAGCTGAACCACTATTTCAAGCAGAGCGCCCCCGAACTCTACCAGTCGTTGAAGGAGGTCTTCGACGAGGCGGTGAAAACGGCGGAGGGCGAACGCTCGCAGGAGGCGCAGGCGCTGTGGGACGAGATTTCGCGGACATACCCCGAGTTCAAGGACAGCCTGGACGACTTGCAGGAGGAGTACCAGGGAGACTTGCTGGGGATGATGTTCACCGACAGGAAGTTCCTCGGCACGCTGGCCGAGGCCCTTGAGCGGAAGAAGAAGGGCATGGGCGCCCTGCTCCTGGAGAAGATGCGGGACGTGCTGCTGCACATCCTGCGGTACCTTGGCGGCGTCGGCCGTTATGAATCGGTCCAGATGTTCAACGACGTCTCGCGGCTCTACAACGACATCTCCGACGTCCTCGCCGACTACGCCGCGAACCGCGAGGCGCTTGTCAAGGCGGGCGTCAAGGTCGGCACAGAGGAGGACTTCCGCGCTGAGCAGGAGAAGCGGTATGGCGGGACGAAATGGATGGTTGGAGATTTGTTCAGCACCATCAGGAAGTCCCTTGTCCGTGAGGAAGGCTCAACGCCGTTGTTTGATGAGCTAGACTATCCTTCTTTTGAAAAATCAATATATGCTCTATATGATTTGTATTTAGGGCTTCCAAGTACAATTGTCGCAGCAGATGGGAAGATTATTAGAATTCATCCTGAAGAAAAAGATGAACGCGACAAAAGATTCCAACATATTATTACAATGCATAATACAGAAAATGGCAAGCCAAAATTTGATTACCTACAAAAAATACGCTGGTTACCAAGAATTCCAGAAACACTAAAAAAAGCTCAAGTAAAGTTATTAGACAATGAAAGCGGAAACTTTATATATGCTAGAGCATATAAAGAAGGAGGTATACATACTATTGTTGTTTCTGCTCATGGTCTAGCTATAAATCATGAATATTATGACCATGATTTAATCACACAATTCTTTGATAATATACAAGATAAGACTAGAAGAGATTATTTCAAAGTCATTTGGGAATACAACGCAGGATCGACCACAACACCTGGCCGAAGCGCTTCCCCGTATTCCTCCAACGGTGGTGTGCCCTCGGAATTCGTGGATGAAACTACTTTACCACCATCTCCCGAAAAGTCAAGTCAGGGCGGGAAGAATCTCATCACGCGCAGTGGCGTCGAGAGTGTCTTCCGCAAACTGGGGGGCGACGAGAACCCGTCGGTGGCGGTGTTCGCAAGCCACAATGCGGCGCTGGAGGCGCTGAAGAACGCGGACGGCATCACCGTCTGGAAGACCATGGCGGAGCCATTGCGCGAACTTGCGGCGGACCTTGTCTCTCGTAAGCTGGCGGTGCCACAGCTGGAGGAGGCGTTGCCGAAGCTGAACGACATTCCCGACCTGCCTGCGGCGTTCGAGCGGTACATGGCCGACGGGACGGCGCACGACGACGCGACAAGGGACGCGCTCTCTGCATTGAAGATGCTGCTGCTCTCCGTCTGGCAGGGCAACGGAAGGACGATGGAGGTCGACGAGGACGTGAGGACGGAGCTTGACGCGCGTCTTGTCGCGGGCGAGTGCGTCAACAACATGCTTCCATTCGCGGATGTCCGCGCGGCATTGCAGACGCTGGAGGGCACGGGCGTTCCAGGGAACGGTCTGCCATACGACACATTGCATCTGCTTCAGCGCGTGGAGGCGCAGGTCCGCGACAGGCAGGAGCAGTATCTGAAGCGCACGCTGAACACCCTGCGGCGCGTCTGGCGCGGCGAGGCGAAGGAGCTGATGGCGCAGGACCGCGACTACCAGGCGTGGGAGAGAATCAAGGCGGGCGGCGGACTCGACTACAACATGGTCAAGACGCTGGTCGGCAAGGAGAAGACGAAGGCTCTGCGCGAACGCGGCCTGTTATCGAAGGTCGCCGATTCCGTCAACGCGGCAGAAATCGACTACAACAATCTGGAGGAATCGAAGACGGTCAACCCCTACGAGCTGTTTGGCAGTCTCGGCTATACTGACGTGTTCGAGATGGTCGACGCGCTGCTGAAAATGGCGACGCCGACGGCGTTCGTCAAGGAATACGTCAACCAGAACTCGGAGGAATGGCTTCAGGGCCAAGGATGGAAGCTGGACGAGGAGGCGCTTGGAAACAGCCAGGTCATCGACGGCGTCCGTTTGTTGGAGAAGATGCTTGCTGAAAAGACCAATTGGCCGCTCTTCTCGCAGTCCTTCAGGAACGACGCCTACAACCGCGTCCATTCGATGAAGGTCGCCGACATCGTCAACGACAACAAGGCATTGACGGACGCGCGGCTGCTCATCAACGACATCGTTCACGCCTCTGGAAAGAAGGAGGCCGATGCGGGCGCCATCATGGACGCCGTCGGCGCTCTGCGCCTTCAGCTGGAAATCTTGCGGCAGAAGGCGGCGCTGAAGAAGGACATCGGTAAGATTCAGCGGCAGTTGCTTAAGGATGCTCATGCGAAGAAGGGAACCATCCATTCCTTCTACCACAACGCGCTGAAGGAGCTGGCGTATGTCTTCGGCATCTCGAAGTCCGAACCCGAGACGATGGACGGACGGCAGAGGGCGAAGGCTGCCCTTGAGGCGACGGACGAGAACGATACGATGGAACGCCGCGTCTGGGGCGACTGGATGCTTTCCTCCGAAAAGCGGAAATTCAAGGACCTGTCGGTGGAAGAGTTCGAGGAGCTCGCGGATTTCGTCCGAGCGGTCTCTGGCGTCGGTCGGTCGCTGGTCACGGAGGACAAACAGAGCACGGCGGCACGGAACGCGGAGACGCTCCAGTCGTTCATCGCCGACAATGCGGACAAGGAGCACAAGTACACGAAGCATCCAGATGCGGGCGCGGCCGAGAAGGCGCGTCACTACGTCAACATGTTCAACGCCATCTGGACGAAGCTGTGGCGCTTCATGGGCGAGGCAGGGCCGACGCTGAAGAAGATGTACGACACACTTTCCGTGGCGGCGAACCGCGAGATGGAGCTTCGCGAAAAGGCAATCATCCCGCTTAACAAGGCGGTCAACGAAATCAGCCTGCATCTAGGAGACGTCAATCTGGACAATCTGCCTGAACTGCCTGAAAACTCGCGTGGCTACCAGAAGTGGACGCCTGAAATGGCCATCATGGTTGTCCTGCACATGGGCACGGAGACGGGCAGACAGCGCCTCCGCGACGGCTTCGGATGGACAGACGCGCAGCTCAATCAGATTGCGTCGGCCCTGCCTTCCGCGATTCTTAGCCAGCTGAACAACGTCTGGCAGATCATGGGGCGCGGCGAGATGACGCAGGCCGACAGGGAGGAGTTTCTCAAGGAAAACTACTACGAGCTGAAGACGCTCCCGCCCGTCGAATTCCAGGTTCTTGGGAGCGACGGCGTGACGGTCAACATGACTGGCGGCTATGTCCCCATCTCCTACCTCTACTCCAACCGTGGGCACGACGTGACCATCGGCTACAACGCGATGTCGGTCTACGCAACGCCATCCAGCATCCACGAGCGGGCGCAGGAAATCCGCGACGTCGCCCCGCTGGTCCTCTCCTGGGGGACGCTGCTCTCCAACATCTCTGACCGCTGCCACTATTCGACGCACCGACTGGCATTGCGGGACATTTTCGCCGTCGTGACGAACAAGGATTTCCGTAGGACATACGGCGAGACGCAGAGCTTTGAGCGCTATGCTGCGATGATGCAGATTCTGCGACACATCGCCAACCCGACGCAGGACGAGCACAAGGCGCTGAATTTCCTGGAGCGGTTCGGAAAGTCGATGCTGGTCCCGTGTTCGCTGGCGTTCAACCTGTCCAGCGTCGGGATGCAGCTGACATCGCTGACCGTCGGCTCCCTGGAGCAAGGCGGGCATTTCGGTCGGGCGGTGCTATCCATGTGCATCCATCCGCTGGAGACGATGGCCGCCGCGAGGGAGAAGTCGCCGATGATGCGCGAACGCGCGGACATGATCGACATCGACATGCACAAGGCCACGACGATTTTCAACCAGTCGAAGCTGAAAAAGGTACAAGAAACTTTTAATCTGCTAGGTTATTACATGATGAAGACGGTTGACTCGTTCGTCGCCACGATTGACTTCACGGCGGCATACGAGAAGGCCATTGCCGAAGGCAGGAACGAGGCAGAAGCGATTGCCTACGCGGAGGATTTCGTAGCCAGGACGCAGGGCGCGACGCGGGCGATGGACGTGAGCACGGTGTCCTTGAGTCCGCTCGGACGGATGATCACGCCGTTCTTCACCGCTGTCTGCGCACAGCAGAACGTCGCGGCGCACGACCTGTTCGACGCGGACAAGAACGCCATGCAGAAGGCGATTGCCACGACGCTGAACCTCCTGCTTCCCGCCCTCATGGCGGGTGCCATTCGCTTCCTGCTCGCAGGCGGCGCAGGTGACGACGATGACAAGAAGGAACGCGCACGGACGGCGATGATCCGAGAGCTGATGACACAGCCCGTCGCTGGCATCCCCGTCCTGCGGGACGTCGCGGACTTCATGGCGGGGCAGATCAGCGGCCGCAGGGGCGGAAGCGTCATCGAGGCTGGATGGGTCGAGGCGATCAACGACATGGCGGGCCTCATTGGCGACGGCGTCAAGGCGGCAGGCGACGGCGAATGGCAGTACACCTGCTACATCATGGCCGACGCCGTGAGTAGAATGACGCGTACTCCGCTGGTGATCATCTACAACCGCCAGCAGCGGTTGCTTGAAAATCTTGGAATCAACGTTCCGAATATCAGGAAGGAACTGAAGGGGAAATAAACGATGAGCCTATCATCTACGCTTCCATTGCAGATATACGCTAGCGGACAAACGATATACGACATTCCAGCTGTCATGCAGCCATGCTCTGCTTATATCGTAGTGACAGTTGGCGGAGAAACGCGCACACGCTGGGCAGTGGAACCGGACAACGCGGAATTCACTGCATCTGAGAACGCTGAAAAATACAAGGTGCTTGATGGAGATGGAAACTTCACGACGGAAAATGGTACACAGGTCGTATTTCCAGCAACGACATCTGGAATAGTTGCATTGACGCTGGACATGCCGTTTGTTCAGCCATTGTCATTACCGGATGGAAAGAAATTCTATCCGAAAGAGATTGAGAACGAATTCGATTATCTGACGCTACTTGTCCAGCAGCTGAAGACGGAGATTGACCGCGCCTTGAAGGCATATCCTGGCGGATCCGTCGAAGATCTTTTGCCACATCTTTCAATAGGAACAGTATCTTCTTTACCAGCTGGATCAACGGCATCGGCGGAGATAGTCGGGACATTTTCAAATTTGCTACTTAATATATGTATTCCTCGTGGCGACAAGGGTGACAAAGGTGACAAGGGCGACAAGGGTGACAAAGGGAACACTGGAGATTCTGGCATTTATGTCGGTTCAGATGAACCTACAGATCCAAATGTCAAAGTTTGGCTGAATCCAGACGGAAGTCCCAACATGCCAGTCAGAGGGCTTGACTATTGGACAGAAAGTGACAGAGAAAGCATTATAGCAGATATACTTGAAAATTATCCATCAGCTGAGGAGGCGTCATTTTGAGCACATACGCAATTCAGAAGGGCACATTGTCCGATATAGCAGACGCAGTCCGTAATTTGCGCCATGAAAAATGTCTTATGACACCTGCTCAAATCAAGGCAAAAATCGCTGCATCTCGCCTTGGAATACCTATCGTTGTCAGCAATCACATAGATCAGTCAACAGGTCAATGGATACGGCCGTCTGACTGGCCAGACATTGATTCTTTGGCTGCTCAAATCAATGGAGATGTAGATTGTCTATATCATACGTATGATCTTCGTAAGACAGAAGGATATGGTTGGATTGGCATATATGCAAAAACGGAAGACGGAACAGCTTGGACAGCCGAACGTGGTCATATCTCCAATGGCTTGTTTGTCGTTGATGAAAGCATAAGTATAAATAGCAATGATTATTTAAGACGTTCATTGAACAGTGCCGAAGGAAATGTTCAAATATGGCGCATTACATCAACTGGACATATCATAGAATATGGTTTT
>Ga0265298_10008159_pt1 | contig 12614 bp, 11 predicted proteins | sample AusTroGonzalo_MG_3_FD_193486 | JGI IMG/M metagenome (GOLD analysis project Ga0265298, IMG submission 193486) | Bovine rumen microbial communities from tropical cattle in Woodstock, Queensland, Australia - Gonzalo_01 | ecosystem: Host-associated > Mammals > Digestive system > Stomach > Rumen ... | reverse complement strand
CCCGACAACTATCGTCCTGTAGTATTCAAGGACATGTCAAACGGTGATTGCTTCCTGTCACGCTCAACATGCGCTACCAAGGAGACAATCGAATTTGAAGGTCAGACCTATCCCCTGATCAAGATTGAAATCTCTAACACTTCACACCCGTTCTTCACCGGTAAGTCAAAGCTGGTCGATACTGCAGGACGCGTGGACAAGTTCATGAGCCGCTACGCAAAGAGCAGAGGAGGCAAGTAATTCCTCATACATCAAATAAAAAAGCCGGTCGAAACCGGCTTTTTTTATTTTTGTTTGAAACGCTTTCCATTCCACACATACCTCACGGGATCCGCTTTGAAATATGACCTGAAGCGGTCTGCATCCTCTCCGATATAATCCAGTGACGTGTAGCGGAACTCCAGCCCGCCGTCAACTGCCACAGCTGACTGAAGTCTCAGTATAGACTTTATTTCCAGTTCAAGATAACCATGCTTAAGAGCCTGCTTGGTCAGATAATCATCAAACTCAGGTAGCTCAATCAGGCTCTCGCTTTCTACCGGGGTCCAGTCCTCATTGTAAAATGTGATTCGTGAGTCATCAAAGCGTGCAGTTACAGTCTTGATTATGCATATCAGGACTGTGCCGCCCTTACGCGGAAACAGCGCCATCTGCAACTTACCGGACCGGGATGTCTGGACCGTGAGTGAATTGTCCGACAGTTCAGTCATCTCGCTCTCTCCTCCCAGCTTGTTACGCACCCTGGCCTTCATACCGCTGTCTATATAGTCCAGGAAGTCCATACGCTCGCTTTTGGTAAGAGCCGGCATTATGGAATCGGGCATAGCTATAAACAGTGCCCTGATATCGGCTGCATTGGCAAAGCTAATTGCCAAGGCCAGGATCATTATGGCTATAGTTCTCTTCATATCACTTCAAATATATGTCATCCGGATATTCTATCCTGTGCAGGAACAGTCCCTGTGCAGGGGCCGAATCACCGGCCTGACAGCGGTCCTTCCTTAGAATCACCTCCTTGAAATCATCTACCGTCATCCTGTGGCGGCCCACCTCCATGAGCGTCCCTACGATGGCACGCACCATGTTACGCAGAAAACGGTCAGCGGTAATCGTGAACGCCCATCGGCCGTCAGGAAGTTTCTCCCACTCCGCCTTGGTGACGTGGCAGTCATTGGTCCTGGTATCCGTATGAAGTTTGCTGAAACTTGTAAAATCCACCGTTGAAAGCAGAGCTTTGGCCGCCTCATTCATCAGCCTGAAATCGGGTTCGTTGACCAGATACCATGAATAGTCCCTATGGAACGCGCTCTTGTCAAGAGTCACGTAATATTTATAAGTCCTGGACACTGCGTCAAAACGTGCGTGAGCATCATCCCTTACTGGATAAATGCGGTGTACGGCTATGTCAGGAGGCAGGATTCCGTTCAGTTTATGGCACATCCACTCAGGATCCTGAGGCTCGTCAAGGTCAAAATGGGCTATCATCTGTGCGGCATGCACACCGGCATCAGTGCGGCCTGCACCGGTCACGTCAACCTTACAGCGCAGGAACAGCGCAAGCGCCTCCTCCAGTGTCTGCTGGACCGACGGTGACTGCGGCTGAATCTGCCATCCGCTGTAGGCGGTTCCGTCAAACTCTATGTCGGCAAAGTATCTCATCAGCTCTTTTGTCCTGCCAGATTCATAATATGTACAGCCACCAATGCTGCAGTCTCAGTACGCAGGCGTGACGGCCCCAGGGATATCGGCTTAAAGCCCGCTTTCAGGGCCATATCTATCTCGGCCGGACTGAAATCGCCCTCCGGGCCTATCAGTACCAGGCTGTTATGCCCCGGTACAACCGCATCCTGCAGCAGCACTTTGCTGCCCGGTTCGCAGTGAGCGATGAACTTGTCACCGTCAAAACCGCGCTCTATGAAACTGCGCAGAGATGTCATTCCGTTCAAAACAGGCAGAGTAGCTTTCTGCGACTGCTTCATGGCAGATACGGCTATCTTCTCAATACGGTCCATCTTGATCACATCACGCTCAGAGTGGTCCGTCTTAAGGAACGTAAACTCATCCACGCCTATCTCGACAGCCTTTTCCACGAACCATTCGTTACGGTCCATCAGTTTTGTGGGTGCCATCGCGATATGCAGATGACCGCGCCACAACGGCTCCTGAGTCTCCTTGTTCTCAACGTGAACAAAACAGCGTTTCCCCGTGACGGAGCTTATCACCGCATCATAGAAAGAGCCCTTTCCATCGGTCAGACGGATACGGTCACCCTCCTTCATACGGAGCACGCGGATGCAGTGCCCCGTCTCCTCCTGCGGAAGCTCCATCTCATCATTTACACAGGGAGTATAGAATAGCCACATATACCTTCAGATTGTGTCTGTGTCTGATTCATCCTTCTCGCCGCGACTGTTTATCTCGTCGCGCAAACGGGCCGCAAACTCATAATTCTCATTAGCTATAGCCTGATCCAAAGCCTCTCTGAGCACCTTTGTACTGGCTGTAGCAATCGGCAGCGAGTATGCTCCGTCCGGTTGCATACGCACGCAGTTGCGCTCCAACAGATCATCATCAATATAAATGGGAACGTTGCTGCGCACAGCCAATGCCAGGGCATCGGCTGTACGGCAGTTAATGAATGATGTGTTGCCGTCACGCTCTATAAACAGATGTGAATAGAATACGCCTCCGCTTATCCTGTAGATATCCACTTCCACAAGATGACCGTCAAACTGCTTGAGAGTGTCCAGATAAAGGTCATAGATTCCGGGATGTATCTTGTGGTTGAACAGGCTCACTATAATAACCTGAGCCTCATGAGGCCCCACCAGTACAGGCAGACAACGCAACCCCTCGCCGCTTCCGTTCTTTTCCTTAAGCAGCGCTATCAGGTTCAGGTCCGACGGTTTCCGGTTGAGCATCTCCCCGACAATCATCTCTATCTTCCTCGTCTCATTCATATCACTACAAAGGTATAAAAAATAAGCAGAAAGCGAGTTGTCATCCCGACAACTCGCTTTCAAATTAAATCTAATACCATGAAAAACACATCACAAAGATATGCCTTTAATTTATATACAACTCTTATTCAGAATAAAAAACACTGCATTTAACAATATTTCACATTACTGTACTGAAAGAACAAGACCTTTCAGGTACTCTCCCTCAGGGTGAAATATGTTGATGGGGTGATCAGCCGGTTGATGAAGCTGATAAAGAATCTTCACACTGCGCCCTGCCTGAGCCGCTGCGGTGAATACAGCAGTACGGAACTGATCCTTGGTCACGACCTGGGAACATGAGAATGTAAACAGGATACCGCCCGGCTGGATTTTTTCAAAAGCCTTCTGGTTAAGCCTGCGATATCCTATCAGGGCATGTTTGAGAGCATCCTTATGTTTGGCAAAGGCAGGCGGATCCAATATGATAAGGTCATAAATGGGATCCATACGGTCCAGATACTTGAATGCATCCTCGGCAAATGCCTCGTGACGTGTATCGCCCGGGAAATTATCCTTTACACCGCCGGATGTCAGCTCAATGGCACGGGCCGAACTGTCAACGGAGTGGACCAGCTTGGCTCCTCCTCTCATGGCCGCCAGTGAAAAACCGCCGGTATAGCAGAACATATTCAGGACTGAACGTCCTTTTGAATATTTTTCCAAAAGCGCACGGTTTTCACGCTGGTCTATGAACAAACCTGTCTTCTGGCCGCTTATCCAGTCCACCGGCATCTTCATACCGTATTCAAGAGGAGTATCATCCGATGGACCGCCTATTATGTAACCGTTTCCGCGGTCAATGTCGGCCTTGAAAGGCAGAGTTGTCTCAGACTTGTAGTATATACCGCTGAGACGGTCACCCATTACGCGCATCAGGGCCTCCGCAATATCCATCCTGTTGCAGTGCATTCCCACTGAATGTGCCTGGAGTACGGCTGTATGACCGTAAACGTCTATCACAAGGCCTGGCAGATTATCACCCTCGCCATGTACCAGACGGTAGATGTTATGGTCCTCGCGGTCAGTGAGTCCCAATGAACGACGCATCTCAAACGCTACGCTCAAACGTCTGTACCAGAAATCCGCATCGACAGGCTCCTGCTTGAATGAAAGGACACGTACGGCAATACTTCCTACCTGTATATGGCCTACGGCTATCCACTTGCCGTCATGTGTATATACATCCACGATATCGCCCTCATCGGGAGCGCCCTTTATATCGGCTATGGCACCCGAGAAGATCCAGGGATGGAAACGCAGAAGCGATTCCTCCTTACCTCTCTTCAGTGTTACACTCTTCTGCATCTTTCCTTATTATTCTGAAATCACCGCTCTGTTTGAGCTCGGACACATAATTGTAGATCTTAAGGCATGCCCATGCATCAATAGCCGCGTATTGACGCTGACTCTCTGTAAGACTGTCTATCTCCCAGTTGCTGAGCTGCTGGTTTTTTGAGATACGCTCGTTAAACAGCAGGCCATACAGTTTCTGTAGTCCCTTCTCCTCTATTCCCATTTCACCGCACAAATCCTGCAGCTCCACAAATCCCGCCGGCACTAACTCGCGACGGCTGGAGAGTGAATGGAAATCATCCTTGATTGATATGCCCACCTTTTTTACATCCGGATTGGACAGGAAACCGGCCACACAGTCAGGTATCCCCATTTTGTTTAGCCTGAACAGATAAGCGTTCTTACCTGTTGAAAGCTGCAGCAGGGCTATCTTGTGTGTCACGCCACGCGTGAAAGAGGGTCTTGTTTCAGTATCAAACCCCACCACTTTCTCTTTTGAAAGAATCTCTATCGCATTCCGAGCCCTATCCTCCGTATCTATCTCCTCCACAATACCGTCAAAAGACACCTTAGGCTTATCGGCCAGGTCAGACTTGTTTATCTTATTGGGCAGTTCAATCATAAATCAACATCCGCATATCTAACATTATGTACAGCGCGCAACGTATTGGCAAGCGTCTGTCCCCAGTATGTACGGAACCCCTCTGCGCATACTGCAACAGCCTCATTCATAACCTCTTCAAGGCCGCTGCGGTATGACTGGACAAAATTCCCAAGTGCCTGGTAGATATCGGCCAGATCCTCCGATATACACTTGCGGACAGGGGTATCGCTGTATTTCATATCCTCCACGAAAACCTCAAGATAATCATCGTTTTCACCGAGCTTTTGAGCAAGAAGGTTACGTATTTCATCATATTCCGGCTCTGTTACGGATTCTTCAAGATACAACCCCTCCGGTTCTCTCTCCCCAAGCATGGTAGCCTTGAGATAAACCAATGGCAAAAGCTTGCAGAGTACATCCACAATCCGTTCCGGCTCCTTGTCATAAACCTGTTCAAGGAACGAGCAGTACTCGGCTGCTACCGTAACGAACTCGACCGTATTTTTGTCAAATGCCGCTGATGATTTCATAAACTCAGGTTTTCGGTTGCGAAATTACTCCTTTTTCCGCTATAACCCGCCCTTTTTCGCTCTTTTATTATTAACTTTGCCAACTATAACTGCAAATAGTAGAATGGGACTGACAAAGAAAGAATCAAAACCCCGCACGGGTACGCAGAAACCTGAGATAAGGTTCAACTTAAGCAGTATATCCGACACGTTCCGCAACGAAACCTTCCTGTTCGTGAGCGGTGCCATACTGACCATCGTCGCCATCTTCTTCCTGATAGCGTACATCTCGTTCCTCTTTACCGGAGGAACAGACCAGAGTGCCGTACTGAGCGGATCACAGGAGATTGAGAACAGCACCGGCCTCCTGGGAGCACGTTTCTCGGAATCAATCGTGAACGGTTGGTTCGGATTCTCATCCATACTCCTTCCGGTATTCCTGACAGTATGCGGACTCAACATGATGCGCATCACACATGCCAAGCTTTTCCGCTGGTTTGTAAGCTGCACATTCCTCATGCTCTGGTGTTCCGTATTCCTGCAGTTGGTTCTCTCGCCCATGATGCAGAGTTCATTCATCATACCCGGCGGCAGCCACGGAATGAATCTTACAGCCATTCTCAAAGGATACATAGGCATACCCGGACTTGTATTGGTGCTTCTGCTCACCATGCTCATCTACTGTGTCTACCTGACACGACGCACCATCCAGGTTATCCGCGACGGTGCTGACCGCATGAAAAACGGCATCCGCAAACGTGACAATGAGCCCGAAACAGTTACTGATATCCAAGACGACACCGATACGGATGTCGATGATGATATTGATGACAACCCCTATGCCCCGGCTCCTGACCCACAGCCCGTTGAGACAGTCGAGCCCAAGCCGGAAAAGAAACCGGCCAAGCCCGCCGCCACTGACAAGCCAGAGACAACAGGCGACGAGATAACCATGACCATAACCGCCGCCGAGGGTGACGGGAAGGCAGAAGGCAAGATCCAGGAGCCGTATGATCCGCGTCTGGACCTGTCACACTACAAGTTCCCCACCCTGGACCTGCTCAAGCATTATGACAATGACGCACCTGCCATTGACGAAAGGGAACAGGAGGCCAACAAGAACCGCATCATCAAGGTGCTGCTTGACTTTGGCATAGAGATTGAGACCATCAACGCCACCGTAGGTCCTACCATCACTCTGTATGAGATTACCCCTGCAGCCGGCGTACGCATCTCCAAGATACGTAACCTTGAGGCCGACATAGCCTTGAGCCTTGCCGCTCTGGGTATCCGTATCATAGCTCCTATTCCCGGCAAGGGAACAATCGGTATAGAAGTGCCTAACGCAAAGCCGGTAATGGTATCCATGGAGTCCATCCTCAACAGCAAGAAGTTCGCTGAGAGCAAGATGGAGCTTCCTGTAGCTTTGGGCCGAACCATCACCAATGAGGTGTTCATGTTTGACCTAGCCAAGATGCCTCACCTGCTTGTAGCCGGTGCTACCGGTCAGGGTAAGTCAGTAGGTCTTAACTGTATCATCACCTCCCTGCTATACAAAAAGCACCCTGCCGAGCTCAAGCTTGTTATGGTGGATCCCAAGATGGTTGAGTTCAGCATATATTCTCCTATCATCAAGCATTTCCTTGCAAAGATGCCCGATGTAGAGGACTCAGATGCAATCATTACCGACACCACAAAGGTAATCCACACCCTCAAGTCACTCTGCATTGAGATGGACAACCGTTATGAATTGCTCAAGGAGGCCAATGTACGCTCAGTCATTGAGTACAACAACCTGTTCAAGGACCGTCGTCTCAATCCGGAAAAGGGACACCGTTTCCTGCCCTACATCGTTGTAGTGATTGATGAGTTCGGCGACCTGATCATGACAGCCGGCAAGGACATTGAGTTGCCTATAGCACGTATTGCCCAGAAGGCCCGTGCCGTAGGTATGCACATGATCATCGCAACCCAACGTCCTACCACCAACATCATCACCGGTACCATCAAGGCCAACTTCCCGGCCCGCATGGCGTTCCGCGTAAGCTCCATGATTGACTCCCGCACCATTCTTGACAAGCCCGGAGCCAACCAGCTTATCGGCCGTGGTGACCTTCTGTTCCTGTCAGGCAGTGACCCCGTTCGCGTACAGTGCGCATTCGTGGATACGCCCGAGGTCAACGCCATCTGCCAGTACATAAGCCGTCAGCAGGGTTATACTGAGGCTTATCCTCTGCCCGAGTATGTTGACGAGAACGAGAGCGGACCCGTTGAAGGCGGTGTTGACTTGGGCAAGTTCGATCCCATGTTTGTCGATGCAGCCCGTCTTATCGTGGCCAGCCAATCCGGATCGACATCACTGATACAGCGTAAGTTCGCCATAGGTTACAACCGTGCAGGCCGTCTTATGGACCAGTTGGAGGCAACAGGCGTCGTAGGCAAGGCCGACGGCAGCAAACCGCGCCCCGTGCTTGTAATGGATGACACCCAACTTGACCGCATACTTGAAACATATAATCTGCTCTGACATGCGCAAGCAACTGCTGTTCATATTAACCTTATGCATATTGCCGCTGTCTGCACAGAACAGCGCCGATAAGCTGTTGCAGAAAACCGTCTCCAAATTGGAGAAAGACGGCGGTATAGCCATGTCACTTCATGCTGAGATAAAGAGTGATGACGGCACGGACCATATCGGCTTGGTACTCAAGATGTCTGGCAGCAGTTTCTACGCCCAGGAGGATGACAACATCCTTTGGTTTGACGGCAAGACCATGTGGAACGCTAAAAACTACGGCCAGGGTATTGAAGAGATTTACATAACCACGCCCACCCCGGAAGAGAAAGCCCGCTATGATATAATCAGCCTGCTCAGCAAGCATCTGGGGTTTACTGTAAATGGAAACGGCACGGATACATTTGTCCTGATTGCCTCAAATGCTCAGCACAGCGTGGAGGGCATCCACACCATAACCGCAACAGTCGACCCCAAAACTAACGTTTTCAAGGCCATCAGCATAGTCTTTGCCGAGGAACTGGGAAATATAACGGCAACCGTCCTGGTCAATGAATACCTCCCTGACCAAAAGTTTGACAAAACCACATTCACATGCCCTGTCAAAGAGTACAAGGATGCCGAGATTATTGATTTGAGATAAAACAAAAACGCAATATGGAAAGAATAAAATGCCTTATCATCGGTTCCGGTCCCGCCGGATTCACCGCAGCAATCTATGCATCACGTGCCAACCTGAGTCCCGTCCTCTATGAGGGCCCGCAGTCAGGCGGACAGCTCATAACCACCACCATAGTTGAGAATTTCCCCGGCTATCCGCAAGGAGTAAGCGGCTACGACATGATGGAGGATATGCGTGCCCAGGCCCAGAGATTCGGTGCCGATATACACATGGGCATTGTCACAGCAGTTGATTTCGGCTCTGCCCCCTACACCGTCACCATCGATGACGGCACCCAGCTGCAGGCTGACACCGTAATCATATCAACCGGTGCCACAGCCAAGTATCTGGGACTGGAGGATGAGAAGAAATACGCCGGACGCGGCGTGAGCGCCTGCGCCACCTGTGACGGATTCTTCTTCCGCAAGAAGGTCGTAGCAGTGGTTGGCGGTGGCGATACCGCCTGCGAGGAGGCATCATATCTGGCCACACTTGCCAGCAAGGTTTATCTGATAGTACGCAAGAACTACCTGCGTGCCAGTGATATAATGCAGAAACGCGTGCTTGAGAACCCCAAGATAGAGGTCCTGTTCAGCCATAATGCCGAGGGTCTTACCGGAGAGAGCAAGGTTCAGGGAGTGAAACTGGTCAAGGACCTGGGCCTGCCCACTGAGCAGCACTACGAGCGTGAGATTGACGGATTCTTCCTGGCCATCGGCCACAAACCCAACTCCGACGTATTCAAGCCCTGGATTGATACCGATGAAAACGGCTATATCAAGACCGTAAACGGCACTCCGGTGACCAATGTTCCCGGTGTGTTTGCAGCAGGCGATGTGGCTGACCCCGTCTATCGTCAGGCTATCTGCGCCGCCGCCAGCGGATGCAAAGCCGCCATTGAAGCAGAAAAGTATTTGAACAAATAATCCTAATCCAATAATACAAAATGAAGATTTCAGAGATTCTGGCCAAGAAAAAGACTCTGTCGTTTGAGATTTTCCCTCCCAAGAGAGAGGAGGACACCTTTACCCTGATTGACAAGACCATTAAGCAGCTGGCCAGCTATAATCCGGATTACATGAGCGTAACCTACGGAGCGTTGGGCAACACCCTGAGCAACACTACCATGATAGCCAAGACTATCAAGGACAACACGAATGCCCTTCCCCTGGCCCACCTCACCTGCGTAGCATCCACCCGTGAGAAGGTTGACAGCGTATGCAATGAACTTATGAACTATGGGGTTGAGAACATCCTCACCCTGCGCGGTGACATACCCAAGGATAACGATGCCCCCATTTTCTCAGATTTCAAGCACGCCAGCGACCTGGCTTCATATATCAAGGGCAAGTATGACGGCAAGTTCGGAATGGCCGGAGCATGCTACCCCGAGAAGCATCCTGAGGCAGATAACATTGCCACTGACATTGAGTTCATGAAGGTCAAGCAGGATGCCGGCATGGAGTTCTTCAACAGCCAGCTCTTCTTTGACAACGAAGTGTTCTACCACTTCCTGCTCAAGGCCCGTAAGGCCGGTATCACCGTACCAATCATACCGGGAATCATGCCTGTAACCAACTACAGCCAGATTAACCGTATGATCCAGATGAGCGGATGCAAAGTACCCAACAAACTGCTCAACCAGTTTGACCGCTACAAGGATGACAAGGATGCCATTGAGGAGATAGGCCTCATCTTTACCAGTTACCAGATTCTTGACCTCATGGCCAATGACGTTGACGGAATCCACATCTATTCAATGAACAGGAGCGGATTCATCAGCAAACTCATGGACAACATCAGCTATGTGGCTTCAGGATTCTTCAAATAAAGGATTGAAATGACAATAGACAAGATACAGATATTTGACGGCGCTCAGGGAACGGTTTTGGCCGATGCCCACGATCCCGAGCACAAGCACCAGGGTGTAGCTGTTCTCAACCTCACCAACCCTGTCCGTGTGCAGAAAATGCATACAGACTACCTGGAGGCCGGAGCACAGTACATCACCTGCAACTCTTTCGAGCTCAACCCCGTCAAATGGCAGTCAAAGGAATATACCTGGCAGGAGATAGCCGATGCCGCCATCAATAACGCCCGCACAGCAGTGGGAAACCGTGCGATGGTGATGTTTGACGTCTCCACATCGGGCCAGCTTATGGAACCCGTAGGTCAGTTCACCTTTGAGCAGGCCTATGACAACTACCGTCAGGTTGCAGAATACACATGTGACAGCGTAGACGGCTACCTGCTGGAGACCTTCAGCGACCTCTATGAACTGCGTGCAGCCATTCTGGCCATCCGTGACGTATGCAGCAAGCCCATTTTCGCCACCATGACCTTCGATGAGCAGGCCCGCACACTCACAGGCTCAACACCTGAGATCGTGGCCCTTACACTCTCATCACTTGGCGTTGATGTACTTGGAGTGAACTGCTCCAACAACCCCGCAGGCGTGGTTGATGTGGTTCGCCGCATGAAACCCTTTGCCAACTGCCCCATCCTGGCACAGCCCAACAAAGGTCTGCCTGAGATGCATGGCGGCGAGGTTGTCTACAACTGGACGGATCAGGATTTCGTTGAAATAGGCAAGAAACTCATCGATGCCGGCGCTTCGATACTTGGCGGCTGCTGCGGTTCATCCCCATCAACCATCAAGGCCATATCAGTCTATAAAGGACAGCCTGCGCCTGAGATTTCAAAACCTGACGGCACATACATCTGCTCATCAACCATACTGCTCAAGCTTGACAAGGGTCTTATATGCGGTGAGCGACTCAACCCCACCGGCAAGAAAAAGCTCAAGGCCGCGCTTGCTGAGGGCAATTTCGAGTACCTGCAACACGAGGCACTGGCCCAGAAGGATGCCGGAGCCGATTTCCTGGACCTGAACTGCGGCGTGCCAAACTCCGATGAGAAGGCACTTCTTTGCCAGGCAGTCCGTAAGGTTCAAGAGGTATGTGACCTGCCCTTACAGCTTGACTCATCCAATCCCGAAGCAATAGCAGCTGCAATACGCCTCTACAACGGTGTGCCCATGATCAACTCCGTGAACGGAGCCGAGGAATCCATGTCACGCCTGCTGCCCATCATAGCCCGCTATCAGGCCCCGTCCGTTACCCTGCCGCTTGATGAACGCGGCGTACCGGAAAGCTGTGAGGGACGTATCGAGATTGCCCACCGTATCATTGAAAAGGCCGAGAGCATGGGTATAGACCGCCGCTTGCTGGTGTTTGACGGCCTCGTAATGGCCATCTCGTCAAACCCGCAATACGGAAAGATTACAATAGACACACTCTCCGCCCTCAAAAAACTGGGAGTGTACACTACTATAGGCCTTTCCAACGTATCATTCGGCCTGCCTGAGCGCGGCACGCTTAACCGCAACTTCCTGGCCATGGCATTCATGGGAGGCCTTGACATGCCTATCATGAACCCTCTGGACCGCGAGACCGTGGCAACCGTACGTGCCAGCATGGCACTCACGGGTAACGATCCCGGTTGTGCAGGATTCATATACTTCAACACCCAGGCATCCGAGGAACAGACTGTAGATAACCTCTTCAACGCCGTGTCACTGGGTCTTAAAGACCGCGTCAAGGAGTGCTTGGAGCGTGAGATGCCTGATTTAGGTAAGGACCGCATAATCAACGAGATATTGATTCCGGCTCTGGGTGATGTAGGCGCAAAGTTTGCCCGTAACGAGGTCTTCATGCCGCAGCTTATCAGGTCAGCCGAAGCCGCCAAGCTGGCGTTTGCCGTCATATCAGAGCAGTTCAGCACCAAGGGTGACGACGAGCCCGCCAAGGGACATCTGGTAATTGCCACCGTAAAGGGAGATGTCCATGACATAGGCAAGAACATTGTCAAGGTTGTGGTACAGAGCCACGGATTCAGCGTTACAGACCTTGGCAAGGATGTACCTAAAGAAACAGTGCTTGAAGCCGCACGTAACGAGCACCCCAATGCCGTAGGACTCAGCGCCCTTATGACCACCACGGTGGATTCCATGAAGGAGACCATAGAGCAC
>Ga0265298_10008157_pt1 | contig 12615 bp, 14 predicted proteins | sample AusTroGonzalo_MG_3_FD_193486 | JGI IMG/M metagenome (GOLD analysis project Ga0265298, IMG submission 193486) | Bovine rumen microbial communities from tropical cattle in Woodstock, Queensland, Australia - Gonzalo_01 | ecosystem: Host-associated > Mammals > Digestive system > Stomach > Rumen ... | reverse complement strand
GGGGAATCGTTGGGCCCGTGGGCTAGCTTGGTATACTTGTGGCTTCGGGAGCCATAGACTCCGGTTCAAATCCGGGCGGGCCCACTCATTCAACTGTATTTTTTGTGGACAAGAGATGGCTATTCGAGCATGTCTGGCACTGTTCGTACCATCGACTCGACGAAGACGGGATACATTTGCCTTCCAGCTTTCCCATCAGGAACCTTCTTTGTTTCTTTTGTGGGCGAATGCGTGTTTAATATATCCGAGATGATGCGGTCGCAGTGATAGGAGAATGATCTTTTTCCAAGACACTAGATCGATAGGGATGATCTTCTGGATCGTCGCCGTGGTGCTGGCAGCCAACGCCGTGATGGTGCTGGCCGCCGCATTCGACTTCGGTTCCATAACGATCCCCGACACCGTCACCGACAGGCGGATGTTCTGCCTGCTCACAGGGATCGGCAGCGCCGCAGCGGCTATGATCTACGCATGGAACGCCCACAGGACCATGTCCGTGAGGAAGTCGAGGCTCGAAGTGGTCCGCAGTTACGTCATGGTCATCGGCCTGTGCACCCTCATATACGGGATATTCAGCGGCCTGGCGGTGTTCCTGTACTCGGACGAGTCCGTCACTGGCCTAGCCATCGCCCTGACCACTATCATCCTGGCGGCCATCGTATTCGCCATCGCCTTCGTGATCGGCGACGGCAAGAAGGGCCCGCTCAAGAAGGTCGTCTGGGCCATCCTGATGATAGCCTTCGTCCTGATGGCACTGGATGCCGTCATGCCCGCCCAGGACTACTGGGAGTTCGCCGACCACATCGCCCACCTGATAATCGCCGTGTTCATGGTCTCCTTCATCGCCGATGCCGACGTGAGGAGGGAGATGGGGGTGAGCGAATGATCGACTGGATCACCCAGCTGATCATCCAGGCCGACGTGATCTTCCTGCTGATCCTGTTCTTCTCGGAGAGGAACAGCCCCTCGAAGATCCTGCTGTGGGCGCTCATCCTGATACTGCTGCCGGTAGTGGGGTTCATCCTCTACATCGTCATCGGGCAGACGTTCTACTCCACCCTCAAGTTCAAGAGGAAGGGGATCAAGGACGAGGAGATCGACGACGTGGTCCCCGACGGGAAGGGGCTCCTGGAGGCCGACCCCGACCCGGACTACAAGCGCACCGCCGAGGCCATCCTGAGATCCGGAGGGCTTGGCTTCTCCAACAACAACGACGTCAGGCTGTACACCCTCGGAGAGGACAAGTTCAGGGACATGTACGCCGACCTCAGGGCCGCCAAGAAGTACATCCACCTGGAGTACTACATCATCAGGGACGACGAGCTCGGCAACGAGCTGATGGAGATCCTCACCCAGAAGGTCAAGGAGGGCGTGGAGGTCAAGCTCCTCACCGACGACTTCGGCATCGGCAAGGGCCCCATGAAGTCCATCAAGGTCTTCGAGAAGGCCGGCGGCGAGTTCGCCGTGTTCCACAAGGTCATCTGGCTGCTGTTCAGCCCGAAGAAGAACAACCGCAACCACAGGAAGATCGGGGTCATCGACGGGAAGATCGCCTACTGCGGCGGCTTCAACATCGGCGACGAGTACCTCGGCAAGGGCCCGTTCGGATTCTGGAGGGACTCCGCCGTGAGAATCACCGGAGGGGCGGTCAAGCCCATCCAGGTCAGGTTCCAGATGGACTGGGAGTACGCCACCAAGATGCCCATGTGCCCCAAGGACAGGATGCAGGACTACTACGGCATCGAGCCCGACGTGACCGGCAGCACCAGGGTGCTGACCGTCTCCGGCGGCCCGGACGTGTCCGACTTCAACCCCGTCAGGCTGGAGTACCTGGAGCTGATCAGGAACGCCAAGAAGACGGTGTACCTCCACTCCCCGTACTTCATCCCCGACGAGTCGCTGCAGGACGCCCTGTCCGTGGCGGCGGCCAACGGCGTCGACGTCAGGGTCATCATCCCCGACAAGCCCGACCACATGTTCGTCTACTGGTGCAACATCAGCAGCGCCTACCAGGTCATGGGCAACGGCGTGAAGGTGTACATGTACAACAGGGGGTTCGTCCACTCCAAGACCATGGTCGTCGACGGGAGGTACTGCTCCGTGGGATCCGCCAACTTCGACGACAGGTCCCTGGTGCTGAACTTCGAGACCAACGCCGTGATCCTCTCGGAGGAGATCGGCAGGCAGATGGACGAGGCCTTCATGGAGGACCTGGAGTATTCCACGCAGTATTCCATGGAGGACTACGACAACATCAGCGGCTACAAGGCCCTGAGGGTCGCCGTCTCCAGGCTGTTCAGCGGGCTGTCCTGATTAAAGCGGGGCCCGGGGGAAACCCCGGGCCCTTGAAACATTTTCTTCGGTTATCCGGGTCGGCGGTCTCCGCAGATCCATTAGATGCGGTATTGCCGTCGGTGACGATCGTCCTTGATACGTACATGAGGTGCTTCGCCGACTCCCTCGCTATGGTCTTCCTGAGTATCCTCACGTTCACCGTGTCCTGAGACGACAGCTTCTCCAGGGAGTAGTCGATCCACCATTCGTGGTAGAGGTGCCTGAGGAATTCGCCCGTCATGGACTTGTCCCATTCGATCCCCCGGTCCGTCGTGAACTTGTGGAATTCCTTGGAGACGTACGCCCTGTCGAGGGTCTCCGCGACGCAGAGCTCCTCGAAGGTGTCGCCGGCCCCCTTGTTCTTCGACTTGGAATCTCTCTTGAAGTCCTCCCTCACGATCTTCCCCCAGATCTGGCTCCCTTTCAGGTTGCAATAATTGTAGTTCTTGGCCACCACGCCCTCCCCGAGGGTCCCCTCCTCCAGGAGGTAGGTGTCCTGGAATATGCAGGCCTCAATGTCCTTATAAGTCGGGTTCTCCAGTATCCTTATGGGCGGGATGCATTCCGCGATCCCCTCGAGCATCGCGGAGTACTCCTCGTACGGGAGGTACCTGTACCTCTCGCCCGAGCGGTCCACCACGTCGAAGACGTAGAACTTGTTCCACGCATCCTGGCGGTAGTTCCTGATGGTGTGCCTGACCAGGTACTCCCCGTATATGGCTAGGTGCCTGTGCTCTTCGCAGAACCTCACGAGCTTCTCCTAGGCTGCGGCATAGTGCCAGAATCCGGTGCTGTCGTACCCTTCCGAAAGCAGCTGGTTCCTGGATGCAAACCTTACCCCTCCGAGGCTGTTGTCATAATAGATGCAGTGATTGGCCCCGTCCAATTTGGGGAACACATGCACCCTGCCGGTGAGCAGCCCGTATGTCTCAGCGACCTCCCCGTCCTCGAATATCCTCTCCACGTGCTGGTATCTGGCGAACTCGCTCATGCGCATCCCTCCATTGCGACCGTCCTCACGAGTTCCATCACCTTCGAATCCAGCCAGTCCTTTGTGGCAGTGTCCGGTTCCTGCCTCCTGTATTCCTCCTTGAGCCTGTCAAGGGCCTCCATCTCCGATTCGAGGCGCTGTACGACATCCTCCGGCCTGATACTCCCGGCCTTGATCCCGAGCAGCTCCTCGCGCTCCTTCCCCTCGAACCATATGGCGGCTCCGAAATCAGAGAACCCGTTCTCCGCGAACCTCTCGATGACTTTTATGATCCTGATCGCATGCATCACCTGCTTCGTGTCGTATCCGAACGACTCCACCAGATCCCGGGTCCCGCTAGTGCCCCTTCTGTGGTCGTGGTACTTGTGGAGGTACAGGCCCCTGGAGCTGTCCCAGAGGTACGGGAGGTTCATCCTGGAGATCTCCTTCCTCCTCCCCAGGATCTCATCGATGATCGTGTTCACCATCACTGTCCTTTCGATGTCATTGCAGATGCCGTCCATCCTCCCGATCTCCCTGGAGAAGATGCACTCCAGGAACGAGGGGTTCGCCTTCCAAAGCAGCTCGGGAAGGCGCCTGATGTCGTAGATGAGGAGGTCCTCATCCTCGCCGATGCGCTGCTTGTTGAACTTCCTTCCAGCGTAGAGGTCCTCGAACGTGGGGCAGACGAAGACGAAGTAGTCCTTGTCGGAGGTCTCCGTGTCCAGATTGTAGTTGTGGGACCCTCCCAGCGCGGTGAAGAGCGTCCTCCGTCCCTGTATTTCCGGTGGTATCTATGTACACATCATTCTTGGGCGGAAACCAGTGGTGTTTATGAAGAGTGAGATTTTCCAAGTTTTACTGTAATATCGTCCCGCGGCTGCGCTTCTTCTTGGCCCTGCTGTAGGTCTTGGACTCCTTCGAGTCCGAGGCCTTCCTCTCGGCATGCTCCAGGATACTGATACGCTCCCTCTCCTTCTGCTTGAACTCGGAGTAGTCCCATCTGCGGTCGGCGTCCATAGTGAAGAAGTTGGGGGTGCGAGACCTGTAGCCGTCCGGGACATCGCCGGACGTCCTGCATATCAGGCCTTGGTCAGCCAGCTTCTGCAGCGAATTGTAGATGGCCGACTGCGAGGCGTTCCTTCCTGCATCGGAGCGACCCGCGATCCTCTCGGCCACGTCGTCGGCCCTCATGGGCGACTCCCAGTCGCTGAGGACGTCCAGGATGAGCCTGTCCGTCGGGCTGACGCCGTTGTAGATGTAATGGGTCCTGTCGAGCCTCATGGACACCAGATCATCACCATCCTCCGCGCACATGCATATCTCGACGTCGTCGGTCCCGCCGAGGTCCGCGCATCTCCCGACGTGGTACCTGCTTGCCATGGAGACGTCAATGGAAGTGAATCTGGATGATTGGATGGCGATCATCGTCAGGGATACCGCCACCTGGCTGAAAGGCCCGTCGATGCCTATGATCCTAGCACTGACCTTGCGCTCCGTTAGTTCTTCCCTGATTCTCAGTATCGTCTCATCGGCCGGCTGGTAGCAGAATATGATCACGTCCGTCGGGGACTTCCCTGTTATGATGTTCCAGATCGCCCCATTCATGGGATCGTCCCTGTCGTAGAACACCACCATCGCGCGCTCGGCCATAGATTTTCCACTTTCTGTTGGAATATATCACCGTTATATATTAACCGAACCATAAGGCCCAACCATGGGGGAGAAGGGCGGCAGCGCTTCCGATTCGGATGCCGGGAGCATCCGTCAGAAGGTCAGGATGGTCCTCGACAGCTACCGTTATGCCGTCCAGCGCGAACCCCAAAATCTGACGGAAGCGGATATGGAGGGCATCCTCCGGGCAATGCTCGATTACAGGGACGAGTCGGTCCCGGGCGCCATGGCGTCCTTCTCGGAGATGCCGCCGGGAGAGCACCGCGAAGAGCCGTCGGACATCATCACGATTGGATTGGCCTCCTTCGACGGGGAGATATCGCCCAGGGACCTGGCCGAGTGCTACGTGGACCTCTACGAGAGATCCTACGCCGGCAGGGGGAAGGGCAATGACCCTGACCATCTGGGTCTGTACAGGGAACGTGTGATTGAAGCCATCTCGGAGATGGTGCCAGGCGGGGAGGTCCTGTTCCCCAGCCTGATCATCGATTCCATGATCGACCTCTCAGAGAGGTGCGACGTCTACACGGCTTCCGGATTCGGATCCCCTATCGCGGACGGGCTCCTCGACCTGCTCGGAGTGCATAGAACGGCTCCATTGCCTTCTGACTCCGAAGTAGAATACCCGCATCCGTTCGGTTGTGATGCGGTCGTTCTCCAGGTTCCCGATGACCGTCTGTCTGATAGCGATAAAATCGTCAGATGGTCAATGGATTCTGTCCGCGACGGCGGGACGCTTATTCTGGTGTCACCCAACCGTCCGAATCCCATGTTATCCAAACCCGTTCTCGATTATCTCAGAAGCTTCCGCATAGAGTGCCAGAGCATGATCTCGCCGGCTCGCTACGGGGCGACGGATCCGGTGTTCCTGATCAGGATCGTCAAGGAACGCATCGCCGGTGCTGTACGCTTAAGGCAGGAATCCATCAAGGGCACTGGCACTGTCGTCAGGGAGACTTCGGTGGACCAGCATGATTTCGTCTGGAACTCCATAGACGGTTCACATCAGGATTCAGAGCGAGCTCAGTATCTCGAGTTAGACAGCCGAGGCGAGAGATCCGACATCTTACAGACGATTCTGGAAAATCTGACAGTTGATATACTGTCTGGCTTGTGGCATGAACAGCAGAAATTAAAGCGGGCTGGAGTGCAGCAGATTGTTGCTCCGGCCCGGCAGGTGAGATGATGGCCAAAGCGGATCCGTTCGGGGACAGGATGAAGTCTTACGAAAAACCGTATCTTCAGCACACGGTGCCCAGAGTGCCGATGGTGATACGCGTCGACGGCTGTCATTTCCACTCGTTCACCAAGGGCATGGCCAAGCCGTTCGATGAGGTGCTGATGGAGAGCATGCGTGGCACCATGGCAGAGCTGTGCGCCTCGATACCCGGGGCAATCTTCGGGTACACGCAGAGCGATGAGATATCCATCGTATGCAGGCTGGCCGACATGGTGGACGGATGCGAGTACTACGAGGGGAGGGTGCAGAAGATCATAAGCGTCACTGCGAGCAGGACCACAGCCATCTTCAACAGGCTGTTCGCCTCAAACGCGGAGAGATACATGGGCGCCGATGATGCCGACCCCAGCCTCTCCAGGACCTATGGCAACCGGCTCTACAGAGCCGAGTTCGATGCCCGTGTTATGAGCATTCCCGACTGGGACCTGTACAATTACCTGATCTGGAGGCAGTCCGATGCCTCGCGCAACTCGATATCCATGCTTGCGCAATCGATGTTCTCATCCAAGGAGCTGAACGGCAAGAATCGGTCGCAGATGATGGACATGATGATGTCGGAGGGGGTCAACTGGAACGACCTGGACACATGCCAGAAGAGAGGAGCGTGCTGTGCCAGATGGGGTGCTCCCCGTCCGAAGTGGCACATGGATATGGATATGCCCATCCTCTCATCGGATGAGGGCAGGAGAAGATATCAATCCCTTGTGGAGGGAATCGGATTCGATGACACATATGCAGTCTCCGTTGCAGAGCGATTTTCCTGCGTGTGATTATGGAGGTGATGGTATGATGGCCAAGCCAACTTACTTTAACGATGCTCCCACTCTGCCTATCATGGATTTCAGATCGATGGACAACAGGGAGAAGGGGGAGTGCATCCTCGCCGCATTCCGCATAGCGATCGGATGGCTGATGCTGTGGCCCTTCTTCGACAAGCTGCTGGGCCTGGGATACGCCACGCCCTCAGGCCAAGGCGCCATCGACGGGGTGTCCCCCTCGAGCTTCGTGGATTTCGTCGCCAGCGGGATCTTCAAGGACTTCTTCACCGCCATCGGCGGAAATCCGGTCGTGGACATCCTGCTCATGGCGGCGCTCCTGATACTGGGACTCACCCTGATACTCGGCATCGCCTCCAGGCTCACCACGCTGGCCATGACGGCCTTCCTCATCGTCATGTACATGCTGCAGGTCCCGCCGACGGACAACCCGCTGATCGACTATCGCATCACGTGGATCCTGGCCCTGTGGGCGGTGTACTACCTCGGCGGCTACGAGCGCTTCTCCATCAAGAAGGAGTGGGAGAGCCTCCCCATCGTGCAGAAGTACCCGATACTGCAGCGATCGGAGCATCCGACGCATCATCGCTCCGCACCGGGGGACTCCCTGTCCCTCAGCCCCATGGCGATCACGAAGGCTATCAGCGAGATCAGTATCGCCACGAAGAACGCGTGCCTGAAACCCGGTATCAGGTCCGCCTCCACGATGGTCGATCCCGGGACGATGACTATGAACGCCATGAACACGGCGTTGAGTATCGCCACTCCCGCTGAGCTCCCGGCCTGCCTGAATGTGTTGGTGAGACCGGACAGCTGACCGTCCTGGCCCTCCGAGATGTATGTGAACGACAGGTTGGTGGACGACACCAGCGCCATGCCGATCCCCGCGCCCATGACGAACAGCGAGACCAGGATCCACGGGAGCCCGGTGTTCTCGTCCATCCTGCTGAGCATCAGGAAACCGAGGGCGCATATCAGCGCGCCGGCGATGACGAACCTCCTGTTCTGGCCTGTCTTGTCAGCGATTCTCCCGACCACGGGCCCCATCACCATCATGCCCGCGGAGTTGGCGATGAGTATCAGGCCGTACTCCACGGTCTCGTAGTGCTGGACGAACTGGAGGTAGTACGGGAGCAGCAGGTAGCTGCCGGCCATGGCCATGAACAGCAGCATGCCGACTATGATGCTGCGCCTGATGTGCGGCTCCCCGAGGATCTCCAGGGATATCAGCGGGTCGGCGGACCTCTTCTCCCACCATGCAAGGAGCCCGGCGGCGATCGCGATGACGAATATCATGGCGATCCCGGCATCGGACATCCATCCCATGTCGGGGCCCTTGTTGAGGTAGTAGATCAGGGTGAACATCATCGCGAAGATCAGCGCCGCGCCGACGTAGTCGACCTTGGCGCCGGTGGCCGTGTGGATCTCGTCGCCCTTCATGTAGCGCATGCACATCAGGATGCAGACCAGCCCGATGGGGACGTTTATGAAGAAGATGAGCGACCAGTGGAACGCTGTGAGTATTCCGCCGAGGGCGGGGCCGAAAGCGGTGCCCGCGGATGCGGCCAGGGTCACCATGCCGATGGACGCGCCCATGGCGGACTTCGGCAGGTACGATGAGATCATGGCCAGGGACATGGCGGTCACCATCCCCGCGCCGATTCCCTGGACCGCGCGGAGCAGGATGATTGCGAACAGCCCCAGCTGCTCCACGAAGCCGCACATGCCTATGGCGAGCGATGAGACTGCGAAGACTCCCACTCCGGAGACGAAGACCTTCTTGTAGCTCTTGTTCGAGCCGATCTTGGACCACAGGAGGATGCAGCTGCACAGCATCATGGTGTAGATCAGGAGGATCCACGACACGTTGGCGGTGTCGTGCCCCGCCTCGCCGAACTCCTTCGCGATGGTGGGCAGCGCCACCGAGACGATCGTCGCGTCGAGCGCCGTCATGAACGTCCCGAGTACGATGGCGAAGAGGACCATCTTCGTGCTGCCTGCCATTTCGGACATGGGATAGGAATCTGCTCGATTCGTAAAATAGGAATCGGTCGCGGGCCGTGCCAAACCGCGTTCTTCCTCATCTCCTCCACGGCGGCGTGGAGGGTGTCCAGGCGGTACACCTTGCGCATGTTCGCCCCGAGGTCGATACGGTACTCCTTCTCGATGGCGCTCAGGGCATCCTTGAGGGACTGCACCCTCTGCGCCATGCCCTCCCCCACGTCCAGGGTCGTCTGCACCGAGCCCTTGGACAGGTTGTACACGCCGACCCCTACCAGCCTCAGCGGCTTCCTCTCCACAGATTCCAGCAGGGACAGCGCCTCTTTGTGGATCGACAGCGCATCGCCGCAGTTGGCGGTCACCCTGGACTTGGAGATGCTCTTGCCGTTGGCGTATGTGAGCTTGAGCATCACCCCTCCTCCGCGGAGCCCCGCCCTCTTGGCCTGGTCAGCCACGTTAGCAGAAAGCAGCAGGAGAACGTCCTCCACCAGATGGTAGTTCCACACGTTGTCCTGGAACGTGATCTCGCGGCCGATGGATTTCGCATCCTGCGGATCCCAGGGGGTGACCTCCCGGTCGTCGATGCCCTGGGCCACCTTCACGACCTGCCCCCCGTGGAGGTTCCCCAGCAGCTCCACGACCTCGTCCTGCCTCTCCAGGACGTCCCTGACGGTGTCTATGCCGATGGAATGCAGCCTGTCGGCGGACCTCGCGCCCACGGTGGACAGGACCCTCACGTCCCTGTCCATGACCAGGTCCATGAAGTCCTCGGGGGACAGTATCTCGTAGTAGCCGTCCGGCTTCATCTCCTCGCTGGCGGTCTTCGCCCCAGCCATGCAGTAGGACAGCCCGACGGAGCAGGTGAGGCCGACTTCCTCGAGGGTCCTGCGCTTGATCTCATGGGCGAACGTCCTGGCGGAATCGAAGTCCTTGGCGGTCTCCGTGACGTCGAGATACGCCTCGTCCAGGGCTATCGATTCCAGGACGGGGGTGAAGTCCCTCCATATCCTGTGGATCTGCCTGGAGGCATCCTTGTACTTCACCATGTTCGGGTGCATGTACACGCCGCCGGGGCAGAGGGCGTAGGCCTCCTTGATGTTCATGGCGGAGCGGACGCCGAACTTCCTAGCCTCGTAGCTGCAGGTGGAGACCACGCCCCTCTCACCCGGGAGGGAGCCGATGATCAGCGGCTTGCCGCGGAGGGACGGGTCGTCCCTGACCTCCACGGACGCGTAGAACGCGTCCATGTCAACGTGGATGATGATGCGGTCCGCCATAGCCCTCCTCGGACGGTCAACGGCTTCGCCCGTATTATCATTGTCTGCGATTCCTTTTATCATCGGTATCCGATTAGCACCGCATGGAAGCAACGAAGGAGAAGCTGGCCTACGGCGAGGTGTCCAGGATTGAGCGCAACGGCATAGGGATACTCATCTACGACACCAAGGACGAGGCCGGGACCCGCGTGATTTTCCTGGTCAGGGACGGCAAGGCCGTCATGATCGAGCACCCGGGGTTCAAGAAGAACATCACGGAGCTCTCAGCTTATCTGCAGAAGCAGGATTTCGAGGTGGTCTCCAAGCTCGTCTCCTACCATGCCGCCGGCGCGAGCTTCCTCCCGGATGCCGAGGCCTGCATGACCGAGTCGGCCAAGGTGTACAACGACGATGGCGTCGGCGCTCAGCTGGTCGAGGACTTCGCTTCCATCTACGGGTTCACATTCGACGACGACCTGGTCAGGCCGGACAGGATCCTCCCCGCGGGGGAGACCGAGATCGCCGGCATCAGGCTTGAGATAGTCCCCGTCGCCGAGGCGTTCGAGATCGTGATCCCGGAGGCCAACGCGGTGTACATGCACATGCTGGGCCACGACTCCCACTCCATCGTGTTCGGAGTGGAGGGCGCCGAGTCCGAGGTGAAGAGGCTCCAGGGCTACCTGGACAGGGGGATCGACCTGTTCCTCTCGTCGCATCACGACCCCGAGGGCCGGGAGGACGTGGACGTCAAGATCGCCTACCTGGAGGACCTGAAGGAGATCGCCGCCACCTGCAGGACCTGCGAGCAGTTCGCCTCGAAGGTGCTGATGAAGTACAACGACTACGACGGGAAGAACTTCGTCGAGATGTCGTCCTGGTTCTTCTTCGATCTCGAATGAACGTCAGTGGTGGCAGTGGTGGTCGCAGTCCCCGCCGGACCTCACGAGGGTGCCGTCGATGTAGGCCTGCACCGCCGCATCGGCATCGCCGGAGACGCCGTTGACGAGCTCCAGTCCAGCGTCCCTTACGCTGTTCCTGGCCCCGTCGCCGAGACCGCCGCAGATGATGACGGAGGCGCCGAACCCCTTGACGTAGCCGGCCATGGCCCCGTGCCCGTGCTCCGAGGTGTCGACGATCTCGGTGGAGACTATCCTGCCGTCCTCGATCTCGTAGATCTTGACCTGCTGCGTCCTGCCGAAGTGCTGGAAAACCTGGCCGTCCTCGTATGTGACTGCGACCTTCTTGCTCATGGCTGCCGAATCCCTGGGGTGGGATTTAACCATGTCCGAAACGCCTGTTAACGTTGTTACGACTTTCTTTATTGGTAACACTTAAATGGAATTAGTGTTATCGCCATTCAGATGTGCCAATTCACAGTCTATCTCGACGGACACGACGACTCCAACATCGTAGCGGAATCGGTCGTCAAGACCACCATCAAGGAGGGCTACATCGCCCTCATGGACGCCAACGGCAAGGTCACCAAGGTGCCCAACGCGTTCGTCAAGAAGGTGGACACCATCATGACCGAGCTCATCCTCGAGACCGCGGCGTGATCGCCACTTCTCCGGCACTTTCGAGTCCAGTATCTCCAGGAACGCATCCCAGAGAGCCACTGGCTCCAGAACTTCCTTCTCGGTTTTCACCGAATCTATGGCCTCGATGGCGGAGGCGGTGTCCGATGCCACCATCAGCGGCAGGATGACGATTTTTCCGCATCCTTCGGAGGCTAGCGTTTTCGCGGCTTCGGAGGCGGGCGTTCCGTGATGCAGGAACGCCGCGGAAGCCCTCCATCCAGCATCCTGCAGTTTCCCGGCGTACCATTCGGCCGTCTTCCTGGATTGGGTTAGCTCCGAGCCGCGGGACAGGACCAGGATCCCTACGCCGGACTCGGGATCCCCCAGCTCCGAGATGATGGCGGATGCCATCCGGGAGTCCCTTCCGAGGGCGGTGGAGAACCTGGTGGCCACGTCGTGGCTGCCGATCATCGTCCACGATCCCGAGTTGTCGGGGAGGTGTAGCGACTTGGGCATGAGCTTGACTGTCATCCTCCCTTCCGCTATGGCGAGGGGGAGGATGCAGAACGTGTCCACCCCGCGCGAGTACATGCTGGACATGACGGAGAACGGCTCCTCGTCGGAGCCCTTGTAGTATGCGATGTGGACGTTGCGGCGCCCGCGGGCCTCCAGGAACGCTTTGGCGGACTCGGCTGCCCTCACGATCCCGGGGACGCTCCTGTCGGCTCCGAAGACGATAGTTCCAGCATCCATGTTTTGGTCTATAATATTATTAATATAAAATTCGTGTTACTGGTCCACATGCACGAAACCAACTGGGATGACATGGATCCCGAGACCCTGAGGA
>Ga0265298_10008156_pt1 | contig 12616 bp, 5 predicted proteins | sample AusTroGonzalo_MG_3_FD_193486 | JGI IMG/M metagenome (GOLD analysis project Ga0265298, IMG submission 193486) | Bovine rumen microbial communities from tropical cattle in Woodstock, Queensland, Australia - Gonzalo_01 | ecosystem: Host-associated > Mammals > Digestive system > Stomach > Rumen ... | reverse complement strand
CGCGCATGTATGCAGGTCCGATAACCAGATAATGGAACGCCTGCGGGGTCTGCGCACGCATGTAAGATTCCCGGGGAGGGATACTTTCCACCATGCCTTTGCCCCTCTGTATTTTATACAGCGTGTCCGTCACGGGTACTGCCACCGTCACCGCCAGATGATGCCTCAGTCCTTCCGCCACGCGGCCGATGATGTCCTGGGATACAAAAGGTCTCGCCGCGTCATGGAACCAATAGAACGTGTCCGGATCTTTCTTGTCCTCCTTGAGATGGAGCGAGATGGCGTTCCATGAGCTCTCCCACCGCTCCTTGCCGCCGCTGATCAGATGACGCACTTTGCTCCATCTGTTCCGGCGTATCAGTTCCTGGGCCTCGTCCATCCAATCCGGATGCATGACGATGACGATCTCATGGATATAATGCGACTGCTCGAAGGCATCCACCGAGTGCTCCAGCACGGACCGTCCGTCCTCCAGGGGCAGTAACTGTTTCGGGGTGTCACCGCCTACGCGGCTTCCCAACCCTCCGGCTAATATGAATACGATGTGTTTCATTTGCTTTGATTATGGATCGCTTCGCTAAAGGACAATGGACTAAATTGTTTTGTCTTTTGTCTTTTTACTTTGAGGCGAAGCCGGTCTTTTATCTTTCTACTTTGAGGCCTCCGGCCGGTCTTTCTACTAGACGACTTCTTTCAACTTTCAACTTTCATCTTTCAACTATTTTGAGCCTACCGGGGTCCCCGACGCAACTTGTAAAGTTGTGGTGGGGAGAGGAGAAAGCGCAACCATTACATTTGTTACGAAGTAACTTAATCATGGATTGCCGCTTTCGACGAAGGGCGTTCTAAATTAATTTTTAATTTGTAATTTGTAATTTGTCTTTGAGGCCTCCGGCCGGTCTATTCCCCCAGGATAGCGTCCGCTATTTCGCGGATGGCTCCTTGTCCGCCGGGTGTATGCAGTACGCGTATGCCGGGAACGGCAAGCACTTCCGGCCGGGCGTTGGGAGGGCAGCAAGGCATTCCCACCTCGCTGAGCAGGTCGATATCATTGACATCATCGCCTACGTAGCACACTTCCACCAATGTGATATTCATTTTGTTGCATATCCGTTTGGCGGCCTCCAACTTGGTCAGACAGCCTGTGTTATCACGACTGCCCACGCCGAGGTACAGATAATCAAGATGCAGCTTCTCGGCACGCGACTTGACGATGGGGCTGTTCTCGGACGTGAGGATACCGCAGGCTATACCGGCTTTGCGCAGCAGCACCATTCCCATCCCGTCATACACGCAGAAACGCTTCATGGCATCGCCTTCAGCGGTGTAGTACATGCCGCCGTCCGTCAGACAGCCGTCTACGTCTGTCAAGAATAACTTTACCATAATATTAATTATTTTTCGTTATCTCGTTTTGTCTTTTGTCCTTTGTCTTTCATTTGGGGTCCCCGACGCAACTTGTAAAGTTGTGGTGGGGAGAGGAGAAAGCGCAACCATTACATTTGTTACGAAGTAACTTAATCATGGATTGCCGCTTTCGACGAAGGCCGGTCTAAAAAAATTTTCCATTTTCCATTTTCCATTTTCCATTATTTTGAGTCCTCCGGCCGGTCTAAAAAGCATTCCACCCCTGCGCCTTCAGGGCCAGTTCTTCGCCGTTGCGGCCGATGAGATTGCAGCCGTGTTCAGGTTTGGTGATATGGCCGATGATGTAGAGGTCCTCTATCGGAATAAGTTTCTCGTAATCCTCCAGCGAACAGGTGAACAGCAGTTCGTAATCCTCTCCGCCGTTGAGCGCACAGGTGACGATGTTCAGGTTCATCTCCTCCGCCAGCGCCGCCGCCTCAAAATCAATCGGCAGCTTGTCCTCGTAGATGCAGCAACCCACTCCGCTCTGCGTACATATATGCAGCAACTCGGATGACAAGCCGTCACTCACGTCTATCATCGCTGTGGGCTTGACGCCGGCCTTACGCAGCGCCTCTAAGATATCACGCCGTGCCTCGGGTTTCAACTGCCGCTCCAGCAGGTACTCCTTGCCCGCAAAATCCGGTTGTACACCATTAAGCGAAGCGTCACCATTGGCATCATTGAGCGAAGCGCTCATTGCTATGCGCTCCCTCTCCAGCAATTGCAAACCCATATACGCCGTTCCCAGATTACCGCTCACACAGATCAGGTCGTTCAGCTTGGCGCCGTTGCGGTAGACGATCTCTTTCTCATCCGCCACACCCAGACAGGTGATGGAGATGGTCAGTCCCGTCATTGACGCACACGTGTCTCCGCCCACCAGATCCACCTCGTAACGTTCGCACGCCAGACGGATGCCGCTATACAGCGCCTCTATATCCTCTATCGAAAAACGCTTGCTGATGCCCAGGCTCACCGTGATCTGGGTCGGCTTGCCGTTCATCGCGTAGATATCCGAAAAATTGACCACCGCCGCCTTGTAGCCCAAGTGCTTCAACGGCACGTACTCCAGGTTGAAATGAATCCCCTCTAACAACATGTCCGTCGTCATCAGCACCCGTACGTCCGATGCATTGTGCATTGTGAATTGTGAATTGTGAATCGGACTAAAGTCCATCACCGCGCAGTCATCCCCGACACCTTTGACGGTGGAGGGCTGTACGGACTTCAGGTCCTTGGTCAGTTTTTTGATCAATCCGAACTCTCCTAATGTAGAAATTTCTGTCCCTTGCATATATATGTGCATAAAATTAGCACGCAAAATTACTAAAAATAGTTGGATTCCTAAAACAAAAAGTACAAAATTTACGAAAATGCACACTTTTTTGAAAGAAAACGCGTACGCGCTTGCGTATATAAAAAAAATGTTGTATCTTTGCGGGCTTTTTATGTGTTATTGACACGCAAATTAACAAAAATGATTGAATATATCAAAGGAATATTGACAGAACTGACCCCGACGGATGCGGTTATTGAGGCGGCCGGCGTGGGTTATTCCATCGCCATCACGCTGCCCACTTATTCGGCGCTGGTGGGGTTGGAGGAGAAGGAAACCAAGCTCTTCACCTCCGAAGTCATCCGGGAGGACACCCATGAGTTATACGGCTTCGTCACCAAGGCGGAGCGCCAGATCTTCGAACTGCTGATGACGGTCAGCGGCATCGGTGCCTCTACGGCGCGAATGATCCTCTCCGCTTTCTCGGCGGAAGAACTGCGTATGCTCATCGCCACGGGTAACGCCAAAGCGATGGCGAAGGTGAAGGGACTGGGCACCAAGACGGCGCAACGTATCATTGTGGACCTCAAGGACAAGGCGCTCAAGCTCGACCTGGGCGGTGACCCCACCGAGCTTTTCAACAATGACGCTTCGATCAACGACGAGGCGATGAACGGCGTCCGCGGTGAGGCCGTCAGCGCACTCACCATGCTCGGCTTCGCGGCTGCTGCCAGCGGAAAAGCCGTGGACAAGATCCTCAAAGCCCAACCGGCATTGAAAGTGGAGGAAGTGATTCGAAAAGCATTGACCATGCTCTAAACAGACACTAAAAGACTACAGACGACTTTGAAAAAAATACTTGTATACATCCTATTACTCTTGCTGCCGATCAGGGTGGTGGCGCAGGAACCGTTCGGGGCGGCCAAGCCGCGTCCCAAGACCTTGCGCGAACTGGTAGCGGAGGAGAAAGCGCAGAAAGAGGCGGAGAAAGCGGCGAAGGAGAACGAACGCGCCGAACGTGAACGTGAGCGTGCCGAACGCGAAGCAGCCCGTGCCGCACGGGAGGCCGAGCGCGCAGCACGAGCCAAAGCCATCGAGGAGGGCACCATGACGCCGGAACAGGCAGCGGACTTCGTGACGCTGACCGACAGTGCCCTGTGGGCTCCGACGAACGTGAAGCAGCTCGGCGCACAGAACTACGGCGAACTGACACAACCACACTCCTCCCTGGACCTCAACGATCCGGAGAACATCACCACAACCGTCGAGTACCAACCCGACAACGGCACGTATATCATCCATACGCGCATAGGCGACACCGACATCACCACACCCTACATGCTCACACAGGACGAGTACAACCAGTATGCCGAGCGGCAGATCATGCACCGCTACTGGCAGCAGAAGATAGGTGAGGTGGAGCATAACAACGAGAAGAAGTTCGACATCACCGACATGAAGTTCAACATCGGTCCCGCCGACAAGGTGTTCGGTCCGGGCGGTGTCCAACTCAAGATGCAGGGTTCGGCGGAACTGCTCTTCGGCTTCAAGCACCAGTACATCGCCAACCCATCACTCACACCCCGTGCACGTAACAACAACATCTTCGATTTCGACGAGAAGATACAGGCATCCATCCAAGGCAAGGTGGGACAGAAGCTCAATTTCAACATGTCCTACAACACGGAGGCGTCTTTCTCCTTCGACCAGCAGAACCTCAAGCTCAACTACAAGGGCGAGGAGGACGATATCATCCAGTCCATCGAGGCGGGTAACGTGACCATGGATCTGCCCAGTTCGCTCATCCGCGGCAGCAAGGCCCTGTTTGGTATCAAGACCAACCTCAAGTTCGGCAAGCTCAAGATCCAGGCCCTGGTGAGCCAGCAGAACAGCCAGGCCCAGTCGGTCAGCAGCCAGGGAGGCGCGCAGATGTCCAAGTTCGACATCGCCGGGGACAACTACGATGAGAACCGCCATTTCTTCCTGTCGCATTTCTTCCGTGACAACTTCGAGAAAGCCATGGCCACCGTGCCCTATATCGCCTCGGGTGTCCAGATCAACAAGATCGAGGTATGGATCACCAACAAGCGCGGCAGCTACGACCAGGCGCGTAACATCGTCGCCTTCGCCGACTTGGGAGAGACCAACGACCACACCCAGCTCTACTGGGGTTCGGACCTCAAGCCCGCGCCGGACAACAAGACCAACAGCCTCTACTCGGATATCCAGGCCACCGGTTTCCGCCAGATAGACCAGACCAGCAGCGTGCTCGAGGGACTCAACGGCATGGAGGGCGGTGTGGATTTTGAGAAGATAGAGTCCGCACGTCTGCTGACTAGCAGCGATTATACGCTTAACAGCGCCCTGGGTTTCATCTCCCTCAAGTCGGCGCTGAACCAGGACGAAGTGCTCGCCGTCGCATATGAGTACACCTATAACGGACAGGTCTATCAGGTCGGTGAGTTCTCCACGGACGGCAGCGAAGAACTGCGCACGCCCAATGCGCTGGCCTTGAAGATGCTGAAATCCAGCGCCAACGCTCCCTCGCAGAAAGGACGTGGAACATGGGACCTCATGATGAAGAACGTCTATTCGCTCGGGGCCACCAGCATCAACTCCGATAAGTTCGAACTGTACGTCATGTACCGCAACGACTCCGTCGGCACCGACATGCAGTACCTCACCGAAGGACCCATCAACGGCAAGCAGCTCATCCGCGTCATGAACCTCGACCGTTTGGACCAGAAGCACAACGCGGCGCCTGACGGACGCTTCGACTTCATCGAAGGACTCACCATTCTGGCTTCCACCGGTAAGATCATCTTCCCGGTACTGGAGCCTTTCGGCAGCCACCTGGCCAACCAGCTGGGCGGGGCCAATACTCCCCTCGCGAAGAAATACTGCTTCCCGGAGCTGTATGACTCAACCCTCGTGGTGGCGCAGGAGCTGAGCGAGAAGAACAAGTTCCGCCTCACCGGTAAGTACAAAGGCACCAACAGCAGCGAGATACGTCTCGGTGCGATGAACGTGCCGCGTGGGTCCGTCACCGTCACTGCCGGAGGTGCCACACTCGTGGAGAACGTCGATTATACGGTGGACTACACCATGGGTACGGTCACCATCCTCAATACCTCCATCCTGGAGTCCGGCACCAACGTCGACGTCAAGCTGGAGAACCAGTCCACCTTCTCCATGCAGCGCAAGTCGCTCTTCGGCGCACACCTCGAGTATGAGTTCACCAAGGATCTCGTCCTCGGCGGTACCATCATGCACTTGCGTGAACGACCCCTGACCACCAAGGTCAACATGGGTTCCGAACCGCTGGCCAACACCATATGGGGTGTCAACGGCAGCTGGAAGACCGATCTGCAGTGGCTCACCAATGCCGTCGACAAGATCCCATGGGTGACCGCCACCGCGCCCTCCACCTTCCAGATCAGTGCCGAGTTCGCACACCTCATCCCGGGGCACACACAGGACGTCGGCAGTGCCGGTACGGCCTACATAGATGATTTCGAGAGCACGACTACCAACATTGACGTCCACTACCCCAGCTACTGGTTCCTGGCCTCCACGCCTACGCCTTTCGCGGAGTCGAAGGACATCAACCAGATATCTTATAACAAGAACCGTGCGCACCTGGCATGGTACAGCGTCGATCCTATCTTCGGTTACCCGCAGACCAACACCCCGGACCACCTCCGCGATGACCTGGCTGCCCTCAGCGACCATCGTACGCGTATCGTCTATCAGGACGAGATATACCCCAACCGACAGGAGGCCAGCAACGTGGATACCAAGCTCCCTATCCTCAACCTCGCATATTATCCCGAGGAACGCGGACAGTACAACATCTCCCATGAGGAGATAGGGGCGGACGGCAAGCTCACCAACCCGGCCAAACGCTGGGGCGGTATGATGCGCCGGTTGGAGAACACGGACTTTGAGAAAGCCAATATCGAGTATATCCAGTTCTGGCTGATGGACCCGGCGCTGACCAATCCCGACCATCCGACCGATTATAACGGAGAGCTCTATATCAACCTCGGTGACGTGAGCGAAGATATCTTGCGGGACGGCAAGAAAGCCTTTGAGAACGGCATGCCCGTCTCGGAGGCGGACCGCGGACGTGTCGATTCGACCATCTGGGGTCTCGTGCCGCGTACCACCAGTACCGTCAATGCCTTCAGCAACGAAGCCGGTTCACGCGCACTGCAGGATGTCGGTCTCAACGGTCTGAACGATGACCAGGAGCGCTTATGGGGAGCCTACAAGACCTTCGTGGACACCCTACGCAAGAAAGTGAGCGGAGACGTGCTCAGCCGTTGGAGCCGCGATCCTTTCTCGCCTATCAACGACCCTGCCGGCGATAACTACCATTTCTTCCGCGGATCGGACTATGACGAAGAGCAGGTCGCCATCCTCGACCGATACAAGCATTTCAACGGTACGCAGGGTAACTCGCCCGCCACTGAGCAGCAGACCGAGTCATACGGTACGGCGGCCACGTTGACGCCCGACGTCGAGGACATCAACCTGGATAACACCCTCAACGAATACGAGAAATACTACCAGTACAAGGTCATCCTCCGTCCTGACATGATGGAGGTGGGACGCCAGCACATCACGGAGAAGAAAGTGCGCAAGGTGACCCTGCGGAATGGTGAGACGGTGGACGTCACCTGGTATCAGTTCAAGATACCTCTCCACGGCGACAGCGCCTCCATGCAGCGCATCGGCTCCATCCGCAACTGGAAATCCATCCGCTTCATGCGTTTGTACATGACGGGCTTCCAGCACGAGACCTTCCTGCGTTTCGCCACCATGGACCTCGTACGAGGCGAGTGGCGGCAGTACACGCGTGAACTCGCGCCGGTGGGACTGGCCGTCAACCCATCGGCCTCGATCGACGTGCAGACCGTCAACATCGAGGAGAACAGCACCCGTACCCCCATCAACTACGTCCTGCCTCCGGGCGTCAGCCGGCAGACCGATCCCGGCCAGGCGCAGCTCATCGCGCAGAACGAGCAGGCCATGGTCATACGCGTCACCAACCTCAGCCCCAGAGACGCACGCGCCATGTATAAGAACACCGGCTTCGACATGCGCCAGTACAAGAAGCTGCAGATGTTCGTCCATGCCGAGCAGATGAGTTCCGTTGACCCTGAACTCAAGGACGACGACCTGACCTGTTTCATCCGTATGGGTAGTGATGTGAAGAACAACTACTACGAATATGAAATCCCGCTCAAACTGACCGCGCCGGGCATCTATAACAACGAGAACGAGTTTGACCGCGAGAAAGTATGGCCGACGGCGAACATGTTCGACTTCCCGCTATCCGTCTTCACCTCCGCCAAGACAGCACGTAACAGAGCCAAACGCGAAGGCAACGAAGGCGTGGGCAACACCATTCCCTACGTCACCTACGACGAGGACAACGGCAAGCCACAGAACAAGATCACCGTCCTCGGTAACCCGACCCTGGAGGAGATATCCACCATCATGATCGGTGTGCGCAACAACGGACAGCACGACGCTGCAGGTGAGATATGGGTGAACGAACTGCGTCTGAGCCAGTTCAACGAGAAAGGCGGTGTGGCGGCAATGGCCAACGCATCACTCTCCATCAGCGACATCGCACAGGTCAACGTAGCCGGACACCTCGAGACGGCCGGTTACGGCTCCATCGAATCGAACGTCATGGACCGCAACCTCGATAACTTCTATCAGTTCTCCGTCAGCGCAGCACTGGAGGCCGGACGACTCCTGCCCGAACCCGCCAAGATACAGATGCCGCTCTATGTCTCATACAGCAAGGAGGTCACACGGCCCGATTATGACCCGCTCGACACCGACGTCAAGCTGTCCGAGACACTCAGCACATACAACACCAAGGCCGAACGAGACTCCATCAAGCAGATGACCAACACCGTACATGAGTCTACCTCCTTCAGCGTCTCCAGCATGAAAGTCAATATCCACTCCAAGAAGAAGGATATGTTCTACGACCCGGCTAACTTCTCCATCTCCGCGTCCTACAACAAGCAGTCCGAGCACTCGCCCGAGATGGAGACCAACTACACCACAGACCATAAGGGAACCTTCCAGTATGCCTATAACTTCAACCCCAAGCCCTGGGAGCCCTTCAGCAAGGTGGAGAAAGTGCAGAAAGCGAAGGTTCTCAAGGAGATGAACTTCTATTACCTGCCGCAGTCTTGGGGCTTCAACACCAACATGCACCGCACCTTCAGCCATATGAAGATGCGCGACCTCGCCGGATCTGCCGCATCCAACATGGACCTCACCTACAGCAAGGACTTCTCATGGGATCGTAACGTCGATTTCAAGTACGACCTGACCAAGAACATGAAGTTCAGCTTCCAGAGCTCGATGAACGCCATCATCGACGAAGGCAAGTACACGCCGGAGATATTGAAAGACCGGTACTTCGATCCCGAGTTCAACCACGACAAGTACGAGGCATGGAAAGATACTATCCAGCGTTCGTTAGGCCGCTTCGGCAAACCCTACGCTTATCAGCAGATCTTCACCGCCAGCTGGAATGTGCCGCTCAACCGGGTTCCCTACGTCGAAGCCATCACGCTCAACGGCTCCTATAACGCCAATTATAACTGGACCCGTACGGCCTCCAGTATGGATGGCGAGGACAAGGGTAACACCGTCAGCTCCTTGCAGACATGGCAAGTGGACGGTGGCATCAATTTCGAGACCTTGTACGGCAAGTCCAAGTACTGGAAGACCATGACCCAGCGCTACTCGTCCCGTACGGCACGCCGTGCCTTCAAGCCCAAGACATACACCCAGACCGTCTCCCTCAAGAAAGGCGAGGCAATGGAGCTCACCCACCGTCTGAACAGCGAGCTGCTCACCGTGGCCGTGGCTGACTCGACGGGCAGAAGCATACCTGTCTCATTCAAGCCCTCCGGTAACACCAAGGTCAGCATAACGCCCAAGGCCGACTGCGCACAGGCTACCGTCACCATCACCACGCGGGACCCCAACGAGCGCACACCCGCACAAGTGACAGGAGACATGTTCGCCTACCTCGGTACGATGATACGCAAGCTGCAGATCACCTATCGCGAGACCAACTCCATGACCCTGCCGGGCTTCATGCCGGAAGCCGGATTCATGGGGCAGAACTACTCGAAGGGCGTCAGCGCACCGGGCTTTGATTTCGCCTTCGGTTTCATACCCAATAACATGCTGGAGCGTGCGCAGAGACATCAATGGCTCTCCGGAGACACATCCGTCGTGCAACCCGCCGTGCGGGCCCACACTGCTGACATCGATGTCAAACTGACGCTCGAACCCCTGCCGGGATTCAAGATACAGCTCAGCGGCAAGCGATACATGGCGCAGTCCACCTCCATCATATCCAGTTACGGCATTCCCCAGGAGACCACCACCGGTTCGTTCAACATCACACAGGTGGCGATAGGTACCATCTTCAGCCGCATCGGCAAGCAGGAGGAGAACTTCCAAAACAGTGCTTTTGACCGCTTCATGGAGAACAGGGATGTACTCGCGCAACGAGTGCAGGACCAGTACACCGGCATCACACTGCCGGACGGCGGCTTCATGAGCGGTACCGTCTATCCGGGCACCAAGTACAACCCCGCCACACACGGACGCATCAGTAATAACTCCGCCGATGTGCTTGTGCCGGCCTTCCTCGCCGCGTACACGGGACGAAGCGCAGCCAGCGTCAGCCTCAATCCTTTCCTCGGCATCCTCAGCATGCTACCTAACTGGTCCGTCACTTTCGACGGCTTGGGAAAACTGCCGTGGATACGCGACCAGTTCAAGTCCGTCACCCTCACCCATGCCTACACCTGTAAGTACGCCATCGGTTCGTTCGGCAGCTACTCGACATGGGTAGGTGCGGACGGTGCGAACAAACAGGTAGGGTTCATACGAGATGTCACCACCGACACACCGAGACCCAGCTCCGCTTACGACATCAGCAACGTCTCGCTCACCGAAGCCTTCGCGCCGCTCATCGGACTCAACATGACGATGAAGAACTCGCTCAATTTCAAAGCCGAGTACCGCAAGCAGCGTAACCTCACGCTCAACGTCACTTCCGTCCAGCTGACCGAAGGTCACACCAACGAGTACGTCGTCGGAGCGGGGTACACCATCAAGAACCTCAATTTCATCTCCAAGGGCAAGGACGGCACGGAAAAGAAAGTCAGCAACGACCTCAAGCTGCAGGTGGATTTCTCGTACAAGGATGTCAAGATGTTGCTCCGCAAGATAGAAGAAAACATCACGCAGGCCTCCTCCGGTAACCGCGTTCTGGCCATCAAGATCTCCGCGGATTATGTGCTGAGTCAGAAGATCAATATCCAGCTCTTCTACGACCATCAGGGCACCACTCCGCTCATCTCGTCCAGCTATCCTGTTAAGGCGGATAACATCGGCCTGAACATCAAACTGATGCTCACAAGATAACGAGATCACGAGACCACGCCCAACGACCATCAATTTTTAATTTGTAATTTGTAATTTGTAATTTATCTTTGAGGCCTCCGGCCGGTCTTTCTACTAGACGACTTCTTTCAACTTTCAAGATTTGACATCGTCAAATAATCGTGCCCCTTGGGGCTAAGAACTTTCAACTTTCAACTCCTTTGAGGCCTCCGGCTACGGTCTAAATTAATTTTTAATTTTTAATTTGTAATTTGTAAAATGTTCTCCCTCGCCATCATCGGACCGGAGAGTACGGGCAAGAGCACGCTTGCCCGTTACTTGGCGAATAGATATAAAGGAACGTGCGTACCCGAGTACGCGCGCGAATACATCGAGCGGAAAGGCACGAGGGATGTCACTTTCGACGACCTTTGCTCCATCGCCCGCCACCAGATCGAACAGCTAAAAAGCCTGCCCGAAGGACAGTCTGATATCTACATCTTCGACACAGATTTGATAACCACCAAAGTCTGGTTCGACTATGCTTTTCACGCCGTGCCCGACTGGCTGGAGGAGGCCATCCGTGCCTACCCCATGGACGTCTATCTGCTGACCCGTCCTGACATCCCATGGGTGCCCGACCCTGCCCGATACAACGGCTCTGACACCATGCGTCAGGAGCTCTTCGACCGCTACGAAGCTGAGATCCAATCCCTCGACATCCCCTATTACATCATCGAGCATGTATAAAAAAATTGACGTGATTGCTTTCACGTCATTTTTTTTGTGCCGGTTGTTGCCTTTGAGCTTGCAGGCTGATATCTTTCTCCTATCAATCTGCTATCAAACACGTAAACAACACGTAAACGACACGTACTCGACACGTACTCGACACGTACTCGGATCGTACCTTCACCATACTTTCAGCGGTGCGAAACGTGCTCTGACTGACTATATTTATGTAGTTTGCTGCAAAGCGACAGTGGTGGGTACGATTTTGTAATATTGACAATTTTAATGTTTTATATATCGGAAAATATCTTTTTTTATGAAAATAGTATCATTTTTTCTTGCATATGTCAAAAAAAATTCGTACCTTTGCGCGCTGAATTGAACGAAACAACCGTTCTTTTCAACAAATCACATATTGACGTATTGGTAAAGCGTTTATTGACGCACGTTTTGCGCTTCAAAACTTTGCAACTTTTGTAGCTACTCCGCAGAACTCGCAATGAATTTCCATCACAAATTCTGGTAATTGTTTTTTACTTACTCCTTCAAAAAACTATTCCCCGGATGGCGTGGACTTTATATTGCTATCTATGGAGTTGGGTATTGCAAAGGCCTTGAAGCGTAGACAGCAAAATAGAGTCTACGCTTTTTTTATGTAGGACAGTAAACACCCCAACCGATAGGATGAATAGCAAATATCTTCGTATAATCGTTTTTTGCGTGGCAGTAATAGCTTCGCTTTCTGCCCATGCAGCATTT
>Ga0265298_10008154_pt1 | contig 12619 bp, 12 predicted proteins | sample AusTroGonzalo_MG_3_FD_193486 | JGI IMG/M metagenome (GOLD analysis project Ga0265298, IMG submission 193486) | Bovine rumen microbial communities from tropical cattle in Woodstock, Queensland, Australia - Gonzalo_01 | ecosystem: Host-associated > Mammals > Digestive system > Stomach > Rumen ... | reverse complement strand
CTGCGCACGCTTCCCATTTCTATGCAAAATGCCATTCAGCGCAGCGGCCGTAGCGGCCGTACGCAGAACGGTTGCGCCATACGCCTCTGGAGCGACGAAAGCGAAAAGCGTATGCCCCAAGGAATCGTGCCCGAAGTCTTGCAGATCGAACCTTCGGAATTGATTCTGCAGAAGGCGGCGCTTGAATTAGACAGAAGCGCAATTCAATTGCCCACGGCCATTCCAGAAGCACGCGAAAAGACGGCGTCCGCACTCCTCGAAAAATTCGGAATGCTCCAAGACGGCGCCATCACCGAGCTCGGGCTTAAAGCCATTCGCACACCCATTTCAAGCATTCCCCTCGCGCTGCTCCTAGCCTCTGCCCAAAGCAAGGCAGACTTGCCCGACTTGCTTCTCGCAGCCCTCGCCTGGATTCACTCCGGCACGGAATTCCTGCAAAAGTCCAAAGTCGCCTACGACATTCTGACGCTTGCAAGCGACACCTTATCGAAGGCCGTAAACGCCCCGCGCGAAGTCACATTCACCCTGAGGCAATTGCGGGATTATAGGGACGCACTCGGAAATTCAAACAAAAATTGTATGGATCCCGTCGACCGCATAGCGGTCTCCAGGATGACATCTCAGAGCCTCCTCAAAGCATTCCCTGACAGGCTCGCCACACCCAGCGGCAACGCCTACAAGCTTGCGAACCAGAACGTAATTCGCCTGCAGGTTACGGAACCGCCTTACGCGATTCTCGCCCTCAGCATGCTCCGCACCGGCACCACCAAGTCGGAACTCAAGGTCAACCTTTACGCACCCATTTCACAAGACATGCTGGGCGGCAGCTCTGCCAAGACCCGCTACGAGCTCTTATGGCGCAGCGGTCAAGAAAGATTCATCGGTGTAGAAATCAGCGAATCCGAAAACGCCGACGGATCCACTACGGAACTTTCACGCAAAGAAATTCTCACGCAAGAGGCCTCGCCTAAAGTTCTCGAAGAACTGAAGAAGCTCACCGTCGACGCCTGGCACGAAAAAATCGAGAAAGAAAATTGGAGCGGTAAATTCCTGACCGAAGCCGTCCAAACGCAACTCATCAAGATGCGCCTCGCCGCCAAGCTTTACCCGGAATACGGTCTCCCCGAATTCAACGACGAAGACATGGAACTCATCTTCGACGAATTCGCAAACGGCAAATTCCTGCTCCGCGACATCAACGAAGACCGTTACCGCAGTATCGTTGAAGATTATTTCGGCAAGTCCATGCTACAATGGCTCGGGAAAACATTCCCCGACCACTATATGCTCCCCAACGGCAAGCGCGCCCGCTACAGCTATCAAGAAGTCGCCACCACCGACGACGGAAAATCCGTCCACAGCATTGAAGGCGTCCTGGTAGAAATCTCGGCCCGCATCGAAGACTTGATGCAGCTCCGCGGCGAACACAAGATTGCCGATGGCAAATTAAAAGTCCGGTACGACATTCTGGCACCGAACTTCCGCACAATTCAAAAGACTTGGGACTTGACTGGATTCTGGCAGAATACCTACGCCGAGGTGCGCAAGGAATTGCGTGGACGCTATCCCAAGCACCCCTGGCCCGAATCCGTTATTTAACCGTATAAATCGTCAGCGTCTTGCTGTATTCGTAACCGACCACAAGCAAAGCCTGGCCCGCCATGGGGCTCCTGTCAGCAGGTATAAACAGGATTCCTTCGGGCCCGCGATCCAGCGGATCCAAGTAGTAATCCACCAGTTTGGGCGCCACAGGTTCCGTAATATCGAAAACGGCAACACCGCTCGTGCGTTCCAAGCCCACAAAGGCATAACGATGCATGTTCAACTCGCCCACGGTCACGTTCTCGGGTTCGCAACCCTTGTCGCCGCTACGCTTGTCCATTTTCGCCTTGCCCTTCTTGGAATTCCAGTTGAAGTATTCCGGCGCAATCTTTGCCAAAACACGTTCAAACATTTCACCGGAATCCCAAACCAGTTTACCGGTTTCGCCATCGAACACGCTAATGGAGCGGGAACCGAATGTATAAGCGTAAGGGCACTTGCCATTATTGGTACGGTACTTGCCCTCATCGCAGCGTTCCAGCGAACTGACCGAAAGATCCTTCAAGTCCGCCGTCATCTTTTCAGTAAATACGGCTTCATCTAAGCGGCCTTGCGCCACAAGATCCGGCAACTTCGCCACATCGGTCCAAGCCTTGTAATCGTTTACAGGAGCGCCTTCGTTTGCAGTCAACACAAAATGCCTATCGCCCGCCGTAAAGGAGGCAATGCCATCAGGCTGTCGCAAACCGCGCAGCGGGTAGTAATTCTTGATATCAATCTTTCCATCGCTCACGGCATCAATCGCAAAACCGTTTCTGGAATGGTCCACAAAGCCAAGCGAGAACACCTTCTTGACTTTCTTTGCCGGCACATCGATGATTGCCATGGCGTTATTTTCTTGCAGGCTCACCCAAGCCATCTTGGAATCGTCAGACACCGTAATGTATTCCGGTTCCAGCGACTTGATAAAACCTTGATTTCCGGGAGCGCGCACGCCAGACTTCTTGAGAGCATTCGTATCCAGATGATCAAATCCGGCCACCGTAAATTCTGCAGTCTTCCAAGATTCGGCATCCGCCTTGGCAACCGTCAAGAATCCGATTCCGCCATCGGGGTCCACCGCAAAATCCGTGCTAGGAGAACCTTCGCAAGCCACCAGCAAGTTCTTGCCATCGGGCGTAAACTTGATCATGTCCGGCTGGCTGCAGACCGTGTACAGTCCAAGTACTTCGAGGCTGTCGGTGTAACGCATCACCTGCACCTGGCCATTGCGCCATTCTTCTACTTCGAGCATGCTGACCGCGACCAAGTCTCCATGAACAGTCACGCTAGAAGCATTGCCCGGAATCTGCACTTCAGAAATCTTCTTGGCTTCACTCGGATTGCTCAGGTCCACCACTTCGACCACATTGGCATCACCCACGACAAAAAGCTTTTTCTTGGCAGGCATATATGCCGAAATTTCTGCCGTAGACATCTTGATTGTCGTAAGCGGTTTAAGCGTATGGCCCCACTGGAACGGCCCTGCGGGTACAGCATTCTTTGCAAAACAAAAGCCTGCGCACAAAAGCAGGCTTGCACTCAATAAGACTTTATTCATTCACTCCTCAACGCGAGCCAAATTACTTCATGATTAGCCACATGATCAACAGGCCGATACCGACACCGCCCAAGAACGAAGACGACGTTGCCATGGCTGCGGCGCGACGATCTTCATCTTCCTTTTTCTGCTTGTTTTCGTTCACACCAATCGAGGTGCTAAGCATTTGGGCACAAGTTTCGTTATCTTTCTTGATGGTATTGTAACTCTTTTCCCAGTTTTCGCTTTTGGCTTTTTCAGTTTCAATCACGGAGCGCAAGGAATCTTTTTCAAGCGTACAAGCATCGCCCTGCACCTGCATTACGCTGTCGCGCACGGCAATTTCCTGTTTAAGTTCCGCTTCTGCAGAAGCATCTTGAGCAAACGCAATCGAACCACAAAAAGCAAGAGAAAGGGCAAGAATTTTAATTAAACGCATCATATCGCAAATATACAAAAATCCCCGACTTGACAGTCGGGGACAAGCATTTAAGAATTCGTTACAGAACCGCGTTACGGCAGCTCAACTTGCTTTTTCCAACGGCCATCCACGCCCTTCACGTAGTAAACGCCAGGCACAAGCTGTTCACCGGCCTTAACCAAGGAACCATCGAGTCTGCGGACTGCACGAGCAGCGCCGAATACGCGCGGTTTCGCCGGCAGGCGGCCAATCGCTTCTGAAGAATCCGAAGAACCCGGCTTCACAGAAGAACTGGATTTTGCTTTTGAAGAAGAGCTAGAAGCTTCGCTACTAGAAGACTTAGCTTCAGACGAAGACGACTTCGCCACAGAAGAAGACGAAGCATCTCCAGACGAAAGCTTGTTGGCATCCTTCAAGACCACATGGAACTGCTGGTACTGAGCCTTCGAAACCGTATCGGATTCCGGCAAAGCACCCAAGGCTGCCGTTACAGACGTTGTAGAATCCATGGCAATTGCATTTGCCATTTTCCAACTCGTATGAATCGTCTTCGTATTGCCATCGACCGTTTCGGTCTCGATTTTATAGGCAACCACAGTGTACCACCAATCGAACTGCAATTCAAAAGTCTTGGACACCATCAGTTCACCCATCGAATAGGCACCATCTTCAGGGAGAGCCCCTTTCTTTATCGCCAAGATATTGTAGGTATTCGAGGAATTATAACCAGGGAATTCCATCTGGTTGATATCCATGATTTGGGTGGCGTAATCGTCATTTTCGTCGTTCAACGTCCACTTTTTGCTCGATTCGCTCCATTCTGCATACTTGTACAAATTATTCTTTGTTTCAGCGCAGGAGGCGGGAATCGAAACAGGCAACTTTTCCGTGAACTTATCACGGAAAGGAGCCAAAGCTTCGTAACTCTCATGACGCTTCACGGACACAGAATCGGTCTTGGACAAATCAATGGAGCCATACCACTGCGTAACGTCAACATAAGCGAGCCTAAGTTCCACCTTAGGTGTCGCAGACGCCGGCAAGGAATCGCAAATATTGCGGATAAACGTCTCTTCTTGCGCAAAAGAGAAGGCGGCGGCCGCAAGGCCGACTAGACAGATTTTCTTAAACATACTATTCTCCTTACCCTCAAATATATATAAAAATTTACGAAAGCGTAGCTAGAATTCGCTTCCAGCCATCTTCCGGAATCTGGGCGCCCATCACCTGGACAACTTCGTTACTCACGACGCTGCCCAGTTTACCGCTGCGTTCCATATCCCAGCCGTTCATGTAGCCATACAGGAATCCCGATGCCCACAAGTCGCCGGCACCCGTGGTATCAATAGCCTTTGCAGGACCTGCTTCCACATGCACCGTCTTGCCATCCTTGGCAATCAAGGCACCACGCTTACCGATTTTCACCACGGCAACCTTGACCTTCTTGGCAAGCACATCGAGAGCGGCTTCTTCCTTGACGCCGGCATAGGCATAAGCTTCGTCTTCGTTAGCGATGATGATGTCGATCATACTCTCAGCAAAGAGTTCGTCAAAGAGCTTGCGGCAGGCTTCCACCACGCCAAAGCTGCTAAAATCGAGAGCGGTTTCTACACCCAGGCTGCGAGCCAAGGTAAAGGACTTCTTGAAGCATTCGGCATTGAAGGCTCGGTAACCTTCGGCATACAGCAGGCCAACGCCATCGTAAAGGGCGGGAATAAAGTCATCGCTGCCGAGGAAATCAGAAGCACCCAGGTAAGTCCACATGGAACGCTGGGCATCGGGCGTCACGGCGCTGAAAACGCAACCGGTAGCGGCATCGCTCAGGCCGAGCTTCGATTCCACGCCGTTGTTTTCCAAATGCCTCTTGAAAATGTTACCCAGTTCGTCGTTGCCAATCTTCGAGATAAAGGCAGCCTTGCCACCCAAGCGAGAAAGTCCCACCATGGTATTGCAGGTAGAGCCACCCGGCACGCGCAGCGGATTCTGGAGGGCGCCCAGGAACTTTTCCATCTGGGGCCAATCCACCATGTTCATGCCGCCCTTCTGCACACCTTGTGCTTCAATCCAAGCGTCATCTACGTTGGCCAAAATATCAACGAGGGCTGCACCCATACCTAAAACTTTCTTCATTAGAAGCCTCCTCTACGGCGGCGCAACTTTTCGCTCGCCTTCAGTAAAAATTGACGTTCCGAATCACTCAGCGAATTGATACCCTCGCGATTGACTTTCCGCAAGATTTCATCCATTCGCTTGTTTTCGTCCATATAAAAAACTTCGCCTTCGATAGCTTCCGGCTCGTCGTTAGACTTTTCGCCGGAACTGCTTTCGGAACGGCCACCCTGATGCACCTTGAACTTGGGACCACGCATTTTTTCGAATGCCCTGCCGAGGCCGCCAAAGCCGCGTTCATAAAAGTGCATATAAAGGAATCCACCTACGACACCGCCCAAGTGGGCCAAGTGCGCAATGCCATCGCTGGAATGAGCCATAAGCACATCGACTGCAACCATGAACCACATAGCATACTTGATTCGCATCGGGAAAAAGAAGAACATCAAAAGCATGCGGTTCGGGAAGAACTTGTAGTAAGCCACAAAGATTCCCATGAGGGCACCCGAAGCACCGATAATCGGGGCATTCGTCATACCGAGCCAGAACATGACAAGGCTAAATACCGCCGCAAAAATACCGCAGAAGAAATACATTCCCGTAAAATGCTTGGAGCCCATCATGTCGGCCACATCGCTACCGAACATCCAGAGCATGAGCATGTTAAACAAGAAATGCCAAAAGTCCACATGCACGAACATGTAAGACACAAAGCGCCAAGCCTGTTCCGGCGCAAAAGGCCAGAAGGCTCCAAAGTAAGCGATGTATTCACGAAGGGTTCCAGAACCCACGCCGGGCACGTTCAACTGCAAACCAAGTGCACCGCCAACAAAGGCAAGTCCAAAAACAACTGCATTGATAATCAGCAGGACTCGCAAAACTTTAGGTAAAAATCTGAAAGGTCTCATAGTAAGTCTTCAACAATGTTTCCGGGAACGAACTTCGCAAGCTTTGCGCTCCCCTGCTTTGTTTTGCCAATTCCCACTTTCAAGAGTTCGCGAACCACGGTGCTGCTCACCTGCAAGTGTTCCGGAGAGCTAGACAGAAATACTGTTTCGCATTCAGGATAAAGGGTCTTGTTGTTCCAGGCGATAGACTGTTCGTAATCCACATCGGCTGCGCCACGGATTCCACGCACCAAGTACTTCGCCTTTACCATTTTCATGTAGTCGACCGTAAGCCCAGCGGCACAGTCCACCTTCACATTCGTGAGTCCCTTGACAGCTTTCTGAATCAGTTTCATTCGGGTCCCTTCATCGAACATATACTTCTTGGAAGTATTCTCGAAAATGACCACCCACAATTCATCGAACAGCGCAGCGGCGCGCTTCACGATATCGAGGTGACCAAGGGTGAACGGATCGAACGACCCAGCGAAAACGGCAATTTTCTTCATGACTTAAATATAAAAAAATCAGGCCTATAAAAAGGAGATGCCGGGTCGGAGCCCGGCATGACATCAATTATGCTCTGTAGATAACCAGAGAGGATTCGCCGTAGCGGCGGACTTGCACCATTCCCGCTTCGTCGGTTTCTTTCACCCACGCGGGCAAATTGCGGCTCGGAGCTTCGAACACGGCGACACCACCAGGATTCAGCCACTGCCAATAGGGGCGCAGGTCGGGGTAATCCATATCCTTGAACGGAGGGTCGGCATAAATCAAGTCAAAACCTTCGCTTGCGCAAAGGGCTTCTTTATCCAGCGTCAAGGCGTTCTTTTCTAACAAAGTAAGTTTCGATTCCAGTGACAAGGCCTTATATGCCTGCAACACCAATCGCGCCTGGGCATGCGCCATTTCTACAGCTACAACGCTTGCGGCGCCGCGGCTAATCGCTTCGATACCCATAATGCCCGTGCCTGCAAACAAGTCGAGCACGCGAAAATTTTCAACACCTTGCAAAATGTTGAAGAGAGCTTCTCTTGTGCGAGAAGCTGTAGGTCTTGTCTTGGAGGTATCCGGGGACGGAACGTTCCTTCCCCGCATCAGTCCACCCGTAATGCGAATAGACATCTGGAATTACTTTATCACAAACATTTCAAAAAGGATAGTCGTGAACATATCCTTCTTGGCAAGTTTCATTTCGATATTGCGAATACCGATACGAGACGGAGAGTTCACAAACGCAGCGATAAAGGCGTTCAGTTCAGCAAAGTCTGCTGTCGTGGTAGCCTTGAGCGAATAGCGCTTGTACACACCGAATTCTTCAACCACCGGCTTATCCAGTCCAGAGAACTGAACCTTCTGGGTTGCGGCCAAAGCCTTCATGGACTTGACTTCGTTGTTCACTTCGGATCCCGGAACAAACGAAGAAACTGCCGTCAGATTCACGTTGCTCACGTTGTACATACCAAAGGCGGTAATGTCGGTAGCCGGAGCGTTTTCAGGCAGAGGCGGAGTTCTGAAGTCGGTACTGACCGCACGAATACGATCGAGGAAAGCCTTCTGGGAATTCGGGTTACCAGCCACGCCGCGAACATAGAAGTAGTTCGGAGCCTGGTAAATACAATCCGAGAAGCCCACGTCGTCAGGCGTTGCGGTATTCAAGAATGCGAAGAACTGGCCCACAGAAGCCTTCTGGAACGAAAGCTTTTCCAGCGGCAAGTAGCTGTTGTAATCGGTGCGCTTGTTGTTGAACAAGGCCTGCGGGTTGATTTCGCCCACGACCTGCTTGACCGTCACATTGTCGCGCTGACGAATCATTGCGGCAGCAGCGGCAGCTTCGGCTTCAAGCGAACCACCGGCGGAGGTCTTTTGTCCCATGCCAATAGCAAGAGCCGAGCGAGTCGGATCTTCAGCACCAATCAAATCCAAATACGGCGGCGGCAGCAATCCCTGCAACTGCTTGGGAACGCCAGCAACACTCAAGAAGCAGCTGAAGGCAACAAACACAAACAATGCGGCCACAAGAACCGTCATAGCCTTCTTTCGAGACTTCTTCTGCAGTTCCTTAACGCTGGTGACGTTGACCGGAGCCACAGTCTCGACTTCGACCAAGCGTTCGGCAGCGTCGATCAAGTTCAAATGAATCATACACCCTCCATCACATTCAAGGCAGCACCGATAGCACCTGCGCAAGAAAGCACGGCGGCAGAATCTTCTTCTTCGATCGGGAGCCTCAAGTTAGAGAAAGAATCCATCAAAGTCAGCTGGAAATCGGGCAACTTTGCACGAACGTCTTCCACGAACAGCATGTCGCTTGCCATTTCGCCGCACAGACGGATCGACTTCGTAGAGATCGAGGCGTTTTCCTGCTGGGCAATGGCGATCTGTTCGGCAATTTCCCTAGCCAAAATCTGGTAAGCTTCTTCCTTGGTATTGTTCACCAACGAAAGAGTGGACACGCAACGCAGAGCATGCAGGTTGTCCTTGGTGAGCCAAAGGAGTGTCACGCCGGCATAGTCAGCCTTGACTATACATGTCAGTTCGGACACATTTTCGGCATAGTCCATCAAGTTCATGAGCGAAAGCACGTCCACGTCCATGGCCTTAGGAGCTAACGCCTTGTTACGGAAGCCTTTACGTAAATTATCGACCCACTGTTCGCGGACAGCAATCAGCATAATCGTGTATCCGAGATCGGGGTCGCCGCTCATGATTTTGTAATCAATTACATACGCACTAGATTCGGCGTTCGTAATCAGCGAAACATACCACTTTACATAGTCGTCAACGTTCTTTGCGGCTTCGGCCGGAACAAAGATTTGGCGAATAATCGACCTAAACGCAGGAATAGCCACCGAAACGGCTTCGACGGATTCAATCTGGTTGAACTCCATCCATCCCTGGAGGACGGTTTCAAAAGCATAGACATCGTCAAGGGGAGCGGTTTCCGTATCGAGAACGGCCGTCTTCAAAACACGGCGTTCGGCCGCATCCAGAAGGGCGACTTTCAGAGAAGCGTCCCCCGCTTCTATACCCATGTAAATCTTCGTATCACTCATATTATCAACGACTTATGAAAAAAACTACACTCTAAAACTAATCAAAAATTACCCCCGGAAGGAGCTTTTCCAATTTTTTCTTGCCAATTCCAGGCACTTTTTGCAAATCTTCGGCCTTTTTGAAGCCTCCAAGGGCATTTCTGACCTCCAAAATCTTCTCGGCAAGCTTCGGACCGACCCCATTCAAGGCACAAAGTTCATCCAAGGAGGCTGTATTGATATGTACCGGGAGATTGACTTTTTTAGTCTGTTTTCGCTCTTTTTTTGGCCAATTTTCAGAAATAGAGTCAGTTTTTGACACAAAACCATCATTTGCAACAACGGAATCCCGGGACACGGTCAAGGGAGCCTCGTTTGCCACGACAAACGATTCCCCCACTTCAAAATGCTCGATAGACGGAAGCCCCCACGGGAGAATCCGGACTACGATTCCAACAACCAAAAGGCATAACGCCAATCGGACCACTTTTTTTTCTGGTGCATTCATAGGACAACCTCTGTTGGTTATCCTCGACCTTAGTGCTTTTTAAGCGCCGCCTCCACCGCGTTCACGTCTGAAGGGACATCAACCGAAATCGAAGGGTATGGGCTCTGGACAATGCGAATCGGGCGCTTGCCCAGAATGCGCATCTGCTCCAGGGAGCGTTCCTTTTCGATATCGGTTTGCGGCAAAGACGAGAATTCGTCGCGGCACACCCTGGAATAAGCGTAGATTCCCTGGTGCTGGAACCAGCGGGCAGCGTCCTCATTCGCTACCGACCGGGTAAAGTCCACCGCGTAATCGTCTTTCACCAAAACCTTGACTACCGTCTTGAGTTCTGCCTCGGCAGGGTTCAAGGGGCATGCCACCGTCACCCATTCATCGGGGTGCTTTTCCAGGGCCGAGGCCACATCGCACAGCACTGATGGTTCCACCAAGGGTTCGTCCCCCTGCAAGTTCACCACCAAGTCCAGATTCAAGGCCCGGGCCGCAAAAGCGACACGGTCAGAACCGGTTGCAGCATCTGGAGTCAAGATAAATTCAAAACCCGCCCGAGAAACCACGTCTGCAATTTCTTCGGAATCGGTCGCGCAAACAATGCGCTCAAAACATTCAGCCAAAAGCGCACGCTCAAGGGTGCGCACAATCATTTCTTTGCCTGCAATCTTCATGAGGGGCTTTCCCGGAAAGCGGGACGACCCCATACGGGCAGGCACAATGCAATGAACTGCCATGGGCTAGATATTAGCCGGTAAATTAGCCGCCGATGACCTTCGGAATGGCGAAGTGGTCGTTTTCCACTGCCGGAGCGTTCATGAAGGCCTTTTCAAGAGAGAAGCCCTGCACAGGCACGTCTTCGCGGAGAATCGTAGCGCCGTTTTCGACAGCGGTCATGGGTTCCACATCGGAAAGGTTCAAAGCCTTGAGAGCTTCAAGGTGGTTGAGCATCTTGTCCAAGTGACCCTTCACGGATTCAATATCTTCTTCGGCAACTTCGAGCCTAGAAAGCTTCGCGAGTTTCAAAACTTCTTCACGTTCGAGCATAAAACCTCTTTTCTTACGGCAACAAAATAGCAAATTATTTTAGCGAAAAAGCAACTCTGAGTTGCTAAATGCGCCCTAGCCCACTATTTGCAGTGCCGCATACTTCAAAATAATCGTACGGACCGTAGGATCGCTACCGAATCGCACGTCCACGCGGGCATTGTCGCCCGTGCCGTAGCACTTGACCACGGTTCCGACGCCATACTTCATATGGCGCACGCGAACTCCCGGATGGTACGGATTCTCGCTGTATTCGTCGTAAACCACGCGGGGGCCCGAAGGTTCTGCGGGCTTTACAGGGGCAGCGACCTTGACCGGATTGCGGTAAACAATGTGTTTGTCGTTCTTCTTGACAGAATTCGGAATCGAAGGACGGCTAAATCCGTGGGAGCCAAAATTGTTCGGACGAGACGACCCGCCGCCAAAGCTACCCGAGGGTCTGCGCGGGTAAGACGGAATATTCGGGCGCGGCGGACGCAAGAATCCCGACGAGCCACCAAAATCCTGATTGAAGTCACTACCGCCAAAACCAAAATCAGTGCAAGGCGTAAAGTCAACTACCGACGGATCCAGTTCCTTCAAAAAACGGGACGGAGCAAAGGGGCGAATGTTGCCCTGGAAGAACCGACGTTCCGCATGGTACAGGTACAACTTCTTTTCGGCACGGGTACAGCCCACGTAGAACAGGCGGCGTTCTTCTTCCATCTGCTCGTTCATCTCGGCGCCAGACAGCGTAGACGATGCACGAATCAGCGGGAAGATTTCTTCGTCGCAGCCAGCGATATGCACGGTATTGAATTCCAAACCCTTCGCCATGTGAATGGTCATGAGGGTTACCTGGCCCTTGGAATTATCCACCTTCTTGTCGGCATCGGTCAAGAGCGAAATATCCTGCAAGAAGGCATCGAGCGTGGCTCCCGGATGTTCTTCGTCAAATTCGCGAATGGCGTTCACCATTTCGTCCAAGTTACCGATGCGTTCGTCAGCAGTGAGTTCGTCTTCTTTGCGCAAGAATTCCTTGTAGCCCACATCGTTGATGATTCGTTCCGCAAGAATCGGGAGTGGTGTTTCGCCTGCGGCAAGCAAAGATTTCCAGCCCTGCACCAAGTCCGTAAAGCCTTTGAGCTTGAGAGCCGAGCGGCTTCCGCTGTTGACTTCGGCAAGCAAGTTATCCCAGAAGGAGCCTTCGCCGTTACGTTCTCGTTCAAGAATGTTTTCGACAGTGGTCTTACCGATGGCGCGAGGCGGTGTGTTAATGACGCGCAGGTAGGCGGCATCGTCTTTTTCGTTAGCCAGCAGACGCAGGTATGCGAGCACGTCCTTGATTTCTTTGCGGTCCCAGAATCGCATGCCGCCAAAAATGACCGACGGAATGCGGCGGTCATTTAGCGCCTTTTCCAAGGCGCGGGACTGCGCGTTGGTGCGGTAGAATACAGCCGTCTTGGCATAAAAATCTTCGCCCGCTTTTGCAATGGTGTCTGCAATAGTCGAGGCTTCGGA
>Ga0265298_10008153_pt1 | contig 12619 bp, 7 predicted proteins | sample AusTroGonzalo_MG_3_FD_193486 | JGI IMG/M metagenome (GOLD analysis project Ga0265298, IMG submission 193486) | Bovine rumen microbial communities from tropical cattle in Woodstock, Queensland, Australia - Gonzalo_01 | ecosystem: Host-associated > Mammals > Digestive system > Stomach > Rumen ... | reverse complement strand
GCCCTTATGAAGTCGAGGTCTCTTACATTGGTTATCAGACGAAGAAATTCACTGAGATCCAATTGGCCCTCGGTCAGAACACTGTTCTCGACGTGACCCTCTCTGAGGGCAGTGAGATGTTGCAGGAAGTGGAGATCGTTGCTGCTGCACGTAACACGATGCGCTCCGACCGTTCTGGTGCTGTGACAAACTTAAATGGTGCCCAGATGGCTGTCGTGCCTACGATTGGCCGCAGCATGACCGACATCATGAAGATGACTCCGCAGAGTAGCTCTGCCAGCGGTATGGCTATCGGTGGTGGTAACTACCGCCAGTCAAGCGTCACCGTTGATGGTGCTGCTTTCAACAATGCCTTTGGTCTGGGTTCCAGCCCTCTGCCTGGTGGCGGAACGCCTATCTCACTCGACGCTCTTGATCAGATGACTATTTCCATCACGCCGTATGACGTCCGTCAGAGCGGTTTTACAGGTGGTGGTGTCAATGCCGTGACGAAGAGCGGTACCAATGAGTTCAAGGGCAGTGCCTATACCTATCTTACCAGCACTTCGCTGAAGGGTAACCGTGTGGGAAATACCGTATTCAGTGTCGACGACGGTCACACCAATACTTATGGTGCTACCTTCGGAGGCCCGATCATCAAGGACAAGTTGTTCTTCTTCGTTAATGGTGAATACGAGGATAATGTGGTTGCAGGTCCTGTGGCCCGAGCTGGTGATGGTGGCTCAACTTATTCCAACACCAGCCGCCGTCCGCAGTTGAGTGAGTTGGAGAGCCTCTCATCTTATCTGCAGAGCAAAGGTCTGACCACTGGTCCATGGCAGGGTTACAATGTGAGTACTCCCGCCTACCGTATCCTTGCCCGTGTCGACTGGAACATCAACGAGAACCATAAGTTCAATGTCCGCTTCACGAAGTCTAACCGTAAGTCTTCAAGTGCAGCTTCTGCTTCACGTTCTGTTCCTTCAAATAGGTCGAACGATATCTATGGCGGTAGCCAGAACGACTACGGAAGCAATACTAACTACGGTATGAGCTCACTCTCCAGCCGTTACTATGCAGAGTATAAGTTTACCTCAATTGCTGCCGAGTTGAACTCTAAGTTCGGTAAAATCAACAACACCCTCCGTGGTACTTACTCTTTCCAGGATCAGCCCCGTTCTACTGAGTATAACGACGCTGCTCCTGTGGTGGAGATTGTGATGAACGACGGTCAGGACCACTTCCCCAGTTGGGCTCTTACAGGTGATATCTTCACTTATGGTAACCTGGCACAGACGAAGACCACCGTTATTACTGACGAGGTGAACGCCACGTTTGGTAAGCATAACCTCTTCGCTGGTCTTCAGTTCGAGCACAACTTTGCAGCCAACGGCTATGCTCAGGCTGCTGCCGGTTACTATACCTTCGAGGCTACTCCGGAAGAAGTTGCTTCCGGTAACTGGGATTCGGTCTTTGGACGTGGTCCCCGTACCTTTGGTATTACCTACGGTAACAATGCCGCTCACTCGATGTTTACCTCTGAGATGAGCACCAACCAGTGGTCACTCTACATTCAGGACAACATCAGCTGGAGCGAGCGTTTCCGTATGTCTATCGGTGCCCGCCTGGAGTTGCCTTCATATCCCTCGTTGGCTGATAACTTCAATCAGGGCTACTACGACCTCGACTTCGGAGGCCGTCACTTCCGTACGGACAATGTGCCCAGCGCCAGTGTCAGCTTCTCACCGCGTATCGGTTTCAACTACGACCTCACTGGCGACCGTAAGTACATCCTCCGTGGTGGTACAGGTCTCTTCGTAGGCCGCATGCCGTTCGTATGGCTTGTCTCTGCCGTTGGTAACTCCGGTATGGGTCAGACCTCTTACTGGGCCGTACAGTCGAAGGGCGACAAAGTACCTACATTCACTTTGGATCAGGCAAGCATGCTGAATCAGATCGGTGCCACCAGTTCTACGTCTATTCCCAGCAGCCCCACCATCCTGAGTGAGGACTTGCGCATGCCGAAGACCTGGAAGGCTTCGCTGGCTTTCGATGCTAAGTTGCCTTACGACATCGACTTCACCCTTGAGGGTATCTACAACTGGGATCTGAACCCTGTAGTGGTGTCTAACGCCAATGTTTACTGGGACGGTCATTCCACCATTGACCTTGGTCATGGTGACATCCGCCATCAGATGTCTACCTATCAGAAGCAGAGCGCATACTTGCTGGAGAACGCCGGTTCGAAGGCTTACTACGCTTCTCTGAGCTTCCAGCTGCACAAGGCATTTGACTTTGGTCTTGATTTGAGTGCCAGCTACACCCTCTCGACTGCCAAGAGCTACACTGAGGGTATCGGTGACCAGGTATCATCGGCTTACAACAACTACCGTAACTCCATTAACGCCGTCAATGACAACGAGACGGGTTATGCTACCTATGTGGCTCCCAACCGTCTGCTTGTGTCGGCCAGCTATAAGCTGAAGGAGTCTGCCAACTCTTCATCTACGTTCAGCCTCGTCTGGGATGCTTATCAGTATGGCTACCTCGGAACCTATTCCTACAGCCGCTACTCTTATATCTTCGCCAGCAACGTCAACAACGACCCGTCTGCTCCTGGCAACCTGATTTACGTGCCTGCATCTCGTCAGGAACTGAACGGTTGGGACTTCAAGGAGGGTAAGGTCGGTGGCCAGCCTTATACAGCTGAAATGCAGCGTGATGACTTCTGGGCATTCATCCAGCAGGATGACTACCTGAAGAACCGCACTGGTCAGTATGCTGAGCGTGGCGGCGCCAAGATGCCTTGGCACCATCAGCTCGACTTCCGTTACATGCGTGACATGAGCTTCAAGGCAGGCAAAACCAAGCACACCCTGCAGCTCGGCCTCGACATCGAGAACCTGCTGAACTTCCTCTGCAAGGACTGGGGTCTCTACAAGCAGATCACGGGTAACAACCTGCTGACCTACGATGCAAAGAACAATCAGTATCAGTATAACCTCGTGAACGGTGCCCGTCACCTCTCTACTTCTCAGAACTACGAGACGACGGCTTCTACCTATCGCATCATGTTCACCATCCGTTATCTGTTCAACTAAGGTTACGCGGTATATATACATTATCCCCGCCAGAGTCATCTGGCGGGGATTTTCTATGGTCTAGAGTTAGAGCGTTATTATAGTTGATAAAAATGTATATCCATGTCGCGGTTTTATCAAACGCCGACGTGGATTTAATAATCACCGACGTGGATTTAATAAACGCTGTCGCAGTTTTAACTTTACAAGGCACCTTTCTGCCTTTTTAGACGGCACAAACTAACATTTTATGCCGTACTCTCTTTCTTTTGGCTGATATTGGTATCATATAACAAAGAGAGGAAACATCGTGATGCTTCCTCTCTTTTGGTAGGGACACCCGGGCTCGAACCGGGGACCTCTGCAATGTGACTGCAGCGCTCTAAACCAACTGGGCTATGCCCCTAAGTAATGTTAAGCGGGTGCAAAGGTACAAAATATTTCTGAAACTGCAAGCGTTTTCCGAAAAAAAGTTGTATCTTTGCACCCAAAATTGCAAAATAAACGTTTATTATGGCACAAGAAGATGTATTTAAGAAGATCGTGAGCCACTGTAAGGAGTACGGTTTCGTGTTCCCTTCAAGTGAGATTTACGACGGTTTGGGCGCTGTGTATGACTACGGTCAGAACGGCGTGGAGTTGAAGAATAACATTAAGCAATATTGGTGGAAGGCCATGACGATGCTGCATGAGAACATCGTGGGTATCGACTCGGCCATCTTCATGCACCCGACGATATGGAAGGCCAGCGGACATGTGGATGCCTTCAATGATCCCCTGATCGACAACCGCGACTCTAAGAAGCGCTATCGTGCCGATGTGCTCATCGAGGACCAGATTGCCAAGTACGACGAGAAGATTCAGAAGGAGGTGGAGAAGGCCCGCAAGCGTTTCGGCGACTCTTTCGATGAGGCTAAGTATCTGGAGACCAGTGAGCGTGTGAAGGAGACCAAGGAGAAGCGCGACGCTCTCCATGCCCGCTATGCTGCTGCCATGCAGGGTCCGGATCTCGACGAGTTGAAGCAGATCATCCTCGACGAGGAGATCGTCTGCCCCATCAGCGGAACCCGCAACTGGACGGATGTCCGTCAGTTCAACCTGATGTTCTCTACAGAGATGGGTGCTTCGGCTGATGCTTCGATGAAGATCTATCTGCGTCCTGAGACGGCTCAGGGTATCTTTGTGAACTATCTGAACGTGCAGAAGACTGGCCGCATGAAGATTCCCTTCGGTATCGCCCAGATCGGTAAGGCCTTCCGTAATGAGATCGTGGCCCGTCAGTTCATCTTCCGTATGAGGGAGTTTGAGCAGATGGAGATGCAGTTCTTTGTACAGCCCGGCACGGAGTTGGAGTGGTTCCCGAAATGGAAGGAGACCCGTATGAAGTGGCATCAGGCTTTGGGCTTCGGCGCTGAGAACTATCGTTTCCACGACCATGACAAGCTGGCCCACTACGCCAATGCTGCTACCGATATCGAGTTCAAGATGCCGTTCGGCTTCAAGGAGGTGGAGGGTATCCACAGCCGTACGAACTTCGACCTCTCGCAGCATGAGAAATATTCTGGCAAGAGCATCAAGTACTTCGATCCTCAGACCAACGAGAGCTATACCCCGTACGTCATCGAGACCTCTATCGGTGTCGACCGTATGTTCCTGAGCATTATGTGTCACGCCTTCGATGAGGAGAAACTTGAGAATGGTGAGACCCGCGTGGTGCTAAAGTTGCCCGCAGCCCTGGCTCCCGTAAAGTGCGCTGTGATGCCGCTGGTGAAGAAGGACGGTCTGCCTGAGAAGGCCCGCGAGATCATCGACCAGTTGAAGTATCACTTCGCCTGCCAGTACGACGAGAAGGACTCTATCGGCAAGCGCTACCGTCGTCAGGACGCCATCGGTACACCGTACTGCGTCACCGTCGACCACGACACGCTCAACGACGGCTGCGTCACCCTCCGCTTCCGCGATACGATGGAGCAGGAGCGTGTGGCCATCAGTGAACTCAATGCAATCATCGAGGACAAGGTAAGCATTGCATCGTTGCTGAAGAAACTCTAAATTAGTGAAGAGTGAAGAATGAAGAGTGAAGAATTTGCTATCGCTATAGATAAAAGGAAGAAGAGAGAGGTTTGGACGTGGAGGATGCTGTTGTGCGCAGCATTCTTCACTCTTCACTCTTCACTCTTCATTTCTTGTAGCGAGGAAAACACGGTGGAGGACGAGTTTGCCAACTGGCAGGAGCGCAACGAGGAGACGATAGACCGTTGGGCTGTACAGGCAGGCAACGGTACGTACCGGAAGATCCTGACCTACGCAAAGAGTGAGTCGACGTCTGGACTGAAGAACAGCGACTACATCTATGTGGAGGTGCTGGAGAGTGGCAAAGGCATGGAGAGTCCCATCTTTTCGGACAACGTGCGTGTGTCTTACCGTGGACGGCTCATCCCCTCGACGAACTACAGCGAGGGCTATGTGTTCGATCAGACATACCTCGGCGATTTCGACTGGAAGACAGCGGGCATGACAGAAATGATGCTGAGTGGTAGCATCGAAGGCTTTGCCACAGCCCTGATGAACATGCATGAGGGTGACCGTTGGCGCGTTCATGTCCCTTATCAGTTAGGCTATGGCACCACGGCGAATAGTTCGATTCCGGCATACAGCAATCTGATCTTTGAAGTCGCCCTTCAAAGCTTCTGGCCGCAGGACGAAGAAGGGGAAAAGTTCAAGAGCCGATAGTATTTTATACAAATAATAAGCCGAAAGTTTTGTGCTTTCGGTTTTTTTGTGTATATTTGCCCCATAAAAACCAACGACTATGCAAAAGTATGCTGACTATATCCGACGGATAGAGATCGACTCGCTCTGGAGCGGGAAGAAACACGTAGTGTGGGAACTGAACCGACAGGTGAATATCCTGAGTGGTATCAACGGTGTGGGTAAGAGTACCATCCTCAACAAAGTCATCAAGAGTGTGAACACCAATGGCGATATCATCAACCACCTTCTGAAGGGGGTTCATATCGATGTGGAGCCTGCCGATGCCACGCATATCCGCTTCGACATCATCCGCTCGCTCGATTCTCCCATGCTCGACAACGAGACGCTGAACATGGTCGACACCCGTATCCGCTCGGCACTCGACTTCCAGCTCTTCCATCTGCAGCGGAAGTACCTCGACTATCAGGTGAATATCGGCAATCGTATTATAGAGCAGTTGCAGCAGGGACATGCTGATGCTGCCCAGCAATTGTCGCAGAAGAAAAGCCGCTTCCAGGATATCGTCGACGACCTGTTCACGGATACGGGTAAGAAGATCGTCAGGACGGAGAATGAGATACGGTTCTCGCAGATCGGTGAGACGCTGGTTCCTTATCAGTTGTCGAGCGGCGAGAAACAGATTCTGGCCATCCTGCTTACGGTGCTGGTGGAGGATAACCAGCCTTACGTGCTCTTTATGGACGAGCCGGAGGTGTCGCTCCATATCGAGTGGCAGAAGCGCATTATCGATCTCTGTCTGGAACTGAATCCGAATGTGCAGATTATCCTGACCACACACTCACCCGCCGTCGTCATGAACGGCTGGGTGGATGCAGTGACGGAGGTTACAGATATCACGGTGTAATGGGGAATAGGCTGAAGGATAATCTGAATAGCAAGTACTTCGAGGCGGCGAATGCACTCACCTCGAAGAAGGCCCGTCATAGGATTGTCGCCTATGTCGAGAGCTATGATGATATCTACTTCTGGCGCACGGTACTCTCGGAGTTCGAGAATGATAAACGCTACTTTGAGGTGATGCTGCCGTCGAAGGGCAACCTCACCCGTGGCAAGAAGTCGGTGCTGATGAATTTTCTCAAGGGCGAGCCGTTGGGCAGGGACATGATTGCCTGTGTGGATGCCGATTACGACTATCTGTTGCAGGGCGCTACCCATTCGTCGCAGCAGGTGTTGGAGAGCCCGTATGTGTTCCATACCTATGTTTATGCCATCGAGAACTTCCAGTGCTACGCCCCGTCGCTCCATAATGTCTGCGTCTCTGTGACGCTTAACGACCATCGCATCTTTGATTTCCGTGAGTACTTCCGACTGTTTTCAGAGGCCATCTTCCCGCTGTTCGTTTGGTCGATTATGATGTATCGCAATGGCAACTATCCGAGGTTCACCATCACGGACTTCAACCGCATCGCCGATCCAGGAGGCTTCAACGTGATGTCTCCCGGACCGTCGATAGAGAACGTGAAGCGTAAGGTGCATACGAAAATCAACGAACTGCAACGCCAGTATCCTGACGCCAAGGAGGAATACCTGTCCACGAAGGACAGTATCAAGGCTTTGGGCGTGACGCCGCAGACCACCTATTTATATATACAGGGGCATCATCTGTTCGACACCGTCGTGTCGCCGATACTCTCGAAGGTGTGTAACCTGCTGCGACAAGAACGGCAGACGGAGATCAGCCGTGCCAGAGCCCATCAGACACAGAAGCACAATGAGATGACCTGCTACGAGAACTCATTGCAGGACATTAAGGTGATGCTCAAGAAAAACAGTGGCTATATGTCCTCCGAACAGTTCCGCCGCATCCAGGAAGACATAAGAACATATTTGGATAAAGATACTCTGTCTATACATAGGTTTCCAGGAACTTGATGGTGCCCTCAACCTTGACTTCCTTCGTTGTGGCAGGAAGGAGGATCGTGTCACCCATACGGAACGTCATCTCTTCACCTTCGCTGAGAATCTTTCCCTCTCCCTTGACAGCAATCAGAATAACAAACGAATCAAGCTCGGAGTAGTCGAGTGTCATCGGCTCCGTCAGGTCATAGACAGCTGTTGTGAAAAAGGGACACTCCACTATCTGCACACCCTCATTCTTTTGGGGCTCGTAGCTGGCGCGGTAGTTAGGCAGTACCGTGTAGTCGATGCTTATGGCAGCCTCTTTCGTATGGAGCTCACGGAAGTTGCCGTTCTTGTCCTTGCGCTTGTAGTCGTAGATGCGATAGGTGACGTCGGAGGTCTGCTGGATCTCTGTTACGAAACAGCCAGAGCCAATGGCGTGGATGCGTCCTGCGGGGATGAAGAACACGTCGCCCTCCTTTACTTCGTAGCGTGCCAGGGCATCGGTGATGGTGTCATTCTCCACCATCTCCTCGTACTCCTCAGGGGTGATCTTCTTCTTCAGGCCATTATAGAGCATGGCCCCTGGTTCTGATTCCAGTACATACCACATCTCAGTCTTTCCACGAGGCTTGCCCAGGCGATGAGCTGTCTCGTCGTCAGGATGTACTTGAATGCTGAGATCCTGACAGGCGTCGATAAACTTGATGAGCAGGGGAAATTCATCGCCAAAGTGCTCGTAGTTGTCCTTGCCAACAAGTTTCTCCTTTTGTTCTCTTACCAGTTGGTTAAGGCTCTTGCCCTTGTCTTGACCTGTTGCCACAATGGTCTCACTGCCGTTGACACCTGAGATTTCCCAGCTCTCGCCAACACGCTCCATCTGTGTGTCTAAATGTTTGAAGGGGATAATCTTGTCACCTCCCCAGAGTGTCTGCTTCAACAACGGTTCAAACTTGTACATATCTGTTTGGGTCTTTTTTGTAGTTCTTACCTATTTCTAATTTCGACTGCAAACTTACATAATTATTCTGGAATATCCAAATCTTTATGCCTGCATTCCATTAAGAATTCCAAGATAGTGTAGCATTTACGTAAGAAAGTATAATGCTATTACAGATTAATTCTCTTTCCAGTAACTCCTTGTGAAGAGCACAAGCACCGTCATGATCTCCAGACGTCCCATGAGCATCAACGGACATAAGGTCCACTTCACGAAGTCTGGCATCCCTGACCATGAGATGTTCGCTCCGATGTCCGTACTCAGTGAGGGACCGATATTGCTGACGCAGCTCAGGGCGATAACGATGCTGTTAATCATGTCGATGCTCGAGAGGAGCATGATGCCTGCGGTGACGAGGATCATCAGTATGAAGAGCGTGAAGAAGGCGAACAGGGCTACTATTCTGGCCTGTGGCACACTCTGGCCGTTGATCCTCACGGGCAGCACGGCGTTGGGGTGAAGGATCTGACGGAAGTTGTTGCGGAGCGACTTCAGCGTCATCACAGCACGGATACATTTGAATCCGCCGCTGGTACTGCCGGCACAGCCTCCGACGAACATCAGGGCGCCGAGGATGATCCAGGTGATATGGGGCCACAGCGCCACATCGTCGTTAAACATGCCAGTAGTGGTCATGAACGACACCACATGGAACAGACTGCTGCGAATGGCGGGTTCCAGTTCATAGCCTGACTGGAGGAAGAGCACGGTGGCGATGCCCGCTGTCGACAATAGCAGGATGCTGATATAGAACTTAAACTCTGAATTCTTGAACAGGTCAGCGAACTTTGCCTTGAAGATCGAAGCATAGAGCAACGTGAAATTGATACCTGCCAGGAACTGGAAGACGATGGCAATATAGTCGATGACGGGATTGTGGAAGAACGCCAGCGAGTCGTTGTGGATAGAGAATCCGCCTGTGGCCGTAGTGGTCATCGAGTAGTTCGTAGCGTCGAACCAGTTCATGCCTGCCAGCCAGAAGGCGATGCCGCAGCCAATGGTCAGCAGCAGATAGATAGACCAGATCCACTTTGCTGTGGTTGTCAGCCTCGGGTGCATCTTCGCCTTCACGGGACCTGTTGCCTCGGCAGCGAACACCTTCACACTTCCTCCTACCAGCGACGGCAGGATGGCGATGGTGAAGAAGACGATTCCCAAACCGCCGATCCACTGCATGAGCGACCGCCAGAACAGGATGCCGTGGGGTAACACCTCTACATCGTCGATAATTGTGGCCCCCGTTGTGGTAAAGCCCGACATCGTCTCGAAGTAGGCATCAGTGAAGTTGGTGATGCTGCCGTGGATGAGGAAGGGGAACATGCCAAAGAAGGAGAAGATGACCCAGACGGCTGTTACCAGCAGGAAGGCATCTTTTCGGCTCAGCATGTTCTCGGCGTTCCGTCCTAACAGCAGGAAGAGGAATCCGCTTCCAAAAGTAATCAGCAGCGACATCAGAAAGGCGATCTGGTCTTCCTCGTGGAAGTAGAAAGCCATCGCAGCGCACCAGGTCATGAAGAAGGCCTCGATGAACAACAGCGAACCGATGATCTTGCTGATGATACGGAAGTTGATCATATAGCTGATAGACGGATTAAAGATTTAGAAGATGGAGGACTTCTTGAAGAATTTCTCAATCTGGTTGATATTCTGTTCGTGGCAGAACACCATCACGCAGTCACCTGCCTGAATCTGGGAGTTACCGTTGACGAGCATGCCAGTACCGTTGCGTACCAGTCCGCCGATAGTGGCACCGAAGGGCAGGCCTAAGTCCTTCACAGGCTTCTTCGTTACCTTCGACCCCTCGGCTGCCGTGAACTCCGCTACGTCAGCCTCCACGAGCATCAGCGACCTGAGATTGTCGACATCTGCCTCAAGCATCATCTGGAAGATATGGTTGGCGGCAATGGTCTTCTTATTGATGATGGTACCGATGTCCAATTCTTCGGCCATACTCACGTAGTCGAGGTTCTCGACCATCGCAACAGTCTTGCGCACGCCGAGTTTCTTCGCCGTCAGACAGGCAAGGATATTCGTTTCGGCATTACCCGTCAGCGCCACGAATGCCTGGGTGTGGCGGATGCCTTCTTCCTCAAGCAGGCCGAGGTCACGGCCGTCGCCATGGATCACCATCGCATCCTCACGTTCAAAGAGTTCGTTCAGTTTCTCACAGCGCTGGGCATCCTTCTCGATGATCTTCAGGTTCATGTAATTAGGTATGGTGAGGGCAGCGCGGACAGCCGACTTGCCGCCACCCATGATAATCACATTCTTCACGTCGGCATAGTGTTCCTTGCCAACGATTTTACGGATATAGGGGATGTACTCCTTAGTGGTCATGAAATAGACGAGGTCGTTGACGCGCAGTTCGTCGAGACCACCGGGAATCAGCGTGTCGCCGCCACGTTTGATGGCTACGATATGATAGGGATCATCAGGGCCGCAGAGGTCTTTCAGCGGCTGGTTCAGGATTTCTGCTGTCTCACGGAGCTTCACGCCCAAAAGGATAAGAGCACCACCGTGGACGTCCCACCGCTGACGCACCCACGACAGCTTCAGACTGTTCGTGATGTCCGTTGCCACTAAGACTTCGGGATAGATGAGGGAGTCGATGCCCAGTTTTTTGAAGAACGGCTGCAGGTCTTGCGAAAGGTATTCGTAGTTGTCAATACGGGCCACGGTCTTCTTTGCTCCCAGGGCGTGGGCGAGGATACAGGCATTCATGTTGATGCTCTCCTCAGGTGTCACACCGACGAAGAGGTCGGCATGCTGTGCCCCGGCTTCCTTTAGGGCCTTGATGCTGGTGGGTGATGCCTGATAGGTCATCACGTCATATTCGCTGAGTGCAGCTAGCCGCTCATCATTGTCGTCGATGAGCACACAGTCCTGATGGCCTCTTGACAACAGCTTCGACAAGTGAGTTCCTACGGCACCTGCACCGACAATGACTATCTTCATGATATAATTGCTTTAGCGATGGATTCGGGGTCGAGACCGACGATCTTGTTCAGCTCACATACCTTTCCGTGCTCCACGAACTGGTCAGGCAAGCCTAAACGGATGACCTCAGGCTGGTAGCCGTGATCGTTCATCCATTCCAATACGGCAGAGCCAAGACCACCCAGCTTCACACCGTTCTCTACGGTGATGATGCGCTTGAACTTGCGGCCCACCTCATCGAGAATCTGCTCGTCGAGGGGCTTGAGGAAACGCATGTCGTAGTGAGCCACGCTGATCTCACCACCGTCGGCGGAGATATGAGCGATGGCCTCCGTCACATTATTGCCGATGGGACCTATGCTCAGCACAGCCACGTCGTCGCCGTCTTTCAGCTTGCGGCCTGTACCCACCTTGATCTCCTCAAACGGGCAACGCCAGTCTTGCAGCACGCCGCCACCTCTTGGATATCGTATCACAAACGGTCCCTTGTCAGGCAACTGGGCGGTGTACATCAGCCTCCGCAGCTCATGCTCATCCATAGGCGATGAGATGGTGAGGTTTGGTATTGGCCTCAAGGCAGCGAGGTCAAAGGCACCGTGATGCGTAGGTCCGTCTTCGCCCACCAGTCCTGCACGGTCGAAGCAGAACACGACGTTCAGGTTCAGCAGTGCCACATCGTGGATGATATTGTCGAAGGCCCTTTGGGCGAAGGCGCTGTAGATGTTGCAGAAAGGCAGCAGCCCGTCTTTCGCCATACCGCCAGAGAAGGTGACGGCATGACCTTCGGCGATGCCGACGTCGAAGGTGCGGTCGGGCATCTCCTTCATCATGATATTCATCGAACAGCCGGAGGGCATGGCGGGTGTCACGCCGACGATCTTCGGATTCTGTTTGGCCAGTTCCAGAAGGGTATGGCCGAACACGTCCTGATATTTCTGGGGTTTGTTGGGATCGTTGTCTACAAGGCGTTCACCCGTGTCGGGATTGAACTTGCCTGGGGCGTGCCAGA
>Ga0265298_10008152_pt1 | contig 12620 bp, 10 predicted proteins | sample AusTroGonzalo_MG_3_FD_193486 | JGI IMG/M metagenome (GOLD analysis project Ga0265298, IMG submission 193486) | Bovine rumen microbial communities from tropical cattle in Woodstock, Queensland, Australia - Gonzalo_01 | ecosystem: Host-associated > Mammals > Digestive system > Stomach > Rumen ... | reverse complement strand
GGAGAAGAAAAAAGGCGAGATTTCGATGGAAGACCTCTCCACCGCAGTGGAAATCGCTACCGATGAATCAACACCGCCCGAAGAGAAGCAGATGCTGAAAGGCATCGCATCGTTCAGCGAGAAGGAAGTGAGCGGCGTGATGATCCCGCGCGTCGACATCATAGGCGTGGAGAAAGACATGGAGTTCACCGCCATGCTCGCCACCGTAATCAAGAGCGGGTTTTCCAGGATTCCCGTCTATGAAGAAACCTTGGACCAAGTGAGTGGCATCCTGTATGTGAAAGACCTCCTGCCCTACCTCGACGCACAGTCCTACGAATGGCAGAAACTCATCCGACCCGCTTTCTTTGTGCCGGAGAACCGCAAAATCAACGACTTGTTCCAGGACTTTCGCGAGAAGAAAATCCATATCGCCATTGTCGTCGACGAATACGGCGGCACTTCGGGCTTGATTACCATGGAAGACGTCATCGAAGAGATTGTGGGCGAAATCAACGACGAGTTTGACCAAGCTAGCGTGGAAGAACACTACAAGAAGTTGGACGACGGCTCCTACCTCTTCAAGGCCCAGACCAGCATCGTCGACTTCTGCAAGGTGTTTGGCGTGGACGAGGACTACTTCGAGCCCATGCAGGGCGAGGCCGACACCTTGGCCGGCTTGATTCTCGAAATTGAGGGACGCATCCCAGAAATCGGGTTCAAGTTCAACTTCGAGAAGTTCCACATGGAAATCACCGACGCCGACCCGAAACGTATCAAAGAAGTAAAGGTTGTTTTTGATGAAGAATAAAGTATCCATATTGCTGACAGCTCTTGTCATCGCTTGCGTCGCCGCATCGTGCGACCGCCAATCGGGTTACCTGCCCAAGCCGCGCGGCTATTTCCGCATCGACCTGCCTGAAAAGGCCTACACCAAAGTCGACACTATCGAACGATACAGCTTCGAGTGCCCGCAATACGCACAAGTCACGCCCGACCCGTATTCGCCTGACGAAAAGAACTGGGTCAACATCGAGATGCCTGACTTCAAAGGCTCCATCCACCTGACCCACAAGCCTGTGGACGGCAACTTGGGCGAGTATTTGGAAGATGTGCACACCATGGTCACCAAGCACCTGCAAAAAGCCAACGGTGTGCGTGACAGCCTGATTGTCAACGAAGAACATAATGTTTATGGCCTCTTCATCGAGATGGATGGTAAAGGTGTAGCCACTCCGATGCAGTTTTACCTCACCGACAGCACGAAGAACTTCGTCCGTGGGGCTTTGTACTTCAATTTCAAGCCCGACAACGACTCCATGCAGCCCGTCATCAACTTCATCCGCGAGGACATCGACCACTTGATTAATACTTTTGAGTGGAAATAATTTGAGGTTTTTTCCCTGACTTTCACCAAAAAACACTATTTTCGCGGCGCGAAAAATTTTTGCACCGATGTAAACGGAGTATTCACCTAAAAGAAAGGGGGAAGGCCTATGATTAACAGCCTGAAAATCGGGAACTTGACTTGGCGTCATCTCAACAACCCAACCGAGGAAGACTTTGAATTTCTGAAAGACCGATTTCACTTCCACCCTTTAGACATCGAAGACTGCAAATCCGTCAACCAGCGCCCAAAAATCGATATTTACGACGATTATTACTTCCTTATCCTGCATTTTCCCAACTTCGACCATCAGAACAAGTTCGTGAAAATCAAGGAGGTGAAAATCTTCTGGGGCAAGGACTACATCATCTCCATCGAGAAGAACCCTTGGGGCGTGGCCGAACTCTTCGAGGAATACGAGGAACGCATCCAAAACGAAGAGGAAATGAACATCAAGACCTCCGACATCCTGCTCTATCGCATCCTCGAAAAGCTGATGACGGAGTCGGTGTACCTGCTGCGCAAGGTCGGCTTGGACGTGGAATTGATCAACCGCGAGCTGCTCCAGGAGAAGCAAGTCAAAATCATCGAGCGCATCAGTGTGACGCGCAAGAACCTCATCCTCATCAACACCATCTTCAAGCCGCAGCTGCGACTCTTCCACCTCTTCGAGACGGGTAAAGTTAGAGGCTTCACTGACGACGTGGAATACATGGAAGACTACTGGGGCAACATCCTCGACTACCTGCAAAAGGTGTGGGATATGACCGAGGACTACGAGGAATTGATTGAGGGCCTCTCTATGACCTTCGACTCGATGCAGACCAACAAGACCAACGAGACGATGAAAATCCTGACCCTCGTGTCGACCATCATCCTGCCTTTGACCTTCATCACGGGCCTCTATGGCATGAACGTCACATTGCCCTTAGCGGATTATTCATGGGCTTTCTGGGCACTTATGGGATTCATGGCGGTGGTGGCCACTGCGTTCTATATCTTCTTCAGGCACAAGAAAATGATGTAGGGACACATCGAATGTGTCCGATGACGTGTGCGGACGCATACGATGCGTCCCTACAAAACCATCAATTTCTGGTATTTCACCACGGAATTGCCGCGCATCATTTTGACGATGTAGCAGCCTTTGGCAAGATCATTGGGCAAGGTCACTGTAAAATCGCCGACCTCGTGACCCGAGGCCTTAAGCACGATGCGCCCAGAAAGGTCGCAAAGGACGACGGCGTCAAACAGGCTGCTGTTGCCGCTCAAGTGCAAGGTCTCCCCCGCCTCAATCGGGTTAGGGAAAAGATAGACGACCTCGGCTTCTTCGGCGACGACATTCCATGTCGGATCCCAAATCATGCGGGCGTATTCCGGATGGTCGACGAAGGGATTGCGGTTGTGTTGATAGTCGCTGTAGATGACCTCGTTTCGTTCTTTCTCCTTCTCGCTCACTGGATCCAACTCGTTCCAACGCAGTAGCATATTGATAGCCCACTGCTTGATTTCCGATTTGTTGGTCATGTCACTGGTGCTCCAACTACCGTCCTCCGTGTAGTAGCGCACACTCATGTACATGATGGCACGAGCAAAGTCGCCTTTGTACTCATCGATAGGCTCAAAAACGGTTCCAGAGAAGCCCGTGGTTTGGCAAGTGCCTAATTTCGAGCCGTTTTGTGAAGTCCACGAAGCGGAGCGCACCTCGCCGAAAGGATAGTTGCCACGGCGGTTGTTCACATAACCGTCGGTGGGAAAGATGTGATGCAAGTCGGTGCGGGGCGTATTTTGGTCGTTGAACCAACTTGAAGGCCAGGAATGTTCGCGATTGTAGCAGTCGCCCTCGCCGCTATAGTTGCCGCATTGGTTGGTACCGAGGTAATAGACGTATGGTGGCGTGCCACTGGGACGGTCGGAATACATGTCCCAGACCTTTCTCACGTCATCCTGACGGTGATCCGTCGAGTAAAAGGCATTCCAAAGCTGGGCATACGAAATGGAGGTATGACCCTTGATGATATTGTGCAAGGCCACCTTCAACTGATTACCTGTCAAGCCATTGGCGGAATTATAGTAGTTGGCAGGTTGCGCCGAAGCCAGCAACGCAAAAGAGAGGCTAATAAAAAGGAAACAGGTCTTTTTCATTTCATCAAATCAGTAAAAAGGTACAAACAAGCGATAACTACCATAAACACCGAGGCGGAAAACTCGATGAAACTCACCTTTTTGAGTATGCCTGGGTTAAACTCGATGCGGACGGTGAAAAACGACCACAGGAAACCCGCCACCACGACGGCAGCAATGAACCACCAGCCGAAAGGCAGGAAATATGGCCCAACCAGCGTCATGATGAGCGTGTTCATCGCGGCAAGGATGGAAAGCAAGATAAAGTCCCACTCCGTGCTGACGGTGTACATCATCTTGCCTTTCAAGATTCTGATTGAGTCGACGAACAGCTTGATGGCAATGACGAGCATCATTGCAAACACCATGTAATCAGCGATATAGACAAAAAGATGCGAAATCAGTCGACCCAAGTTGTAGCCTATCAATGCCGCCAAACCTTGGCTGATGCCAAACACCAACGGGATAACGAACTTCTGCGAAGGCTTGTCATCGACGGTAATCAGACCCACCGAGCGCGTGGCAACAGGAGAGGTCAAGCAGAGGATGAAGATGATGCTTATTATTATTGCTGGAGTGGTCATAACAGCGGCAAAAATAAACAATTCAAGGGAATCTGCAATAACAAATCCCCCTGAACTTTTTGTCTGGATTGCTTCGTCGCTATAGCTCCTCGCAATGACGCGAAGCGGTCCAAAATCAACCTAAACGCTTGAACTGGCAGGTGAAGTGCCTCATCAGCTCGGCTTCCCAAGTGATCTCCAGACCGCGCTTGATGGTGTCACGACGGTCGTAGACGTTCTTCAGGGCAGCGGCAATCACGTCCATGTGGTTGTTGGTGTACACACGACGCGGGATGCAGAGACGCACAAAGTCGTTGCCGCCGAAGCGGTTCTCACGTGTGACCGGGTCGCGGTCGGCCAGGACGTAACCGATTTCACAGGCGCGGATGCCTGCTTCGAGATAAAGCTCGCAAGTCAATGTCTGGGCGGGGAACTCTTCCTTCGGGATGTTGGTCAGCACCTTGTCGGCGTCAACGAAGATGGCGTGACCACCAGCGGGACGCTGGTAAGGAATACCGTACTCGTCGAGTTTGGAGGCGAGGTAATGCACCTGCTTGATGCGGGTTTCCACCATCTCAAACTCAATGTTTTCCTTCAGACCGACAGCCAGCGCGTCCATGTCGCGGCCGTTCATACCGCCGTAGGTGAGGAAACCCTCGAAGGGGATGCAGAACAGCTTGGCACCTTCGTACCACTCCTGCTTCTTGGTGGCGATGAAACCACCCATGTTGACGAGGGCGTCCTTCTTGGCGCTCATCGTCATGGCATCGGCATAGGAGTACATCTCCTTGGCAATCTCGCGGAGAGTCTTGTTCTCATAGCCCTTCTCGCGGGTCTTAATGAAGTAGCAGTTCTCAATGAAACGGGCACTGTCAACGATGACCGGCACACCATACTTGTGGCAGAGTTCGCAGGTCTCGCGGACATTCTGCATGCTCACAGGCTGACCGCCGACGGTGTTGTTGGTGACGGTGAGGACCATGAAAGGAACGTTGCCCTTGTTCTCAACCAGCACCTTCTCCAACTTCTCAAGGCTTACATTACCCTTGAAAGGCACTTCCAGCTGAGTGTCGTAAGCTTCCGGCACGGTGACATCGATAGCGAAGGCCTTACGGCTCTCGATGTGACCTTTGGTGGTGTCGAAGTGGGCGTTGCCCGGGATGACCATGCCAGGCTTCACCAGGTAGCTGAACAGCACATTCTCGGCAGCGCGGCCTTGGTGCGTCGGGATGACATACGGGAAACCAGTAAGTTCGGTGATGGTATCCTTCATGTGATAGAACGAGCGGGCACCGCCGTAGCTCTCATCGCCCATCATCATGGCGGCCCATTGACGGTCGCTCATGGCGCCAGTGCCGCTGTCGGTGAGGAGGTCGATGTAAACGTAGTCGCTTTTCAGCATGAAAATGTTGTTGTGGGCTTCTTCGAGCCACTTCTCGCGTTGTTCACGGGTGGATTTCTTAATGGGTTCAACCATCTTGATTTTCCACGCTTCTGCAAATGGTAATTCCATAATTATGATGTTTTGTTTGTATTAGATATAGGTGCTTTCAAAAAGTGGTCAAAGATAGGGATTTTTCAGATAACAAAACCCTTTTGATGAGAATTTTCTTTGATTCACACTTGTCACTGCATGATTTGCATCTCTTCATAATCGGGAAGGTGGTCCATAGCCTGTAATTTTCCCGCCTCCACCTTGAAACAATAACACGTTTCGCCATTGAAAAGCAAAAGATATTTTGGTTGCAAGGCGGAATGGTAACGCACGGCTTGGTCAAGCACTTTGTCTGTAATCTTGACGCTCTGCGCCTTACATTCCACTATCATCAGGGGGTGGCCTTCCTTGCCGAAGACCACCGCATCAGCGCGCTTGTCCAAACCGTTCACTTTGACGGAATACTCCACTGCAATCAACCCTGTGGGAACTTTCAGATGTTCCACCAACAGGTACAACACCTTCTGCCTGACCTCCTCTTCGGGCGTCAGCGCCACGAAACGCTTGCGCAAAGGGTCGAAGACATAAGTCTTGCCCTCACGCTGTTCTGTCTTGAACCATTGCAAAGTGGTATCGGCCATAAAAAGCATCGTTTTGCGCCGACAAAAGTAAAAAATCCTACCTTTGCCACAAAATCAACGCCATGAAAAAACACATTCTCGTTCTTTTCGGTCTCATCGCGCTATTGGCGGCCTGTACCCAAAAACCCGACACCCTCATCGGTGATTGGGTGGCCGACAAGGTCAACGTGCAGTTTGACGAAAACCACGCCACGCCAGAACTTGTGAAGCAAATCGGCGAGATGGAAAAACAGAACCGCATCAGTATCAGTAGCGATTCGACCTTGGTTTTCAAGACCTTGGACAGCGAAACCCAAGGCCACATGACCGTTGACGAGCAAGGTGTCGTCTATTGTGACAGGAAAAAGTTTGGGCTTTGGAAAGAGGGACAAATCATCACACGGACCGACTCGCCCCTCGGGGAAATTGTTGTTACTTATCAGAAAAAATAATTATTCCTCCACAAACTTCAAGCTGTAAGCCATCGCCTCAAGCTGGAGCAAAGCATTACGTTTCTTCTGGTTCGGTTCGTAGTAGTAGCCTTCCACCGTGACGAGGTTACCCGTGCGATTGTCAGCGAAGGTGTACGACACGAAAGGCCCGCCCATGAAGTCGTTCTCCACGCGCCACATGCCGCGCATTTCCATCGTGTAGCCAGCAGGATAGTCGGAGACGTACGTCACCAAGGGCGGCACAAACTCGGTCTCGGTGGCCATATAGGAACCTTCCGAAGGACCTGGGATATGTTTTCCGACCATCATGTTGCGCATGGCAATGAGGCTCTCGCGGCTGAACTGCGCCGTGTCCTGATAAGGCAGCTGATAAATCACGAGGCAGGCGCTCGACCTTTCTAACTCCTTGCGAATCCACATAAACTCGGGCTCGTTTTTGGCGATGTAGAAACCCTGCGGCACGGTGAGCGTGAAACCGAATTTCTTCGCGATGGCCTCGCTGATTTTGTTGTCGTTCGTCGGACGGAGCACATTCAAGATGCGGTCGCGCTCCACCTTGTTGAACCACTTGTGGTAGACTTCCTTTTGTGTCTCAAACAAATCCACCCAAGCATAGGCGTTGGGCGCGGTGATTTTCACATAACGCTGCGGCGCGGCCCAAAGGTCAACAGCGGTCTCGGCCACGGCTTTCTCGGCTGTCGGGTCAATCTCGACTTCGAGGATGCATTTGTGCTTGTGGAATAGTTCGGAGAAGGCTCCAACATTGATGTGCAGCAGCTTGTTCTGTTCCTCGGGTTGCGGCAAACCATACTGATAGTCAAGGAAAAAATGCTTGATGGAGTCACCGATGATGCCACTCCACTGGTCTTCGTTTTGCGTGACGACGAGGATTTCAGCGATGTTACCCGTTGAGCGGTCTTTCCGTGACACGGTGGAGTGTTCGCAAGCCATCATCATGACAGAGAGGATGACGGCAACCATTGCAATGTTTCTTGTTTTCATGGTATTTAATTTTTTAATCAGTTGACATTCATTTATTTATCTTGAGTTTCTTACCTACCACCACATTATTGCTTTTCAGGTTGTTCCATTTCTTGAGGTCGGCCACGGTGCAACCATATTTGCGTGAGATAGAGCTGAGCGTCTCGCCTTTCTTCACTGTATGGGTCTTCGTGGTCGCGGTGGATTTGCCCTTGCCCGTGCCATTGCTGCTCTTCGAGGTGGTCGTGGCGGAAGGTCCACCTGAGCGATAGATGACCAGTTTCCTTCCAGGAACAATCGTGTCGCTCTTCAGGCCGTTCCACTTCTTGATGTTCGCTGCCGACACATGGTATTTTTTCGCTATGCTACCCAAACTTTCTCCTTTCTTCACCGTGTGGACAATGCGGTTGCTCGTCTCTACCTTTACCTGTTGTTCCACCATCTTATGGCGCAGGTCAGCTTTTCGCGCATAGCTGTAGATGCTGTCTTCAAGCTGCACGAAACGCAAAGCGTACTTCATAGGCAGACGCAACGCGTGTTTTTTCTCGTTCGAGCCCGGGATGATCTTCTTGATGTATTGCGGGTTGAAAAACTCGATGTCGCTCATCGGCACTCCAACGCACTGGCTGACTTGCTCGAAACTCAAATATTCATGCACCATCACGGTGTCGGTGCCGTGCATCAGCAGGCCTGGATTGAGGGGATAAAGGTTGTGGGCCGAGGCAAAGTTCATCACATAGGTAACGGCGATGAAGGCAGGCACATAGTCGCGTGTCTCACGAGGCAGATACTTCGAAATGGTCCAGTAGTTCTTGGCACCGCCCGAACGCATGATGGCCTTATTGACCGTGCCCGGACCCGAATTGTAAGCCGCCAACACGAGGAACCAGTCACCGTAACGCGCATAGAGATTCCGCAAGAATTGGCAGGCTGCCTCGGTCTCTTTCACTGGGTCGTAGCGGTCGTCATAAAGGGTGGATTGCCTCAAGCCGTAGTCCTTGCCCGTGGCGTACATAAACTGCCACAAGCCCTTGGCTCCCACGCGCGAGCCTGCCACAGGGTTCAGCGCCGACTCCACCATGGCCAAGTACTTGAGTTCCAATGGCAGGTTGTATTTGGAAAGAAATTCTTCAAACATCGGGAAATAGACGTACGACAAGCCCAACATACGGCTGCACTGCTGGCGTTTTCGGCAGGAATAAAGCTCGATATAAGCCTTCACACGAGCGTTGAACGTCAAAGGAATGTTGGTCTCTCGGGCAAGGGCCTTGATGCGCTGCTCGTAGATGCTGTCGGGATAAGTCGGCACATCGTCGGGTCTCCAGCCATAAGGATTCCACAGCGAAGAGTCGATATCCAGATACACATCACGGAAATAGCTGATGTTGCTAATCATATCAAGCATCTCCATCACTGACGACTCCTCCATATTGACCGTGGTATCCATCTCGCTGACATCCAGCGTGTCAGCCTCAAAAAACAGACTGTCGGGTTCGGAAAAATCGGGGTCGTAGTCTTGGGCAAAAAGGCCACTCATGGGAAGCAGCAAAAGGATGATGAGACGCAGATACTTCATGATGTATTATTGGGTTTGTCTTTGTGAAAATAAGGTGCAAAAATAACAATTCTATACCATGTGAACGGAGCAAAATGTTGAAAAATTGCCAACCATATAAAAAATAGCTATTTTTGCGCCAAGAAACATCACTATGGAACAAGAAAGAAACGTCGACAAACTGGCTGGCTACCTCATCAAATTGGGTATCGCAGCCGTCGTGATAGCCTTGTGCTGGTATTTCAAAAACGTGCTGATCTACATCATTGTAGCCTTCGTCGTGTCGCTCATCGGATGGCCTGTTATGCAGCTGTTGCGAAAAATCAAAATCAAAGGGAAAACGGCTCCCACTTGGCTCCTTGCCTTACTGACCATTGTGTTAGTCATCGCACTGCTCACGCTATTGGTTACACAGATTACTCCTTTGATTTCCAATATTATACGCGATGTTTCGGCTATGAACACGCAAAGTTATTTTGGCTCGAACCCCATCGACAAGCTGAACGACTGGATGATAGCCACTTTCCCCAACCTTGGCCAGGATTTCGACATCGCCACGCTGTTCCTCGCCAAAATCAGGGATTTGGTCAATTTCAGCAATGTTTCTGGCATTGTTGGTTCGGTGGCCTCGGCGGTCACCAGTACCTTCGTCGGCCTGTTCTCTGTGGTGTTCATCTCGTTCTTTTTCCTCAAGGACGACACGCTGTTTGAACGGATTATCTGTGCTTTGGTTCCCGACCGTCACGAACAGACCACGACCAAAACTTTAGCCGACATCAAGCAGCTGCTTTCGCGTTATTTTGTCGGTTTGCTCATCGAAATGCTGGGCATCGCCGTCATCGACTTTCTCGGTTTGTGGCTTATCGCGAGACTGCCCGTCAGCTATGCGCTCGGCATCGCTTTCATTGCAGGTATGCTCAACGTGATTCCATACGTCGGTCCGCTCATCGGCGAGGCACTTGGCGTTGTTGTCGGCATCGTCTTGAAACTCGGTATCGGCGCAGGGTTGGATGTCAACGTCTGGATTTTTGCCCTTATTATCTTGGCTATCATGCTCACAGCTCAATTCATTGACAACTTTGTCTACCAGCCCATCATCTATTCGACGAGTATCAAGGCGCACCCGTTGGAAATCTTCATCGTACTGCTCATGGCCGGCACCATCGGCGGCACGGTGGGCATGTTGATCGCCATTCCCGCTTATACAGTGGTGCGCGTCGTCGCCATTCGGTTCTTCTACCGTTTCAAGGCTATACAACGCCTCATCCCCGACTTAAGCGAGGAAGACAAAATCATCGAAAACATTGATTGAACGGCTAATACCGTCAATGCTCCACAGCAATTCGTCTTGAGACTTCGCCGTCCGTCGTCTTGACGCGCAGCAGATACAATCCTGAAACAACGTCTTGTAAGTCAAGCACTGCCTGATCGCTTTCGACATTTTTCTGCATAACGCACTGCCCCAACGTATTGTAAACCGACACTTGACTCATGCCCTCGGCCTCGACCATAATGATTCCTTTGGTCGGGTTGGGATAGACTTTCAGCAAGACCTCGTTTTCTTCAACACCCGTGGGCGAATAGTAGACGTGCAGCTCGAAGACATTTGGATAGTAGTGACTGTTGGCAGGCGATGAGGTGCAGTCCCATTCGCCGTAGTAGGCATAGAGGCGATAATAATAGTCACCCTCCTGATTTACAGAATTATCAGTATAAGATGTGGCATTGACACCCAACAACTTGATACGCACATACTCGCCATCTTCGCCCGTCTTACGGAAGAGATAATAGCCAGAAAGCCCATCGTGAGGCTCTGGCGTTTGCCAATGCAGTTTGGGCTTGTAGTTGTTGGCGTATTCAAAATCGAGGTCGCGGGGCGGATAGCAAGGTCCAACGGAAGCGCAAGACTCATTGGAGAACTCGCCACTCTCGCCGCCTTCACACATCACACTGACGCGATAGCAATGGCCACCCAACCCCAAATTGCCGTCATAGTACGAGGTTGCGGTACCTGCAGGGATGAGGCGATAGAGCAGACCATCGCGATAGAGGTTGTAGCCATAGCCTTCGTTTTCAACAGCATCCCACGAAAGTAATATTCCTTCTTCCGTGTTCGTGGCAACCAAATTTTCGGGTGCACCATATGCAAGGCTGCCGCCACAACTATTGTTGGTTGTCATGAAGATTCCAGAAGGCATGTCGTCGGACGAGCCAGAATAAGAATAGACCGTGTTGCCCTCCGAGTCCTTGATGACGAAGCCCAACTGACTGACCGTTTCCTCAGGTGCTGTCCAGCCAAAGCTCAAACGTCCTAAGGGCAGGGCAGGAGTGACCATCACGCCAGTCGAAGAAGTCATGGTGAGTCGTTCCAGCTCGTGACCTGTGGTGTTATAGATGGAGAGATAACCACCGCGCCAGCCTTGGAACGAGGTGGTGGTCAACAGGATTTGCCAGTCGCAAGTAGGGCCGACAAGAACCTGCATCTCGTGGGCGTGCTTGCCGACACGGTCGTTGGCGATGGCATACACGGCATAATGGTATACATCATAACGTGGCACATCGGCATCCTCGATTTCCATCACTGCGCCAGGAGTGGCATCGGTTAAAGTCGCGATGATTTCGTTGTCGCGAAGCACTACCACTTGCTCAATGGAAGTGAGGCTGGTGCCGTCCAAAGTGGTGGTAGGATTGGTCCACGTGAGATGCGTCTTGAGGTCGGTGTCGGAAACGGGCGTAACGGTGAAGTTGGTGGGAGCCGAAGGTGTGCTATTGTATACAGGTTCCGGTACGAAGTTGAACATGGCATCGGCGGGATGTGTGTAGGGCGCGTCGTCGATGAGATACCAACCGTCGCTGCTGCCACCCCAACCCAAGTTGAAGTGGAACATGTCGTAGTCATCGTAGCCGTCACACACAAAGGCATGGCACCCACCATCCTGACAACCACCGTAATACATCGGCCAGCCCATGTCGAACTGCTCGCGCACCATGGATTTCCAGAGCTCGGTCTCATAGTCGTCGCGGCGGAGTTGCACAATGGCGTCGCAATAGTTGAAATACTCATGCATCACGCCCGGGATAGGGCCTGAAGCGCCACCGCTGCCATCGGGACCGTAGCCCATGTCGATGGTCACGCCGCAATGGAAGCACAAGGTGCCTGTGGCGAGTTTTTCAGCTTCCGAAGAGCTGCTGTTCAGCGTGTTGGGCATGTTGTCCCAGTCGTAATCGGTATTGCCGAAGTCGGCGCAAATCTCGCCATAGTCCTCATGGTAATAGCAGTGACTGCCGATGCCTTTGGCAGGATAGGCCCAAAAACGCATCAGCTGCGACATGGCTGTGGCCAAACAGCCCACAATGGCATGGCCGCCCGAGCCGGCGGGGTCTTCAGGGCAAAGGCAGTTGTAAGGATAGTCCTGATTCCACTTGGTTGTGCAGAAATAGCCTGTGCCGCGACCGCCATGGCGTGAAATAAGCCGTCCATGCTGAAGCACTGAATTCCACTCCGCTGCCACATCGGGCGTGGC
>Ga0265298_10008150_pt1 | contig 12622 bp, 18 predicted proteins | sample AusTroGonzalo_MG_3_FD_193486 | JGI IMG/M metagenome (GOLD analysis project Ga0265298, IMG submission 193486) | Bovine rumen microbial communities from tropical cattle in Woodstock, Queensland, Australia - Gonzalo_01 | ecosystem: Host-associated > Mammals > Digestive system > Stomach > Rumen ... | reverse complement strand
GTTCTTTGTCCGAACACAATATTGTTGAGCAAGGATGGTGAATTTATAAAACTATCTGAATTAATTGAAAAATTTATTGGTTATGCAAGAGAATAGTATTAATATTGGTGAAATTTTGAAGGACGCACCGAGAGGTCTCAAATTATATAGCCCAATTTTTGGTGAGGTTGAACTGAATTGCGTATATGATACAGTTGGAGAAAGAAACACGATAGAAACATTCGATAACCGCAGATATTTACGGTTGTTTTCATCTAACGGCAAATTCCACAATTGCCCTGACGGGGAGTGCATGTTATTTCCTTCAGAAAAACATAGAAGTTGGGTTGAATGGCAGAATGTATTCTTTAAGACTGGCGATGTGATAACAAATATTGAATGGAAGGACACAGTCTATATTGTTTCAGATGAAACATGGTTTGAAGTTACAACTAGTAATGTATCAGTTCATAGCATATTGCCCAAAGATTGTCGTTATGCCACATCAGAAGAAAAAGAAAATTTTTTCAAAGAACTTGAAAATAATGGCTATAGATGGGATGAAACTTTCAAAAAAATTGTTGAAATCAAATGTTCCAATTATTCAGAACACAATACAAACATTGACAACCTGCTTAAAAACAACACCTTCTACTATCCCGAACAAGAAACCGAGGTTGAAGTTACACCTGACGGTTGCTATAAGTGTGTATTGAAATCGACAAAAAACGAAGATAAAGAAAATGTTGAATATTCTATTTCTGAAACAATACTACGCATTAGGTCGCTTGAACAAACCGATTTTGAATATATGGTAGGAATAAATGGTGTGTCTAAAATATACATTGATAATGAAAACCAAAAATACATCATTGAATATAATGATAATAGCAAGATTGAACTACCAACTGATACCAGAGGAATTGCTGTCTATAAGGATAACGCAACAAAACTATAGGCTAAATAGCCTATAAATATAATCTATCGGCTGATTAACCTATAAAACAATATTTATAAACATAAAAAAATCTAACTACTATGCATGAATGGGGTGACGATTGGTTTAAGGAACACGGCGACAATTTATATAGTGCAATAAACGCTGTTGAGAAACGCATACACAAGTGGGCGCGAATGGGTGTGTGCGGAAAAGAGAAGTGGGGCCAATACCAAACAGACTTTCTAACCTTTTGGGATGGGGGTCTTGCACAGATATTCTGTGGCTACCGCGCATGGTACGGTGGCAGTTGGTGGACTAAACTATGGTTCAAAATCGACCACTGTCTCATACCCATCAAGAAAACAAAGTTCGGCTGGTTGAAAGTTGGTTTGTCTAATTTCAACCGAATGATTGGGCTTGTAAAGTTAGTTAATAAATGGCAAGCACGAATGCTCAACAAGGCTTTTCAGGTGACTTGCAAGGAATATCCCGACGTTATTGATGAACTGGTCGTCGACACTGACTGCTACAAGTGCATAAAGCCCTGCAAGTGGGGTGACGTTGACGGCGAACTTATTCATAATAAGTACTGGAAACCATTGAAACCTTCAACAAAGACGGTCTCTTTTGAATGCAATGGCGTCATGTGTACTGCTGAGGTGGAAGAGGAAACCGAAAACTAATATTTTGTTTCAAAACCTCTTTCGTTCAACTCTTCACTCAGAAAACTAGTTACCGTCGCATTAAAGTTACTGATAACAGAAAGATAATCCTCAATCGGTTTCAATTCCTTAGGCTTTAGGAAAACCGAATATTTCAAGTTACTTTTCTTTCCGTATTCCAGACCATTCTCACTTACATCACAAGTACATATATATTCATCAAAGAAAATATCATTATCCTTCACGGTTTTATCTACAAAATTCGTGAAGGATTTCTTTATATTCCTTGAATCTACTGAATAGTCAGTCTTTTCAATGATGGGTTTAACCTTTGTCTTCCCATTGACGTAAATTACATTTGGCGTATTACGGTTGAATGTTCCGTAGGTACTTTTAAAATTCAAATCATCTAATTTAATTTCTTTCGAAATTCTTGGCTGTCGTTTCATAACTAAAAAAAAAATAATATCTATTACAAAAGTAATAGATATTATTTAAGTAGCAAAATTATTTCTTAAAGTTTATACGAACGTTACTTTTTATTCCACGAAGGTGAATTATAAGGCGATGTTTTGAAGGATTTTTTCTTCTTTGGTTCAGCACTTATATCATCATTTTTCTTGAAGGTTGTTATAGTCCTTTCAGACAAACGTCCTTCCATCATTGGAGGTTCATTACCCTGCGGTTGCATTCCACCTTCATCACCTTGCATTGGCGGTTGCATATCGTTCGGCATTTCACCGCCTTCATTACCTTGCGGTTGTTCGGGATTTGCGGTATCGTCCTGTATCTTCTTGATTATTTCATCAGCATCTTCCTTTGAAAGCCCCTTAAGTGCCTGTGCGTTTATCATTCCTGCAACGTACTTGTTGAGGTCAGCGTCTGGCTGTGGAAGGGATTCGTTGTATTTTCTCAAGGATTGGCTGAGTTTGCCTGTAACCTGCTGTATATACTTTTCTGGCTCGGTGTTTTCATCGGCTTCAACATCAATATCCATGTCAGCCTCGTAATTTTCCCCGTCATCGGCAGGTGGCATCATATCATTACCCATCGGAGGCATACCGCCGTTCATATCCATAGGCGGTGCTGGGGGCATCTGACCGAAGTCTGCCCCGCCCTGGTCAGCCATATCCAGGGCGGGTTCAGTATGTGGTACTCTTAATACCTTACGTTCATTTATTTTTTTTTTAACACACGCGAAATTGCTTCACTTACTGCATCAGCAACTGACTTATCAGTATAGGGGAAGTTTGAACCTTTCTTCAATCCAAATCTCTTGCGTCCCTTTGCCGATTCATCATTCCAGTCCTTACGGCCACTCGGTTCTTCATAGTTTCCGTATTCCATCGGTTCCTTGCCGTATGCTGGGTGTTCGCCGAAGTATTGTGGGTCGTTTGATTCATCAAGACGTTCTTCCTCATCATCTTCTTCAAAATCTTCTTCGTCGTCAAAATCATCTTCCTCATCGTCAAGGTCAAGTTCGATTTCAGATTCGTCAGCGTCTTCATCGTCAAGAATGTCGTCAAGAGAAACTTCTTCTTCGTCATCTTCAAAATCGTCTTCCTCATCGTCATCCTCTACTTCAACCTCTTCGTCACCCAAATCTATGCAACCTTCATCATCACAGAGAATATCTTCACCATCGTCAGCGTTGATAACAATTTCAATTGCATTGTCTTCGTCCGATTCATTAACCTCATCGTTATAAGGTTCACTCTTTCCGTCGGCATTGCCGATACCTGCTGGTAATGGTTTAACGTCAGTTTCACCAAATTCAGTCATCTGAGTTTCTTCGTTGATAGGTTCCTCAATGTATTCGTAAGGCTTGGTCGAACCCTTCTTTGTACCCTTGCTCATATCAATGAAGTCCTTTGACTTACTCCATGCGAGAACCTGTTCTTCAGTCAGACGGAATGTTCTTCCTTCGTTTATCTTCTTTCCCTTTTCCGAGAAAGTATCGTCGGCGGTCTTGGGGTCGGTATGTTTTGTACCCTTGTAGTCTTCTTCTGCGTTAGCCTTCTTAGCAAAAGTCTTATCAGCCTTTGCTGGGTCAGTTACCTTCTTGCCGTCAAATTCCATGTCGGCATTGGTGAGAACCATTGAAAACGGGTTTGAAGAATCCTTACCCTGGGGAGCATTCTTTCCGCAAGCAGTTGGTCTGTCCAGGAAAAATGCGTTGTTTTCACTGAGAAGGTTGTTTACGTTCTCGCAGATTTGGTTGAAACGGTCAAGTTCCTTGCGCATTTCCTTTGTCTCCTTAACCTGCCATTCAGCACTTTCGGTCGGTTGAACCACTGGTTTGTTTGCGTGGCAAGCCTCGTTGATTGACATAAGTTTGAGGTCAAACTGCTTTGAAGCCATATTGTATGAAGAATATTCATATTTCTTCTTCTCGTTGATACCACCGATGTAGTCATAGTCTTCAAGCAATACCGCACTGTTTTTCTTCGGGGCGACCTTTATATAATATTTAGTACCTTCCTTTATAATACCATAGGTCTTACCGTCAGCGCCTTCCATCGAATATTCGATAGCAGAGGAGTTATCCTTGCTCTCGTTGATATTGTTGTTAAAACCCATCAAGAATTGCATTCTTGAAATTTCATTAGAATAATCAGCCATAATGTCTTAATTATATATCGTTATTTTTTCTTATAAATATAATTGTATTTCAAAAAATTCAAAAATAATTCAATTATTTTTCACTCTCATCCATTGTCTCGGCATTCTGGTCAACCCACTGCCCTTTGAAATAATTCCTTTTTTGTTGATATTTTTCCCTGCGCTTTGCGTTATATGCATCCCTTTGTTGTTGGGTCATCTGCCTTCTACCTCGCTGTTGTGCCGCTGGTTGTTGCGGTTGCACTGGAGTAGGAACATTTGCTGGTTGTGGTTGTTGTGTAACCCCAGTTGTCGGCTGTGCTTGTTGTCCCGTCGTTGCAGGTTGCTGTACTTGTTGATTATTTGCCGACGGTTGCTGGGTATTTGGATTTTGTTGTTGCTGTTGTGGCTGTGGTGCCTGACGTCGCATTGCTTCCATGCTATAATTACTTTGACGGATAGTATTTGCAAGCCTATTGTCATCAAAATAATAGGCGGTAAAGTAGTCGTTAGCCTTGGCTGTCTTGTATCCTTTCGGCTTAATACCATATTCCTTCAACTTGTCATTGTATTGTTTAATCATCTGTTCTACAGCATTGACATTGTTGTTAGGCACAATCACCATAATGTTTTTTTGATTAAACATTCCGCCAGCACCAAAGAACAAGCCCTCGTTAAGTGAGTTAGACTTGTCGTATGAGGTGTTGAAGCAATCCCAGAGCATTTCAATATACCCCATATGCTTTACAATCTTCCACAAGATATTTCCAAACCCCATTTCACCGTCTTCCTTCAAGGATTTCTGCCTTGCATGTTTGAGATAGTCGTATATCTTCTCCAACTTGTCGGTTGCCTTTCGGACTTTTACAGTGTCGGTTTCAGTTTCAATCTTATCACAGAGTGCTTCAATCTTGGTGATTATTTTTGCTGCTACATCCTTTACATATTCGGGGTCGCTTTCCATTTCCTTCATATCGGTAGGTTTTACAAGCCACTTGTTACTATTCAGCGAATACACCCCCGAACTGTCTGACGGGTTTTCGGAATCCTCAACGAACATTTCGACTGGATAACCGAATATAGTGAGTTCATCATGCGCCTCCGACCATTCATCCCTCTTTGTCTTGAAGTATTTTTCAACAAACTCCCTTTTTGATGATACGTCATCATAATCCATTATAACGTGGACATCAATATCGGAGAACTCCGACCAGTTATAATTAGCAATCGAACCAGTAAGAACTATATCCAACGGTTTTACCCACTTTATATTCAATGTCTTGATAAAATCATCAGCAATATCCAACAGTTTAAGCCTAACCCTTGAATCCAACTTTCCGTCAACCCATAGGTGCGGTTCAAGTTCATTCTTAGGCTTGAATGGCTTGAGGTTTATTTCAGATGATTCAATCTCATCCATCATTTCGTTGATTCTTCTTTGCATTGAGAAAATATTTTAAAATAAATATTTGGTTAATTGAAAAATAGTGTATATATTTGCGGTTTCAAAATGATAGTTAATAATAATGGAAATCAAGCGTGAATTTATATTATGTGCAGCAATCAAGAGAAACTCAACAAGAGAATGCCATAAGATGTATCACAACAATGACATCTATGACATTGAACTCGGTTATAGACATGCTGACATATTTCACAGATTTGGAAAGGACATTTCAAGAGACCCTTACGACCAAGGTTTTTATACCTCAAAAGGCCGTTTCGTTAACAGGGAAGAAGCGGCGAAGATAGCATTTGAAGCAGGTCAGATTGATGAACAGAAGAAAACACTATTTTCAGAAGATTTATATTAAAAAAAAAATAAGACTATGCCAAAGAACAAGAAGAACGACTATCTGCTAGTTGATAGTCTGGAAGAATTCAACAACCTGTCAGAAGAAATCATTGACAAGTCACATGATATGCTGAAGTTGATAGTGAGGATTGACAATATCGCCTATAATGACGACCGCACGAATTATAAAAATTTTGAAAAGGAAAGCAATGAGTTGAGAAAAATATTATTATCATATAAGGACGGCAAGATTCGACACATATACAGCGAGTCTGAACTGGAAAAAATTTCACAAGGTGTGCCGAAAGAGATATATGATGAATATCTATCTAAGAGGGAAAAGATTGTAACTAACGGACACATTACAGGCAAACTTGTCGGAATTGGTGCAGACATCCTGGACACCTACTGGCTGATTGAAACCGAATACGGAAACATTGGATGGTGCAGTTGCGTCGGCAAGATGGAAGCAGTGGACTAGTCCTCCTCAACTTTTTCCAAGCCTCTGAAAAACTCGTAGTTCTTTATGTAGTAGTCAGTTCCGTCAATGGTTATAGGTGTATTATCATCATAACCGTACTCATATATTTGTTTTCCGTTATCCATAATTCAAAATATTTTTTCTATAAATATCAATTTTTTTAAAAAAAAATATTTGTTAATTCAAAAACTTATCATATATTTGCGGAAAAATTTAGGAAAAATATGTTAACAGTAAAAGACATTGAGAATTATCACAACACACAGTTGTTGTTGGACGACCGCTGTATAATCGTTTTTGAAATGTACAAGGCGTCGGGGTGCTTGGTCGACCATGATATTATATATACTGGTTTTGACGTTGATGGTATCTTAAAGCATGTAGATATTTATTACGAGATACCCCACAAGGAAGAAGACACTAATACATGTACATTTGTATTGTCATTACCTTTTAAAATTGTGGTCTCCAATGAATTGATTGAAGAAGATATTAAGAAGAGGCTCGAAAAAATGAAACCGACACCGTCAGACTTCCCGTTCAAAGAAGGTACCAAAGTCTATATCGCGGGAAAGATGACAGGACTGGAGGTTGAAGAAATTATGAGAAGGTTTAATTCGGTTTCAAAATTCTTAACCAAGAAAGGTTACACAGTTATGAATCCAGCCGTCCTGTGGAATTTGGACAACCCAAGCGGGTTTAATAATGATGAGTACTTAGAAATCAACTTTGCTATGATTGACCTGTGTGACGTACTTGTAGTATTGTCAGGTTTTGAGGGAAGTTATGGAACTACAAAGGAAATAGAACACGCAATGTCCTACAACATACCAGTGTATTATTTGGACGAAGAATATAATTTTTATACAAGATAGAAAAATAATCAGAATAACATTTATAATCAATGAGTGAAACTATAGTAGCAAGCGTCAGAAACCAAATTGTTGATGACAAAGGAAACCTCTATGAAAGTATACGACAACTATCAAAGGTAATCAACCGTTCCAGACCGTGGATAAGCGAAAACTTCAAGAAGGATGGGTACTTCACGCTAAACGGACGTACATATTACCTAACGGGTGTTAATGGTTCTCTAAAAGAGAAACATGAAAACAACGGTAAGAAGTATAATAAAAAGAAAAACAGTGGTAATAATTCCCCCCAAAAACCCCAAATCATTACGATTGAGAAGCCGAGGGATGATGAGGACGAATACCAGCAGTTCAAGCAAGCAAAGAGTGTACAGGCACTCCCGTTTGAAAGTTATGACATTGACGTCAAAAGCAGAGTAAGCGGTTCAAGATATGCAATCGCGCTTTTCAGTGACGCGCACATCGAACAGGTCGTAAGGCCAGAGGCAGTATGCTTCATGAATGAATACAACATCAAGATTGCAAAGGAACGCATAAAGAAATATTTTGTAAGTTTGGTTGACTGTCTCCTCACAGATGAAGTCGACGAACTGATATTCGCAAGCCTCGGTGACACAATAAGCGGTTATATCCACGAGGAACTTCAGCAGACAAACGAAATGTCGCCACTGCAAGCAACCTACGAAGCACAGAATCTTATATATAACGGCTTGAGGTACATTGTGGAGAACGCAAACCTTTCAAAGATTACATTTATCGGAATAACTGGTAACCATTCAAGAACAAGCAAGAAGATACAGCACGGCAACAACGCCAAGATGTCATATGAGTGGCTTATGTACCAAAACATCAAGACCCAGTGCGAACTCACGAACCTCGGTATCGACTTTATCATTCCAGACTCTGAAATTGCTAAGGTGGACATGAGTGACGGCAGAAGATTTTTGTTCCAGCACGGATTTCAAGTAAAGAGCGGTGGTAATGGAACCGTATGCGGTATATATCCAGCCCTTAACCGATACACGATGCGCTGTGACAAGAACTTCAAGCAGGACAAGGTCTATATGGGTCATTACCATAGTTGCACATCAATACCCAACGCAGTGGTTAACGGCTCAATAATCGGACTTGATGCCTTTGCATTTTCAATGGGTTGTGCTTACGAACGTCCAGCACAGATGTATGAGGTATATGACACCAATATCGGTTTGTGGGTTACAAGACAAATTTATTGTGACTAAAAAAAAATTAGACTATGGATTACAATGACGAAAAAATAAGAATCAAGGTTGAAGCCCCGTGGGTAAACCTTAACTATGAGTTGAGCGGTGATACCGACATAACAACTTTCACTGACATACTTTATTCAATAGCCGTTGGTCTTACATACTCCCCAAAGATAGTAAGCGGAGCATTCGCTAAGATTGGTACTGATGAGTACTACGAGGAGGCTCAAAGCCATTATTTCGAAGAATACATCAACAATGAATTTGACGAAACGGACGAGGAAGACGATGAGAAGCCCAACGAGCCAGAGGTACGATTGATTTGCAACAGGATTATGACGCCAGACGGTACAATCCTTGAATCAAAGCATACCCACGACTATGTAAGTTATGTGGATACGAATGGTGAGACATATTTTGTTGACGGCGGACTGGACTATCAGAGACGCAGTGTAAATAAAGTACCTTGCAAGGATATGTCAATATATTCGGATGCCCCGTTCAGTACAATACGTATGTACCTAAAGCGTGGAACATTTGATAAGGATGGAAATAGAATTTGGAAACCGTTATGTGAATTGTCGGATTCCCACCTAAATAACATATTGGACTATTATTCGAAACCTAACTGGTTCACCGACTATGTCAAGCAAGAGATTGAATACCGAAAAGAAAACAATATTAAAATTGAAGACGATGACTGGTGGAAAGAAAGACACGGAGAAGAAACCGATGAAGAAGACTAACGAAAAATCTATAGAACAACCTGAAAAAGAGAACAATACAGACGAACAGGTTTTCCTCTATTGGAATTGATGAAAAATTTTTAAAAAAAATGTTTGTGGGGTTAAAGAATTATAGTTATCTTTGCCTCACAAACTTCAAAAATGAAAGTGAATTATTTAATATAAATGTAAAACTAAATTTTACGCAAGATGTACGAAATTAATCTAACTGGGCACGTTGGTGCTGATGCAAAAGTCGAGACTACCAAGAAAGGTAGCAAGTATGTAACTTTCCGCTTAGGAAATAACGAGTATGGTAGGGAAGAAACCTACTGGCACACGGTTAACTGCTGGGAAAATTCTCCATTCTTCAATATGGCGAAGAACTTGAAGAAGGGTAGTTCAGTAATCCTTTCGGGCGAACTGAGGTATGATTCCTATACCGACAAGAATGGTATCCACCAGGAAGGCAAGACTATAAACGTCCACTATATGTCCTTCGTTTCAACTGGCAAGAAGGATGAAGACGGAACCCCAACTGGTGAACCACAGGCAGTACAGACACCAGCGCCTTCAAAGGCAACTGCAAAGCCAAAGGCTGAACCTAAAGCACCCGAAGCAGTGACAGTTCCTGATACTAACGATGACGATTTACCATTCTAATTCTTTTCCTATTTATGCTGAGTGTAACTGAAATTCAGAAGAGAATACAGTCCCATCCCGAACCTCCAGAGGTTAACGAGATTAGACAGCATATTCTTTCCGAATTCAAAGACCTTGTATTCGTTCCTTCTTCGCACACCTATTATGTGAAGAGGGGACGGAAGAAGGTTGATTTGCGTTCCGTCAGTGCAACTGTCAAGTTGTTTGAGTCAGAAGCCGACTGGGATGATATTGCCGAGAAATTCGCACTCAACCACGATATGGATGTAGATGTTGTCAAGGATATGTGGAAGCGCAATGCTGACAAGGCTTGTACGCTTGGCACAGTAGTACATGAGTACGGTGAAATGTGGCATCATTTGTTATTGGGTAAACCAGATGATATAAACGACAGGTTCAAGATACAGTTGGTGGATGGGTACTTTTATCCAGTATCACCCAAGCAGGAGGCCGTTGCAAAGTTCAACGAGGATTTGTTCAACGTTGACTCAATGTATTCAGTTCTTGCTGAAACAATGGTCTATGATGAAGAACTTGGGTATGCTGGCACATTTGATAAACTTGTCTACTACAAACATCCTACCGACGACAGCAAAAGCGGTTTAGTTATAATGGACTACAAAACAAACGGGACATTGTATAATGATTACAATGAATCTAAAGACATACGTATGAAGAAACCGTTCGACTACATGATTGACTGTGCATATTCACACTATATCGTTCAACAGTCGCTCTACCAAATACCAATTGAGAAACTCGGCTATAAAGTATTGGCAAGAAAACTGATTTGGGTAAAGCCAGACGAAACCTATGAGAAAATTAACTGTCCAGATGTGACAAAAATACTAATCGAAACATTGAAGAAATAATGGAAGCTAAATATTACAAAACAGGCAAGAGCCTAATTAAGGTCGTGAAGGAAAGTCCGACAATCTTTTCGATATCAAAGTTCAAGATTGTGGATGTTGCAAAGAATGAAATAACTTATTTTGAATATAAATCCATTAGTTTTGATGACAATGGGATAGCTGAAATAAGCGAAGATATATGGAACAAGGTGAAAATACCTTATGAAACATACATCAATGCTTTCAAGGAAACAATCGAAAGTATATAATAATATGAGTTATAAAGTGATAGACATATTTGCTGGTGCTGGTGGTCTTTCGTATGGTTTCGCACACGACAAGTCGTTTGAAATTGTTGCTGCGAACGAGATACTTGAACCTATGGCTAAGACATATACCCTAAATCATCCCACAGTCAAAATGTATAATTGTGATATCAAGAACTTAGGCTTGAAAAACCTAACTGAAGACCTGGGTATAAAGGAAGGTGATGTTGACGTTGTAATAGGCGGGCCTCCTTGTCAAGCATATTCCACCGTTGGTAAAAGAGACGAAAATGATGAACGTGGTGACTTGTATCTTGAGTACTACCGCATATTATCCGAGGTTAAACCGAAAATGTTTGTCTTTGAAAATGTCAAAGGGCTTCTCACAATGAAACATGGTAAATTGGTAAAGGAAATAATAAGTCTCTTTGAATCATTAGGGTATCATGTTGACATTAAACTAATGAACGCGGCTGATTATGGAACACCTCAAATCAGGGAAAGGGTAATAATCGTAGGTAATAATTTGGGACACGAATTCACATATCCTCAACCAACACATTATAATCCTGAAGAGCCAGATTCCTATAAAGAAGGGTTATCACCTTATGTTACGCTGGGTGAAGCAATCGGTGATTTACCTGTCATTGGTACAAATCAATCTGGGGTCAATTATACCATTGAACCAGAAAACGAATACCAAAGACTTATGCGAAATGATGCCCCATCAAAGATAACCGACCACGATTGTCCAAAGATTACACCGAAACTGGTTGCCTTTATGGACTCACTTCCCGATGGCGGAACACCTTTGGACGCACCAGAGGAATTAAGACCAACAGTTGGGTTCAACAATTTCTATTGCAGACTTTGGTGGAATCGTCCTTCCACAACAATTACAAGGAATTTCGATACAGCATCAGCCACACGCAGTATCCACCCTAAACAACCCAGGCCACTAACAAGGAGAGAAGGTGCAAGAATACAGGGTTTCCCTGATAATTACGTATTCTACGGTACAAAAAAAGATAAGAACCTTCAAATTGCTAATGCAGTGCCAACATTTTTAGCAACAGCAATAAAGGATGCTATAAAGGATTTTCTCAACAAATATTCAAATTAGAAAAAAAGATATGAAAGAAACAATTGAAAAATATCAGAAAATGTCAAAAAGAGAACGTTTGGAGGCAGTTGAAAAACGCCACGAAGACATTTTAAAGCAAATCAAGTCGTTGCGTTGCGGTGCAAAGATTGAAAGTTTCACATACTTCAAGAACGAACTCTATCAACAGCCGTTTCACTATGTATTTGAAATCTGTATAACTGGTGCGGACAAGAAATTTGCGCCCACCTTCCGAAAGGTAGCAAAAGAAAACAGTTGCCCAATCAAAAAGGTGCAAGGTAAAAACATGTACGTGATTTTCACATCAAAAATTGCTGAATATAAACACAAAAACTAACAATATTATGATTAAGACAATTCACATTATTAGCAGACTGCCGATTGACGAACTGGTTAAGAACGGCTACACCGTAAAGGTTGATTATGAAATGGATAACC
>Ga0265298_10008148_pt1 | contig 12626 bp, 9 predicted proteins | sample AusTroGonzalo_MG_3_FD_193486 | JGI IMG/M metagenome (GOLD analysis project Ga0265298, IMG submission 193486) | Bovine rumen microbial communities from tropical cattle in Woodstock, Queensland, Australia - Gonzalo_01 | ecosystem: Host-associated > Mammals > Digestive system > Stomach > Rumen ... | reverse complement strand
AAAACTCCTCTCGTTGGTCGGGAAATGGTGTTGTTGGGAAAACCGTGATGGTGGCTGTATGGCTGCCATAGTATGACAGCCCTACATTGCATCGTGGGAATGGTGGGCACGATACGTTTGTATAATACCGTGATGTTGGTCGTAGAGACGCCACATTGTGACGTCTCTACAACATCCATCGTCGAACAACAAAAATAACACGATGAAACAACATTCTCCGTGATGGTGACCGTAGAGACGTGCCATGGCGCGTCTCTACCAATAATTCCAAATATATTCTAATGGATGGTGTGGCGAATTATTCCACAATATATTGCAACTGACCGTCCACAACGTTCAGTTTAAGAGGACCGTAGTACAATGTTCTTGTTGCTCCGTGGCTTTTCTTCGGTGCATATACCAAAATATCGGAATAGGTAAATTCGCCATTGTAGTCGGTTTGTTTCAGGCGGAAGTACAAAATGTCTGCCGTTGGCTTTGCTTCCCACACGTATTCATATTCCGTGGTTTCCGACGTTGTTCCAGCACCAGAAACATAATCTATTGCAATAAATTCTTCACCATCTTCCGAGAATTCCAACGTAAAATAATCATTCTCAACCTCCGAAGCCGTTACCCAATTGAAGGTGTAACCATATTCCGTTGCCGAAACGGTGAATGAGGTGAGTTCGATGGGGAGATATTCTGAAATAGAACTTGCATGCTGTTCATTAAAAAAATCATCTTGATTTTTTACTTTGTTTGCAGTAGATGAATTATACACCTTGTTTAGATCATTGTCTCCAAAAACATATATTGTACTTTTAGAAGGATCCAAATATCCTGAATTTCCATCACCATCATTACCCCATATCTGGTAATCCCCTTCAACTACAATAAATGTATTATTACCATTTGTCACATCACCAACCGTAACCCATAAAATGCCCCATCCCAAAGGAGACGTACCATCCTGAATCAAATCACCACTAACGTATAAACGACTATTGTTTTTTAATTCTAGTGTTCCTCTGGCTGCTACAGTCAAATTTCCAGTAACTCGCAAAACAGCATTATTGTTTATTGTAAGTTTCTTATTATCTGGGATGTCTAAATTACCTCTTATAATTAAAGTATCGTTATTGCCTACAGTTTTATTTGATGTCAGTATATGATTTCCGTTTATTGTTTCTGTTGCCGCAAATACACCTCCCACATTGCACGTCAGCACAAGCAATACGAGCAGTCGTAAACAATATGTAACCCATTCTTTTTTCATACTACACCCTCCTTTCGGACAAACGCTAAAATCAATTGTACAAATATATATTTATTTTTCATAAAAATATACGAACAGCGAGAAAAATTTTCTCATTATACCAACTGATCAATAATGACGCAACGAAATGGGAAGGGAAAAAACATAAAATGGTAACTTAACGTGAGTTCGATGAATTATAATAAAGATAATTTGTTGACATTCAATAATTCATGTCAGAATGTCCCGTTAGGGACAAAAGATAGGTAGAAAAACGGATATATTGATTTTTGCGTGCCGTCAGGTACGCTACTTACATAGGTTATAAGATTGTTGCGTACCTAAAGGCACGCATTTTCTTTTGGACTCACTTTTTTCTACCAACCAAGTACCTACGGCACATCCGTGTTTTCGCAACAAAGAATTTATAACCTTAACAATTCCTCATTTTCGTTTTACCGAAACAATAATGGGTAAATGGTCGCTGATACCACCTTTGTAGAATGTCCCCTGATAGGTTCTTCGTGGTGTAGTTTCGCCAGTCTTTTCACTTTGGTCAAGCAAGAAGTCATTTTGCACAACGGCGTATTCAACGGAATAATCTTTCAAAAAACGACTGCTTACCATCGCTTGATCCAGGAAATTCCATTGTCCCTGGAATTTATAGGTACCTTCGGCTTTTTTGTCCTCAAGACTTATCAGACATTGCTCGCAGTCGGTTCCAACTTTTTTAGCCTGCAATCCTTCCACAATGCTTCTGTCGTCGGGGTAATCATTGAAATCGCCGGAAACGATGACGTATGCGTTGGGATTTTTCGCATACAAACTGTCAATATGCTTACGAACACATTGAGCCACAACCATTCGGTATTGCTCGCTCACATCCTGTCCGCCACGACGTGATGGGAAATGGCATTCAAAAATGTGAACGGTGTCCTTCGTCGCAGTCATTATGCCCGAAACATAGAGAATATCACGAGTTTTACGGTTTTTGTCGTCAAAAACTACTCGCAAAGGACGGTGTGTCAACGGTTTAAACGTTTCTTCGTTATAGAGCAAAGCCACGTCGATTCCCCGAGCATCTTCGGAATCGTAATGTATATAGTTATAATGTAACTTGTATAAATTCGTGCGATGAAGCAAATCTCGCAAACACGTGTCGTTTTCAACCTCACAGAGCCCAATCACGTCGGGGTTGTGCCAATTTTGCGCAGCGGCCACAATCACTTTCGAGATGTTCGTCAGTTTTTTCTGATAGCGATACGAATTCCATTCTCGTTTGGCATTTGGAAGAAATTCATCATCGTTTTTTTGTGGATTATCTGTCGTATCAAACAGATTTTCAACATTATACGACATAAACAAAAAGTCTGGCACTGATTGGGCGAACATTGCCGAAGCGATACCTGTAAAAGCTATCACGACAGCGACCAATCCTATCAAGAGAAATATGTTATTCCTGTTTCGCTTCATAAAAGTATTCCATTGCGCCAACGTCGGGTTTTCCGTCTTCAGTACGAGAATGATTCAACAAATCAGCAGGATGTAAATTGGCATATTCCAGATTACCGATATTCATTGCCTGCGAAAGCGTGTCGAGACGGAAGGTCGTATGGCTTGCAAACAAGTTCTTTTCGGAATCGTAGAAAAGATTTTCTTTGTAATATGCGCTATCAGATTTTGTGTAGGTGTCGCGAAGCAAGCAATTCTTGATAAGACACGGAAGCGTGTTGTCGCCGTTTTTCGCCGCCATCGAAATCTCGTTTGCCATAGTACCTATTATAATAGTATTGAAAAAATGCGCCTGCTGCACGGGCGAAAGAATCGTGTCGTCATCGGTGATATAGACCGACGGATAATATTTCCGACCTTGCGGAGTGCCTTCATTATAAATAGTATTATGCACGGAATTGAACCAACCACCCTGTAAACGTAATATATTGTACTCACAATTCACCCAAACGCAGTTGTAACTGTCGATGCGGGCATTTTGTGCATACACGCCATAACCCGACATATTGGATATTTGTGTGTTGTTTATGTCACACTGAATCAGATTATCGGATTCTCCCTGGAACACCAATCCGTTCACGCCGTTTTTAATCATAGTGAAACAAATTTCATTGTCCTTGCTTGTCGGTTCAAAAATGATGCTGCCCCATTGTCCAGGAAGCAATTGGTAGGTGTCTTCCAATCTGTCGGACGAGATGGAAATGGGTTTTTCGCCCGTACCTTTCATTTTCAACGTGCCTCGAACAATGATATTGGAGCCATAGTGCATATAAATCTTCGCACCGCTTTCCACCGTCAAAGTCTCACCAGCGTTGACAATCAGCGAGTCGTAAATCACATAGGGTTTGTCGGCGGTGAACGTCGTGGTATTTAACGCCGTACCTTTATAATTTATAACGTCTTGTCCCCATGCGGTAAACACCACCTTGCTTTGAATGGAATTATATTCCACAACCAAGAAATCCTCGTGGTACAGAGCCGTATCAACCTTTTGGGCATTAAGTTTCGTCTGCACAAATACCATTATGCTGTCGCCAGCTGCAATGTCAATATTTTTTATTTCGGGGCCCTGGACGCCGTTTACATTGATATAAAACTGTGATGATTTTCCTTCGGAAAGATAAATTCTGTCAATTTTTATGACACCGTCCTGTTCGTTTTTGATTTGAAACCACTGCGTTATGCTACCTTTTTCGGTGAAAATAGTGTCGAAACTGATAGTGTCGGCAGAAAAAGTAAGCACATCGGACGACTGTGAGGCATAGTGTTCCCGCTCGCACGATGCCCAAAAGAGCAACGAGAAAACCAATCCGACCAACGCTATCCGAAATTTCATGTCTTGTATAACGGAATTCATTCAAAATTATTTGCCCCAAAGGTATCAAACTATTGTCAACGAAAAAAATAAAAATTTAATCTACTTTTCTGTTGCGTAGTAATAAATAATTCCCTATCTTCGCAATGTTAGTCATTTTGACTTTATGGAGAAAAAAATAGAAAGAGAAATAAATGAATTAACATTGTTTGAAGGACTTCAACGAGAAGACCTCGTGTATGTGTACCGTGGACTATTCTCGCAGGCTATCACCGACAGTATTATTGCACTGACGGAAAACAACCTGACTTTGGTTGGAGAGTCCCCCAAACTGAAGAAACGCGTATTCTCCATTATGGTCGAATGTCTGCAAAACATTACCCGCCATCAGTTTGTCGATGGCCGTGAAGATGTGACTGCCGACCAGTCGGGTATGTTCGTGATTTGCAACAAGGACAAATCCTATCAGATGACATCGGGCAATGTAGTCAACAACGAGGCAATTCCCCATTTGACTGAATTGCTTGAAAAAGTCAACTGCCTTGACAAGGACGCATTGAAACTATATTATAAGCAGGTTCTTGAAGATGGAAGTATATCTTCGAAAGGTGGTGCAGGGCTTGGTTTGATTGAGATGGCCCGCAAATCGGGTAATAAGTTGTTTTACTCATTTGAGAAAATTGATGAGGCCATTTCATATTTTTATATGAACACGTCAATCTCACAACAGCTGGACGAGGTTTCAATAGATTTTATTGATATTCAAGATGTTGTGGCTCTTCATAAATTCATCCTTCAAAAAAATATCATGTTGATTTTCAATGGAGGATTGAATCAGAAAAGTTTGATGGATATTCTTTCGCTTATTAACGAACAAGCGTTTGGTTGTTTGGAACGTAAAAAGAAAATGTACAACGCGATGGTCGAAATGTTGCAAAATGTTGTGAAACATGGAGCAAAACTTGACGTTGAAAAAGAGGGAGGAAATCCTGTGCTCTTTTTCCTTTCGCAGAATGGCGATGACTTTATTCTAAGTGCTGGAAACTACGTTCACACAACAACAGTGAACAAAATAAAAGAAAAAATAGAATTCTTAAATTCACTCGAAGCAAAAGAGCTTGAGGATTATTATACCAAATGTTTGCTTAATTTTGACGTAGATAACAGCAAAGAAGCAGGCTTGGGATTTATTGACTTGAGAATCAAGAGTTGTCATAAAATACAATATGAAATAACACCAGTGAATGATACGTTGTCATTCCTGCTAATGCAAGTGACTATTTAATATGGAAGCTCTACGTATAGAAGAAACCGAAGATACACCAAGAATTGTTCTTGATCCCGAAAACAATGAGTTCTCTGTTTCCGGACGCTCGTTGCCAGAGGATTCCGTTGCTTTTTACACTCCTGTGTTTGAATGGCTTCAGCAATACACCGAAGTTGTTGAAAACGACATGGATTTTGTTTTCTTTATGGAATATTTCAATACGTCTTCGGCAAAACAGATTGCTAAAATATTTTTGTTATTGGAAAAAATAAACGAAAAAGTATTCGTTCAGGTAATTTGGAAATGTAAAAAAGACGACGTCGATATGGCTTCATCGGGGATGAGGTTTTCCAAATTATTAAATCTTGAATTTGAGGTTCGGGAAGAAGAGGATTAGTTCTTTGGCCTCGTAGTTCAATGGATAGAATAGTTGTTTCCTAAACAATTGATTTGGGTTCGATTCCCAGCGTGGCTACACAATGAAAAAAATAGTTTCTACCATAGTTATTGTTCTTGTCGCGATTTGTGCTTTTGCACAATCCGACATTGACTGCCGTCTTACAAAATCGTTCATCAATCAGAATATGAAGGAATGGAACGTTTTTATTGACGAATTGAACTCAGAATATGAGAAGACAAAATCTGCCGACGTGCAGTTCAAACGTGCCGTGGTGCGACATCTCTATATTGCCTATCTGCTTTTTAACGACAAATCGTCGAAACAAATTGACATTCAGTTAGATGCATTGGGAAAAGACATTGAGGAACTTGAAAAAAACGCAACGTATTCCCAAAAGGTACTTGCCTTGAAATCACCATATTACGCCTATTCAGCACTCAACAATCCCCTTACAGCAGTTTATCGTCTGCCAATGAGTTTTTCTGCCGCAAAGACGGCTATCGATGAAGCGAAGGATTCTCCGTACAGCTGGGCAGAATATGGGAATTTGCAATATTGTTATGCTCTTTTTATCGGTGGTGATTTCGATGATGCCGTTTCCTCGTTTCAGAAAGCTATTGCTCTTATGGAAAAGAAGGAGAAGAATTTGTCGTGTAACTGGTACTACCTCAACACATTACTGTTTCTCGCAAAAAGTTACGAAGACGGGAAAAAATTCGACAAAGCCAATCAGGTGTACGACAAAATCCTAAAAATCCGTCCCGATTACGAAGCGATTCATCGGTGGAAACACTGATAAATTTACGAAAAAACTATCACCTATTTCTCCAACTCCTTCCACGCCAATGCACTTGCACCAAGCACGGCGGCGTTTTTGTCCATCAATCCGCTAAGCTTGATTTCAATCTTGTTTTTGAAAATCGGCAACAAATATGCTTCCATACTTTCTTTGGTTGGTTTAATGATGGCATCACCAGCTTTTGCAGGACCACCAAATAAAAAGATTGTGGAAGGACTTGTGTGGCAAACCACATCGGCCAACTTCATTCCAAGAACTTTTCCTGTATATTCAAAACATTCTTTTGCCAACTCATCGCCTTGCTGATATGCCTTGAACACATCGTATGACGTGAGTTTGCTGTTCGGGATGTCGCGTAACGGTGATGGTTTCCGTGAATTACAAAGCAGTTCCGTCATTGTGCGGACAATTCCCGTTGCCGAGGCATAGGTCTCCAAGCAACCTTTTTTGCCACAACCACACTGGCGGCCGTCCATAAACACGGTAGTATGACCAACCTCGCCAGCAAATCCGTCGTGACCATACACCAAGTCGCCATTTACCACTATACCACTACCCAAGCCTGTTCCAAGCGTAATGACAACAAAATCCTTCATCCCCTTTGCCGCACCGAAAATCATCTCGCCCATAGCAGCGGCATTTGCGTCATTGGTAATCGCAATTTTCACATTCGGGAAATACTCGCCCATCATTTTGCAGAAATGCACCGTGCCTTTCCAACTCAAATTCGGGGCTTCCTCAATCGTACCGCGATGGTAGTTCGCATTCGGTGCACCAATGCCGATTCCCTTCAGCTCACAATCGAAATGATTTTGTAACTCTTTCTGTATCAACGAACAAAGATTTTTCATGTACGGCTCAATTTCCGTATATTCCTTTGTTGGTATGCTCGTCTCGAACAAACAATTTCCATCTCTATCAACAAAACCAATGGCAGTGTTTGTTCCGCCAATATCAATTCCAACTGTAATTTGTTTCATTTTTCTTTGTTTTTCGTTTTTACAAAGGTAAAAAAAAATTTGTGCTTAGACACAAATATTAAAAAATGCTTTGATTATGACGCTATCTACAAGAAACATTCTACTTTGCTCAACTCTAATTTGAAAAATTGCATTTTTGTCGATATTTATCTTTTTAATTGCTTTTTTTCAAAGAGATTGTGTTTCTTTGCAGTAAACTATAAATTTGACTGTATGAAAAAAACATCTCTTGCTTTGTTGGCTCTTATATTGGCAACATTTGTTTTCGGTCAGAAATTCCCTTTCCCGATGAATAAACAATCATACAAGTATCCGTATGGAATTGCTGCTGAAAATCCTTATAACGATCAGGTTCAAGAAATTTTCCTTCGCTGGGACAAGGCAATGTATCGTGAAAGTGCCGACGGACAATTTGGTCGTATTCGCTTTGATTCCGAGGCTTATACGGTTTCGGAAGGAATTGGGTATGGAATGTTGATTTACGTATATATGGCAAACGCGACCAACGATTTTTGTCAAGACCGATTCGATAAGTTGTATGCCTATTACAAAAAATGGAGCGACAGTTACGGTTTGATGCACTGGAAAATCAATGGTTTTGAGAGCATTGACTCGTACAATGCCGCTACCGATGCCGATTTGGACGTAGCCCTTGCTCTTTGTCTGGCGGCAAAGCAATGGGGATATTCTTCATCGTACTCCTATGCCGACGAAGCGGAGATCTTGTTGGACAATATTTATAAAAAGGAAGTTGGCACGCACGATGTAAAAGGTAATTTGTTGACGTTATTTAATCCTGGAGACAGTTGGAGTAGTACTGCAAACGCGTGTTATTTTACCGTTGCTTCTGTCGGTGTGTTCAAACAGACACAGGAATATTTCTCGTTTGCGATTCAACATGATTGGCAGACGGTTTACGATGACTGCCACACCTTTTTGGAACTTTCTCAGAAAAACGGCGTTTGGGCAAACTGGAACAATTGGGACGGCTCGTTAGTCGATAGAAGTCCGTACGATTTGACTTCGATGGATTGCGGTTGGGATGCGTGTCGCGTTCCGTGGCGAGTTGGATGGGATTATTTGTGGTTTGGAACAGAAAGTAGCAAGAATATGATGGCAAAAACCATCGAGATGCTGGCAGCCCGTGATATTCTGGCAAAACCGGGAAAATCGTCTGGATTTAAAAATCTTGACGCTGAATCGTATGCTGATTTAACGACTTCGGTAGGAGGAGGAAGTTCCGCATTTATGGGAGCTTACGCTTGTGCTTTGGCTACCGACGAGTCGCAACAAGAATATTTGAATGGCTTTCACGAAAAATTGTTGACGAGAGAGGAAAATCCGTATTATTCTCCAACATTGCAAGTGTTGTATTTGCTGGCAACGTCGGGGAATGCGGCAAATTTCTATGCGTTGGATGATTGCGCACCTCAAATTATTGTAAATCCAGTATTGACTTCGGCCGAAACCGACGGAGAAACGATAGTTGTTTCGTGTAGCAAAATGATGTCGGAATCAACGACAGATTTTAGTGGTTTCTCGTTGAATGTAAATGGTCAGGCGATTGCCGACGCGTTTGAATCGGTGACAATCTCAGGAAAAACCATCTCATTTAAACTGAAAGAAAATGTGGTACAGGCAAACAACACCATAATACTTTCGTATTCAGGTGATCAATTTGAAAGTTTGCAAGGAGGCAAATTACAGCCGGCACTTGCTATCCCCGTACTCAATCACGTGTTTGAGGTGGGCGGAAATACTAATTTGAGCGGTTGCGAGACGGAAAACACCTTGCTCGGTGGTCGCTGGTATTCATATTCCGACGGTTCAAAACAATCGTATAAAGTAGTGGAGTCGGGTGCGGATGATACGGAACATTCCATTTACTTTGAGTTTACCGATGTAAAAAGTTATGCCGGTACAGGGTTCAACATATTGAACGGCGAATCGCCATTGGATTGTTCCGGTTCCACTGGTTTTTCGTTTTATCACAAGGGCGACGCATGTATTTTGGAGGCAAAGACCGTGACAAAACGTAATGCGGGATATTCATATCAGACCTATGATATTGAAGCCCACGAAGAATGGACAAAAATAGAATTGACATGGGAAGATATGGCAGACGATTTCATCACAAGCGGTTATGTAACTGAAGTTACCGGTCTGCAATGGAGAGAAATGACAGGAAGTGGTTCGTTTTATATTGATGAGATTGTGTTGATTGGCAGAACAATTACTCCTTCGGAAACTGATAGAAATCAGTTGACAACCACGCTCATTTCTGCTAATTCGCTGTATGCCAATGCTACAACGGAAAAATATTCCCAAGCGGCAATTGACAAGTTTGCTACGGAAATACAATCTGCCGCAAACGAGTATTTAAACACACAAGCCACTTTTGATGAGCTTGATTCCACGAATACGGCGCTCAACGCCGCTATTTCCGCATTCCAGTCTTCGGCGTATGGCGACAAGAAAGTTTTGGACAAGGCAATCAAGGCGGCTCAGTTGGTAGCTTCCGAAGCGGTTATTGGTACGGCAAAAGGGAATTATCCTCAGGCAGCGAAAGACGAACTAGATGCCGCAATAGAAGAGGCACAAAATGCATACGACACGTTTGGTCTTACGGCAAGTGAGATTTCTCAGGCTGTTTCCGTTTTGGAGAAAGCAGTGAAAACATTCAAGGCGGCTGTGATAAAGACGGCAATAGAAACCGTTTCTGCCGAGGTAAGCGTTTATCCGAATCCTTGTGTGTCGGAGATTTTTGTGAAGGGAAATGGCGAGATTTCTTACATAGAACTTGTTGAGGTCAATGGCGCAAAAACAAAAATTGCGGTAAATCAACTAAATACGACAATTCTTATGAATGGTTTCCCTGCAGGAATGTACACTCTCCGAATTGTTTATACTGATGGAAACATAAAAACACTGCAAGTTGTTAAGAAATAGCAAAAATCAATATCTTTGCCCATACATTGATTTTTGTTTCAAATGGATTACAAAACAGAATTTGAAAAATCAAGCGAAAAGGCAATAATGGTCGTGGGCGACATTATGCTCGACTCCTACATTTGGGGCAGTGTTGACCGTATTTCGCCCGAGGCTCCCGTGCCTGTGGTGTCGGTTGAAAGCACCGAAGACCGTCTCGGCGGTGCCGCCAATGTGGTGAAAAACATTGCCTCGCTTGGAATGAAACCTATATTGTGCAGCGTGGTTGGCAACGACGACGCAGGACACAAATTTTTCGACATTCTGAAACGTCGAAATATATCGTCAAATTATTGCGTGGTTGCCGACGGACGAAAAACCACGGTGAAAACTCGTGTGATTTGCGGCAAACAACAAATGCTCCGCGTTGATACGGAACAAACCGACGTGATAGGCGAGGATATATTTCAAAAAATGAAACTCTGTATTCGCAAGGCAATTTCGGAACAACAGATTTCCGCTATAATCTTGCAGGACTACGACAAGGGCGTTTTTTCTACGGAATTGATAGAATTTGTCGTTGCCGAAGCAAAAAAAAGTGCAATTCCCGTATTGGTTGACCCTAAAAAACGGAATTTCAGCAATTTCAAAAATGTGTCGTTGTTCAAGCCGAACTTCAAGGAATTTACCGAAGGCGTGGGCAAATCGTGCCGAAAAGACGACAGCGAGTCGCTTTTCGCCTTGGCAAAGGAATTTATGACCTCGCAAAACATTGAAACAATGATGGTTACATTGTCGGAACATGGCGTTTTCATTGCCGACAAAAACCGTTATGTCACGATTCCTACGCAAGTTCGCCACGTTGCCGATGTTTCCGGTGCTGGCGATACGGTGATAAGCACCGCTGCGGTTTGTTACGTGCTTGGATTCCCTATGGAGGAAGTTGCACGGATTTCGAATATTGCGGGCGGTTTGGTTTGCGAACAGCCTGGCGTGGTTACTATTGAAAAAGAACAATTGTTAAAACACATTTAAATTAAGAGTTAAGAATTAAGAGTTAAGGGTGACTGAGCGTGTCGAAGCCACCAAAACAAAAATAAAAATATATAAAATGGCTGCAATTTCAATTTTAGTTGTTGACGATGAACGTGCGATTCGCAATTCGCTCAAGGAAATCCTTGAATATGAGAACTATAAGGTAGAAGTTGCCGAAAACGGCGCAGATGGTCTTTCCAAAGTTCAAAATGGAAAATATGACCTCATCTTTTCCGACATAAAAATGCCCGAAATGGACGGCATTGCCTTCCTTGAAGCAGTTTTGAAGGAACGTGGCGACGTGCCGGTGATAATGATGTCGGGACATGCCGAAATCGACACTGCCGTAAAATCTATCAAGTTGGGCGCTTACGATTTCATTTCCAAGCCGTTGGATATGAACCGCATTCTTGTAACTGTTCGTAATGCATTAGATAAGAAGAACTTGGTACAGGAAACGGCTATTCTTAAAAAGAAAGTCGGCTCGAAATATCAGATGATTGGTCAGTCCGAAGCATTGCAAAAGATACAAGAAATCATTGGCAAAGTGGCCCCGACCGACGCTCGTGTGCTGATTACAGGCCCGAACGGATCGGGAAAGGAATTGGTTGCCCGCGCACTTCACGACCAAAGTAACCGTAAGAATGCACCGTTCGTTGAAGTGAATTGTGCCGCAATTCCTTCGGAACTAATTGAAAGTGAATTGTTTGGACACGAAAAAGGTTCGTTTACGTCGGCAATAAAAACACGCATCGGAAAATTCGAACAAGCCGACGGAGGCACGTTGTTCCTCGACGAAATTGGCGATATGAGTTTGTCGGCACAGGCAAAGGTGCTTCGTGCGTTGCAGGAACAAAAAATCACCCGTGTCGGCAGCGACAAGGACATTTCTGTTGATGTGCGCGTGCTTGCTGCCACCAACAAGAATATGAAGGAAGAAATTGAGGAGAAACGCTTCCGTGAAGACTTATACCACCGTTTGAGCGTGATTCTCATTAAAGTTCCGTCACTTGCCGAGCGCAAAGACGACATTCCGTTGCTTGCCGAACATTTTGTTAACGAGTCGTGCAAGGAAATGGGCGTTCCCAAGAAAGAGATTTCCGCCGATGCTGTGAAAAAATTACAGACCTATCCATGGACGGGAAACATTCGT
>Ga0265298_10008147_pt1 | contig 12626 bp, 6 predicted proteins | sample AusTroGonzalo_MG_3_FD_193486 | JGI IMG/M metagenome (GOLD analysis project Ga0265298, IMG submission 193486) | Bovine rumen microbial communities from tropical cattle in Woodstock, Queensland, Australia - Gonzalo_01 | ecosystem: Host-associated > Mammals > Digestive system > Stomach > Rumen ... | reverse complement strand
GTAAGTTTGACCTCAAACCAGTTTCCCCGCGGAAGATCGTGATCGGCGAAAAGCCGGCCATCACGCTCTGCAAGGGCGGCAAAGCCGAATACGAAGTGGTCAAACCGGCGAATCCGGCCGCCGCGCCAGCGGCGAAAGAATTGATCGAACGGCTCGCGCAGATCACCGGGAAAAAGGTGAAACCGGTGGCGAAAGCTTCGGGCAAAGTCCCGGCATTCTACCTCGGCGTCTGCCCCGAATCAAAGGCACTCGGTCTGAATCCCGAAAAACTCGATCGGGACGGTTATTACATCAAGACGGACGGCAATCGTATTTTCATTACCGGCTGCGACAGCCGGAATCCGAAAAAAATCGAACGCGCGAGCCTGTTTGGCGTCTATGACTTTCTGGAACGTTTTGCGGGAGTCCGCTATTATTTTCCGGGCGAAATCGGAACCATTGTGCCGAAAAAGAAAGACTGGACACTGCCGGAAATCGACATCACGGAACGCCCCGACACGCAATATCGCTGGATATGGGGTGTCGACGGACGGCTCCGTCACGGTCAGGCCGGACTTCAATACGAGTATAAATATCCCGGCATGAAAGAGAAAGACGTCATTCCGATGACCTGGAGGAACAGCACGCTGAACAGCATCCGTTCCTGTCACGGTCTGACCGATCTGGATCTGGTGCGGCGTTTTGCCAAGACCCATCCGGAATTTTTCGCCATGACCGCGACCGGCGGGCGGCATGACGGTTCAAAAATCACGACCTCTTTCCATAAGCACGGCCATCTCTGCTACAGCTCGGAAGGGCTGAAAGAGGAAATCTATCAGGATGCGGCGGCGTGTCTGACCGGCAAGCCGGCGTCCTCGCGCGGGCTCAAAAAGTGGACTTCCCGCTGGAATACGATGCACGTCGATCTGGCGCCGAATGACGGTCTGGAGTGGTGCCAGTGCCCGAAATGCAAACCGATCCAGAAAAAAGGACAGCAGGCCATGAGCGACCATATCTGGCGTTTTGTCTGCGACATTGCTGACCGGCTGAAAAAGAACGGCATCAAGGGGTATGTGATGCTGGACGCTTATGGCGTATTCTGCCTGGTTCCGAGTTTTAAAATACCGGACAATGTCATGATCGGAATTACGAGGACCGGTCCGTGGGCGATGCACAATGCCAAACAACGCGAAGCACAGGAGAAGCTCATCCGCGACTGGAGCCGCAAAGCGCAGGCGAAAATCAAGCTTTGGACCTATCCGACCAAAGCCGGCGGAAGCGTCCCTCTGGTGCCGAATTTCACACCTCGGGCCGTCGGCTCATTTTATCAGTCTGTGAAAGATTATATTTTCGGAAGTTTCGTCGAAAGCGGCAGCGACCGCTGGATGTACGGTTTCCTCAACAGTTATGTCGCATCCAAAGTCATGTGGGACTGGAATACCGACGTTGAAAAACTGATCGACGAGCACTGCCGCCTGATGTATGGCAAGGCCGCGCCGCAGATGAATCAGTTCTACCGGGAATTGGAAACCATCTGGCTGGATCGAATATTGGGGGAAACTATGGAGACCGCTCGGGGACCCGTCATCAAGATTCCTACCCGCCGCGATGTCTGGACCAAAATCCTTTCCCCGGAAAAAATCAAGGAGATCAGTGCGCTGCTGGATCAGGCGGAAAAAGCAGTCGCCAAGGATCCCCAATCCCTGAAACGGGTCAGATTCATGCGGAACGAGCTGTGGCAGCCGGTGATCATGGGACAGGAGGCGTTCCAGGCGGAAACCGCCAACCGGACCGCATGGACAATGAATGCCGGAGAAGCGGACAAGATCACGCTGGACGGCAAGCTGAATGAAGAAGCGTGGAAAAAGGCCGAAGAAGTCTGGCTGACCGCAAATCCCACGACGAAGAAAACTGAAGTCCAGACCCGGGTGAAAATGCTGCAGGACGGGGGAAATTTCTACTTCGGTTTTGAAGCGGACGAACCTGAAACGGCAAAGATGATCGCACTGATCGACCGGAAAGCGGATGACAGCGACGTCTGGCGCGACAATGGGCTCGAAATCTTCCTTTCCGCCAATGAGGGGAGTGATTTCATCTATCAGTTCATCTTCAATTCCGCCGGCTTCAAAGCAGACTTGAAAAATACCAATCATGCCGTCAATCCGGCCGGCAATTCCGGGTTCGAAGTGAAAACGGCAATCGTTCCGGGCAAAATGTGGACTGCGGAAGTGCGAATTCCGCACAGCGCAATGCCCGAACTGAACGGGAGAACCGCATTGGTCGGCAATTTCACCCGTCATCGGGTTTTGGACGGAGTGAAGGTCGGAACTGAATTTTACGCGTGGCTGCCGAAGAAACGCAACATCGCCGAAGAGTGCGGAATCATCCGGCTCAACGGTAAAAAAACTGACGGCAACCTGATCAAAACGGCCGATTTCAACAAGCGCATCGTGGCCAAACGCTTTATCGGAGCCGGTGACTGGGGCGAGGTAGGAAACAGCAAATATATTGTCCAGGACAAAGAGTTTTTCGTAACCAAAGGCGTTTCGCTCCGGCTGGAACCAGGCAGCAATATTGTCCGCCAGACCATCCCCGTTCAGCCGGATACGCAGTACAAAGTGAGTTTCTTCGTCCGGACCGAAAACCTGATCCCCGGACTGCGGATTTTGATTCGTTACGGAGGGGACCCCGCGCCGCCGCTTTATGTGCTGGGTGATTACAAAGATTATATCCGGGACACAGTGAACTGGTACCGGATTGAAAAAACATTCCGCACCCCGAAGCAGTTCGGCACCCGGTTCAAGCCGTTTTTGGAATTCTCCATCGGCAAAAGCACCGGAAAATGCTGGATCGACCACGTGGAACTCGTCGAGGTGAAATGACCCGGTGAAAGAACTTCCGCAATCTGGATATCTGGCGGAAACGGTCCGTGCCTGCGGATCTTTCCGCCGGATTGGAATTGAATCACGCTGAATTTTCATCGATACCCAGGAGAACCAGAAGATGAAACGACTGATGATTTTTGCCGCACTGACTGCGGCAGCACTCTGCGCCGAGGGTAAGTTTGACCTCAAACCAGTTTCCCCGCGGAAGATCGTGATCGGCGAAAAGCCGGCCATCACGCTCTGCAAGGGCGGCAAAGCCGAATACGAAGTGGTCAAACCGGCGAATCCGGCCGCCGCGCCCGCGGCGAAAGAACTGATCGAACAGCTTGCGCAGATCACCGGCAAAAAGGTGAAACCGGTGGCGAAAGCTTCGGGCAAAGTCCCGGCGTTTTATCTCGGCGTCTGCCCGGAAGCGAAGGCACTCGGTCTGAATCCGGAAAAACTCGACCGCGACGGCTATTACATCAGGACCGACGGCAATCGTATTTTCATTACCGGCTGCGACAGCAACAAGCCAGGCTACGATATGGAACAGTTCGGGACGCTTTACGGTGTTTACGATTTTCTGGAACGGTTCGCGGGAGTGCGCTATTATTTCCCCGGCGAGCTCGGGACCATCGTGCCGAAAAAGAAAGACTGGACGCTGCCGGAGATCGACATCACGGAACGTCCGGACAAGCAGTACCGCCTGGCTTACTGCTACCAGAAACTGCCGGGCGGGCTGAAACTGATCGAATACGGCTATCCCGGCGCTTCCTTCAAAGGAGTGGGCGACTGCCCGAAGACCTGGCGGAAAAGTTCCGTCCAGAGCGTCCGCGCCGTGCACGGGCTGAGGGAACTGGAACTGGTGAAGCGCTTTGCGAAAACGCACCCGGAATATTTCGCCATGACCAAAGACGGCCGGCGGCAGGACGGGTCGTGGAACCAGATCAACTACCACAAATACGGACATCTGTGTTACAGTGATCCGGGCTTGAAGGAGGTAGTCTATCAGGATTCCGCCGCGGCGCTGACGGGGAAACCGGCATCATCGCGGGGGATCTCCCGCTGGACCAGCCGCTGGACCACCTGGCACGTCAATCCGACGCCGAACGACGGGATCGAATGGTGCCAGTGTCCGGCCTGCAGAAAGATCGCGCGGCAGGGGAAACAGGCGATGAGCGACCATGTCTGGCGTTTCATGATCGACATTGCCCGCCGGCTCGAAAAGGCAGGCATTCCCGGCTATGTGATGGTGGACAGCTACGGACTGTATGCGCTGACGCACGGCATGGACCTGCCGGACAACATGACCGTCCAGGTCGCGATGGCGGGTCCGTGGGCCGAACGGAACGAAGGTATGAGGAGCCGCGACGATGCCCGGCTGAAATTCTGGAACAAAAAACAGAAATCCCTGCGATACAACAATAACAAGGTTTTCATGACCAAAGTGTGTGCGCCGGTGGACCTGATCCCGAATTTCACGCCGCGCGCCGTGGGCACTTTCTTCAAACGGCAGGCGCCGTATATTTACGGCTGCATGTTCGAAGGCGGCAGCGACCGCTGGATGTTCGACGCGCTCAACTGCTACGTGTTCTCCAAGGTCATGTGGAATACGGAAACGGATGTCGAAGCGCTGCTGGAGGAACACTGCCGGCTGATGTACGGCGCGGCGGCTCCCATGATGAACGATTTCTACCGCGAACTGGAAAACCTGTGGCTGGACAAAATCGTCGCCGTCCATATTGAGACACCCTGGGGCGTCACCTGGCAGATGCCGACGAAGAACGAGATCTGGACCAAGATCTATTCTCCCGAAAAAATCGCCGGGATCAGCGCACTGCTCGACCGGGCGGAAAAAGCCGTCGCCAATGATCCGCAATCGCTGAAACGGGTGAAATTCATGCGGGAACAGCTGTGGTCGCCGGTCGTGCTGGGCTCGCAAAGATTTTTCAAAGAGATCTCCGACCGGTCGGCATGGACGCTCCGCGCCGGGGAAGCGGACAAAATCACGCTCGACGGAAAACTTGCCGAAGCGGCTTGGAAGAAAGCCGAAGCGGTCTGGCTGACCGCCCGGCAGCCCAATGAGAAAGTGGAAGTGCAGACCCGCGTGAAGATGCTGCAGGACACGGACAATTTCTACTTCGGATTCGAGGCGGAAGAACCGCACACCGATGCGATGACCGCCCCGGTGACCCGTCCGGCGGACAGTGCGGAAGTCTGGCGCGACAACGGGGCGGAAATCTTCCTCTCCGCCGAGCTCTCCAGTGATTTCATTTACCAGTTCCTGTTCAATTCCTCCGGATTCAAGGCCGATCTGCGGAATGTCGTGGATCAGATCGATGTCAGATTCAACAGCGGATTTGAAGTAAAAACCAACGTGATCCCCGGAAAAATGTGGACGGCGGAAGTGCGCATTCCGCGCAAATCCATGCCGGAACTGACCGGACGCAGGAAAATCGTCGGCAACTTCACCCGCCGCCGGGTTCTGACCGGACAGCAGGTCAGGACGGTGAAATACTGCTGGCATCTGTTTCCGCGGAACATCGCGGAAAACTGCGGGTATATCCAGTTGGATAAATCTGAAGGCAAGAAAAATCTGATCAGCTTCGGTGATTTTGACGGTCCGGTCCACAGCAAACGTTTTATGGGTTCTTCCGCGGGCTGGGGAAACAGCAATCATCTCATTCCGGATCGGGAATTTTTTGTGACCGGAGGCGTTTCCCTGAGATTGGAAGGAGCTTCGAACCGGGTGCGTCAAACCCTGCCGGTCAAACCGGACAAACAGTATAAATTGAGTTTCTTTGTCCGGGCCGAAAAACTGACGCCGGGTCTGCGGATCATGATCCGTTACGGCGGCAATCCGACGCCGTCAATATATGTTCTGGGCGATTACCGCGATTATATCCGCGGCACCGTGAACTGGTTCCGGGTGGAAAAGATCTTCCATACCCCGAAGGAATTCGGCAAGCATTATCCGCCGCATATCGAATTCTTCATCGGAAAGAGCACCGGCAAATGCTGGATCGACCATGTGGAACTCGTTGAGGTAAAATAACCTGGCATACCTATGAATAAAGACAAGATCAAGGGACTGATTTTAGGATTCAGCGCGACGTTCTGCTGGGCAAGTTTTTATATCGTTTCCCGCTACTTTTTCGGAACCGACAGCGACGGACTGGATCCGTTGTGGAGTTCATGTCTGCGCTATCTGATCGCCTCGTTCATATTGTTTGTCTGTCTGATCGCTTTGAAACAGGTTTCCGCCCTGGGCACAGCCTTGCGGAAGGACTGGAAAATGCTGTTGCTGCTGGGACTGATCGGGATCGCGGGGGAAAGCACGCTGCTTTTCTATTCGATGAAATTCACCACGGCGGCGCGGTCGAATCTGCTGACCAACATTTCCCCCGTGGCGACGGCGGTCATGTCGTGGTTCATCACACGTGAAGTGTTCAGCCGGAGCCAGATCGCGGGAATGCTGCTGGGATTCATCGGCATGTGCACGGTCTTTTTCCTGCGCGGCGGCGACAACTTTTCCGGCGGCAATTCGTCCTTTCTGCTGGGCGACCTGATGGCGGTTGCCGCGGGGATCTGCTGGTCGGCGTTCACGGTGCTCGGCGAGCGTGCGGTCAAACAATACGGTCCGCACGTCATCATGTGCGGGGCATTCCTCTTCGGGGCGCTGGTGATGGTCCCGGTCATGGGGATCGCCGGAAGCCGGGTCACACTGTCGATCGATCTGAGGGGCTGGCTGATGATCCTCTATATCGGGGCCATTTCCAATGCGCTGGCGAACGTGTGCTGGTATGCGGCGCTGAAATATCTGAAGCCGGGCGAACTCGGCTCGTTCGGATATGTGAGCATCATCCTGACCTGTCTGCTGGCGTTCTGCTTCCTCGGCGAAAAGATCACCCTGCCGTTCGCACTGTGTCTGCTGATGATCCTGACCGGGACCGGCATGATGCTGAAGATATCATCCAGACAGGATGGAAAATAAGAAGTTGAAGAAAGGTATTCAATACTGTAAAACCGGTCCGTCCGACTCATCGGATGCTTGAAAAAAGTTTTCACCATGATATATTGCATCAGCATAACGAGGTGCAGAAATGAAAAAAATCCTTTTATCACTGTCGGCGTTTTTCCTTATGGCGGGGCTTGCCGCGCTGGAGATCGACAATTCTTACCGGATCGTGATTTCCGATGAAAAGGAAGTCCCGGATGTCTATGCCGCCAACGAACTCGCAAGGTATCTCGAAAAAGTTTCCGGCAAAAAATACACCGTCGTCACGGAATCCGTGATCTCCGGGGCAAAAGCGATCTATGTGGGAAATACCATTCCGGCCGCGAAAGCCGGGAAGTTCATCCCGGACGAATTCCGCATTTTCGCCTCGGGTAAAGATGTCATTATCGCGGGCAGTCCACAGCGGGGCGTCCTTTTCGGAGTCTATGAATTTCTGGAACGTTTCGCCGGAGTCCGTTTTTTTACGCCGGAATGTGAACGCATCCCGTCGAAAAAAGTATTGAAGGTGCCGGACGATCTGGACATCCGGCATAAACCGTCTTTTGCATACCGTTTCATTTACGGCGGCCGCCGGGCCGGCGGCACTACGGAGTTTTTCCGGAAAATGCGTCTCACCGGCTGGGGCGGCGGAATGGCTCAAGGTTCGTCCGTCCGTTTCGGAACCGACGGCCAATGCCACACCTACTACAAGTATTCGAAGGATTTTCCGAAAGAAATATCCTGGGCGGACAAAAGCGGCAGCAGACATGTCGTCAAAACTGCCCTGGAGGGTTCGATCTGTTTCTCCAATCCGGAGGTCCTGAAACGGTTTGCCGGGCGTCTGAAGGCGAACATTGCCGCCGACCGCCGGAAAGCGGAAAGCCGGAAACTGCCGCCGCCGCAATATTATTCGGTCAGCCAGAACGACTGCAACGCCGCCTGCGGCTGTGCCGAGTGCGCCAAGTTCATTGCGGAGCACGGCGTTTCCGGCCTGGTGATCGATTTCACCAACCGTCTGGCCGATATCGTCTGCCGCGATCATCCGGATATCAAGATCCAGATCTTTGCCTATTTCGACTCCCTGAATCCCCCCAAAACGGCGATCCGCGCCCATAAAAACGTCATCGTCCAGATCACGACATACACGAAGAAATTCCATGACCATCTGCGCGCGGTCGACGACCCGGTCAATGCAGAATTCAAAACGCTGGTGACCGCATGGAAAAAATATGCGGACAATCTCGGTATCTGGGATTACTGGCGTTATTTCAACGGATTCAAACCGTCCGCACCCGCGGCGCTGATCCTGCCGGGCTATATCCGGTTTTACAAAGAATGCGGCGTCGAGATGTTTTTCACTGAATTCGAAACCTCCCCGAAAGATCTGCTCAGTTTTTACGACCTGACCTTCTATGTGGGCGCCAGGATGCTCGACGATCCGTCACGGAACCCGCAGCCGCTGATCGATGAATTCATGGAAACCTATTACGGTGCAGCCGCCCCCGCGATGAAAAAACTGCTGGTTCTGCTGACCGCCGCGGTATCCAGGGACAAAGTCTGCGGAGAACCGCTCCGTTTCGACCAGCGCGCCTACATGAAGGATCCCGGGTTTTTCCGGCAGGCTTTCGCATTGGTGGATGAGGCGGAAAAGGCTGTGTCCGGCGATCCGGTATCAGAAACCAGGGTCTTTCAGGAAAAACTGCTGCTTGGATCAAGCTATCTCAAAGCATGGAACGCCCACAAAAACAAACTCAAGCTTGACCGCAAAAAACTGCAGGCCGGCATCACGGAGATGCTGGTTCCGGTCCTGCGATCCTTCTTCGCACCTGAAGTTCTAAGCAAAAAGGCGGTCGCCGAATCGGAACGTTATTATGCAGACAAAATCATTTTCGACAAGCCGCAGAATATCAAGGCGGTCCCGCTGCCCGGTTTCGCCGCGGACGATCCTTCGGTGAAAATCGTCGAATTCGCCGAAGTCCCGAGCACCGGCAGAAAGATCTCCGATCCGGATTCCCCCTCGGGCAAGGCCTTTTCACATTCCGCCAACTACAGCGGAGAGATGCGCGTAAAACGTCACCAGCGGCCATTCGAGTTCGGGTTATATGAAAAGTCCCATACGAAATATCTCGTTTACGGATCGATCAAGACCGGCGCCATTCCGCAGGATGAAAAGTATCATTGGTATCATGCGGGGACGACCAGGCTTTACCCGTCATTGTCTCTCTGGATACATTGGACCTGGGGTCTCAGTGTGAGCCTCGGCCGTTTTTATGATGAAAATCACCCGGACAAAAAATACGAGATTTATCTTCTCATGAAGCTGCAGGGACCGGCGTATGTCAGAAACTCCGAAAAATCAAATGATGTCCGCCTCGCCGCCATCGCGTTCAAGGAGCCAGGTTCCGGACCGGCGGAGAAATAGTTTCTGCAGCTCCGGCAAACAGAAAACCGCCCGGTCCGAATTTTTCCCGGACCGGGCGGCAATTTTATCCGTGATTCAACAAGGACGGATCATTTCTGTTTGCGGTAGCCGCATTTCGGGCAGACGCCGTCTTTCAGGGCGATGCCGCAGAGCGGACAGCGGTCCATGGTGCCGGAAACCGGATATTCCTGGCTGGCCGCATTGACACCGCTGGTGAACGTGATCCTGGCGATGTTGAGCTTGTCCTTGAGCAGTTCATAGACGATTTTGATCATGCCTTCGACGGTCATCGTCTCTTTGGTGACCACGAGGCGGCAATCGGGATACGCCGTGGCGAGTTCGGTCTTGAAAGCCGGGCCCTTCATCTGATTGGTGGGTGCGCCGTCCTTGATCCCCTGCTGTTCATAAACGGCGAGGATCGCGGGCAGCAGCGGATCGTCTTCGCGCAGGATCAGCGCATGGTCGAAATTCTTGATGACGTTCCAGGCGGTTTTCTGGATCTCATTGCAGGGAAAAACCATATTGACGCCGGGATTGACGGTGTCTTCGACTTCGATCGTCAGGACGCCGGTATGGCCGTGCAGATATTGTGCCTCGCCTTTGAATTTGTAGAAACGGTGTGCGTACTGGATGTCGAATGTGGTGATGGATCTCATGTTGACTTCTCCTTCTTCTTGGTTTTCAATACGAATAAGCGGCAGGGGAAAAACAGGGGGGTCAAACAACAGATGTCAGGTTTCCTCCTTTCTTTTATGCTCAAAACCAATATAATTCACATTGCAAAAAAGTCAAACGGTTCATGATAAATTTCTCGATTTTTCAAATCTGTCCAGGCTGTTCCGGCTGACATATTTTCCATCGTTCCGCTTGCTTTTTCGGCAGGAGAGTGTATTGTATCGAATCGATGCATCGATTGTCAACCGACCAGTCAAAAAAATGGAGATCATAAAATGAATCCGCTGCCTCCCCTCACCTGCAATTACGGACCCGTCACGATCGAAGAAATCCCCGCCCGGCTGGAAAAACTGGCGGCAGCCGGGATCAAGCGCGTCCAGCTGGAAGCCAAACAGCTGATGGATACCGTCGACGATCCGGAATACCGCCGGGTGCTGGTGCACGAAGCGGAAGCCAACGGGCTGAAACTGTTCGATGCCCATGGGCTGCACAGCCTCACCGATTCCATCGGTTGTCCGATACCGGGAGCTGAAAAACACCTGTTCGAAGTCGTGCGCAAGGCGCTGCACGGGGCGGCGGACCTCGGGCTCCGGACCGTCACGTTCCATCTCTCCCGGACGCGGCTGGTCAAGCAGTTTGCGCCGGAAAGCGGAGCGATCGAGGATGTGGACCTGGAAGGAGCGCGGCCGCGCATTATGCGCCAGCTGGAGATACTGGTTCCGGAAGCGGAAAAACTCGGCATCCTGATGGCGCTGGAAAATCTGTTCCTTCCCTCGTCCGCAGCGCATTTCATCACGCCGATCGTGCGTGAATTCAACCATCCGAATCTCGGGCTGAACTACGATTCGGGCCACGCGCTGCTGGTGGAACGGCTGCCGGGCAAAGATCCGGCCGAGATCGCGGAATGGATCCGGCTGGGCTGGACGGACAGCCAGGTCACGCTGCAGGACGACCAGCTGGATGAAATGCTGGATCAGGTCATCACCGCACATCTGCATGACAACATGGGGATCAACGACGAGCATCTGCTGCCGGGCGAAGGCCGGGCGAACTGGCCGCACATCGTCGAACGGCTGCGCCGCGCGCCGCGGCTGGTCTCGCTCCAGAGCGAAGTCATGGCCAAATATTACGGTGACGATCCGGGCAGTCAGGCCGAGCGTTTCCGCAAGTTCGGATTCACGATCTGACCGCGGGAAACGGAAACGGGAGGTCTTTTCCCATGAAAAACCTGATGCGGCGTTTTCTTCAGACTGCCATGTTCGGATGCTGTTTCCTTACCTCGCTCTTCGGCGCGGAAGAAAAAAAGATCGTATGCTTCGGCGACAGCCTGACTTCCTGCGGCGGCAAGGACGGCCGGTATTCCGACATGCTGCAACAGTCATTACCGGGTTACCGGATCATCAACAGCGGCAAAGGCGGCGACACGCTCGGCGGCGGGCTGGCCCGGCTGGAAGACGCCGTACTGAAACATCGGGCGCAATACCTGATCATCGGCCTGGGCGCCAACGATTACTGGCGGCGCAAACGTTCCCTCAACGACCTGAAAAAAGATTACGATACGATCCTGAAACGCTGTACCGAAGCGGGGATGAAGATCGTGGTCATCAGCTGTTTCGGCAATGAGAAACTGCCGGAGGGAACTGTCATCGACTTCGGCAAACCCGGCATCCCGCTGGAGCATTACGCCGCGGGGATCGCCATTATCGAACATGAACTGGTCAGGAAATATCACGCCGAATACGTGCCGGACATGCAGTGCGGGATCACCCCGAAAGGACGACGGGACCTGTGGAGCGATTCCAATCACCCCAATGCGGCGGGCAACCGGATCGTCGCGGACACCATCCTGCCGAAACTGCGCCGGATCCTGAAATAAGCCGGGGACAGCTGCAAGCCGAATGAGTTCGCGTCCGGGACCGAAAAACCAGTCCCGGCTTTTTTTTACTTTCAGTTCAGCTTTTTTCAGCGGCGGCGGGAAACAAAAACCCGGCTGCGGATCTCATCCAGCTCTTTTTCCATAGCGAGATCCGCCTCGGTCGCCGGACCGTGTCCGACTTCCCGGATGCGCATGATCCGGCAGGATTCCGGAATGGAATTCGCGACTGCGAATTGTCCGGGCGGCGGCACCGTGGGATCGGATAACGCCGGCGTAATGATCGTCGGGACCCGGATAAACTGCGCGGCGGCGGAAGCATTGCAGAGGTCGATGACCCGCATCCCGGCTGCACTCTCCAATGCTTTCAGGCGCCGGTTTTCACCCGGACTGCCGGGTTTTGCCGGATAGTTCAGGACGATCCGGCCGCCGAGAGTGGGCACATTCAGGCTGCCGTAATGGATCCGGTCATCCCACGGGATGCACATGGCACCCATGCCGCCGCCGAGACTGCCGCCGCTGCAGACGATGTTGTCCGCGGTATCGGGAAACATGTCGATCATGATGGTCAGGGCGATCCAGAGATCGCGGACACCGCCCGTGATCACATACCGTCCGGGATCGTCGAAACCGTACATGGCATGGTCGCCCGTCTGCCACGGGATCTCTTTGCACTGGGAAAGCCCCAGGCCGCGGACGCAGGGCTCGACGATCGTTCTGCCCGGACTGGAAGCGACGGGGGGAGCTGACGGATTGCCATAGCCGTGCGCCAGAAGCGTTCCCCCGGTCGACTCCGCTGGACGGGAGATCCAC
>Ga0265298_10008146_pt1 | contig 12627 bp, 7 predicted proteins | sample AusTroGonzalo_MG_3_FD_193486 | JGI IMG/M metagenome (GOLD analysis project Ga0265298, IMG submission 193486) | Bovine rumen microbial communities from tropical cattle in Woodstock, Queensland, Australia - Gonzalo_01 | ecosystem: Host-associated > Mammals > Digestive system > Stomach > Rumen ... | reverse complement strand
ATGCAGTACAAGAACGTCTACGTCGCGTACGTCTCGATGGGCACCAACCCCGCGGCGACCGTGAAGGCGTTCAACGAGGCCGAGAACTACAACGGCCCGGCGATCATCATCGCCTACGCGCACTGCATCGAGCAGGGTCTCCTCACCAAGACCGGTCCTGCGCACCAGAAGGCGGCCGTGGAGTCCGTCCACTTCCCGCTCTGGCGCTACAACCCGGATGCCGAGGGCAAGAAGCTCACGCTCGACAGCGCCGACAAGTCCGACACCGTCTCCTTCGCGGCCAACGCCGTCTCGAAGGAGCTTGGCGAGAACCGCTTCAAGCAGCTCGTCAAGAAGATCGGTGAGGCTAAGGCGATGGAGATGCTCAAGGGCGCCGAGGAAGGCTTCAAGGAGAACTACGCTCTCCTCAAGAAGCTCGCCGAGATGTGAGCATAGCTCATCCTCCGACGCCGCCGTCAGGCGCGAAGGGGGATTGAACCAAAACGCTGGGCGCGGCACTTCTGCCGCGCCCTCGTTTTTCTTCATTATGGTAAAATATCCGCCCTGTCTGTCGCTATGAACGTCGATTCGTGGATTCTTTGGATAATGGCCAGCGCCGTGATGCTGGCGCTTTATGACATCGTCAAGAAGGCGAGCGTCAGGGCGAATGCCGTGCTGCCTGTCCTCCTGGTTTCCACGATGTTCGGGTTTGCGGCCTATGCTGCAGGACTTGTTGCCTGCGGACATGTCGGCGTCATGGGCAGGATTGCCGGTCCTGAGCTGCTGTTTGGCCTCTCGAAGAGCGTCATCGTCGGGACATCGTGGGTTTTCACGTTCTGCGCGCTCCGGACTCTGCCGATCACTATTGCGACCCCGATCCGCGCTTCCGCTCCGGCGCTTGTCCTCATGGTTGCCGTTCCGCTGTATGGGGAGGTGCCGTCCTTTGTGCAAGGCGTCGGGATGGCGACGGTGTTTGCAGGCTACTTCGCGTTCTCCTGGGCCGGACGCCATGAAGGGATAGATTTCTTCAGGAACCGCGCTGTATGGTGCGCAATCGTCGGCGCCGTGTTCTCCGCGCTCTCGGCATTGTGGGACAAATACGTTTTCCAGGTTCGCGCCCTGCCGGTCGAGCCGGTGCAATTCGTGTTCCAGGCGGGCTTGGTCATGTTCTATGCGATTTCGCTAGTCACAATGAGGGCGATACGCACGGGACGCGATCCTTTCGAGTGGCGCTGGACGATCCCGTTCGTAGGCATCCTCCTGGCGGGCGCGGACTGGCTTTACTTCAAGGGGCTAGCTCATCCCGGAGCGCCGATCTCCGCCGCCTCGCTGATGCGGCGGTTTTCGGTGGTGTTGACTTTCCTGCTCGGGGCGAGGTTCTTCCATGAGACGAACCTTGTGCGCAAGGGAATCGCGCTTGCAGCGATCGTCGCCGGCGTGGCGCTGATGTGCCTGTCGCGGTGATTTCGCCGCATCCCGCTCTCCATATAGGCGGCCGCCCCCGTTTTTGATATAATATCTACTTTTAAGACGCAAAAAGAAGGATTGGCAAGAAGATGAAGAAGTTCCTCAGTGCGAATGAAGCTGTTGCGCATGCCGCGGCTCAGGCGGGGTGCGCTGTCGCGTCCGCCTACCCGGGCACGCCCTCGACCGAGATTCTCGAGAATATCGCAAAGTTCAAGGATACCGTCAAGTGCGAGTGGGCGGTCAACGAGAAGGTCGCGATGGAGACGGCCATAGGCGCGTCAATGGCGGGCGGAAGGGCGCTAACGGCGATGAAGCACGTCGGCCTCAACGTCGCGATGGATCCTCTCATGACCTTTACGTATGTCGGCGCGACCGGCGGCATGGTCATCGTTTCCGCTGACGACCCCGGGATGCACTCCTCCCAGAACGAGCAGGACAACCGCAATCTCGCCAAGTTCGCGCGTGCGCCACTCTTCGAGCCTGCCGACAGCCAGGAAGCCTACGATATGACTATTGCCGCGTTCGAGGCGAGCGAGAAGTTCAAGGTTCCGGCCTTCATCCGCCTCACCACGCGCACGAGCCATTCAAGCTCGATCGTCGACCTTGGCGACTTCAACCCCAAGCCCCGCGAGCTCATCCCCTACGAGAAGAACATCAGGCAAAGGCTTCCCGTCCCGATGTTCGCGCGCGGCCACCGCCTCGCCGCCCAGGAGCGCGTCGCCGCGATGGAGGCCGCGAGCGTCGCCTCGCCGCTCAATCGCGTGGAGAAGGGCCGCACGGACCTTGGCTTCGTGACGAGCGCCGTGGCCTACCAGTACGTGAAGGAGATATTCCCCGGGTTCTCGATCCTGAAGCTCGGCTGGACCAATCCGCTTCCCAAGGCGCTTGTCGCTGATTTCGCCAAGAGCGTCGAAAGGCTTGTCGTTGTCGAGGAGCTTGATCCTTTCCTCGAGGAACAGATCAAGGCCATGGGAATCAAGGTTGTCGAGCACAATACTGAGCTCAACATGCTTGAGCTGAACGCCGACAGGCTCCAGAACCTCCGCCACGAGCTTCTTGGCGATGTTCCGCCCGCAAAGGAGCCCCAGACCGCGACTCCCGACACCCAGCTTCCGACCCGTCCGCCTGTCCTCTGCGCCGGTTGCGGACACCGCAGCGTATTCTACGTGCTTCACAAGCTCGGCGCGACGGTTACAGGCGATATCGGCTGCTATACGCTCGGCGCGTTTCCTCCCCTCAATGCGATGGATACGACCATTTGCATGGGCGCGTCCATCGGTAACGCCGCCGGCATGAAGAAGGCCGGGCTCAAGGGCCGCATTTGCGCCGTTCTCGGCGACTCGACGTTCTTCCATAGCGGCATGACCGGGATTCTCTCCGCCCTCTACAACGGAACGCCGGTAACGACGGTCGTCCTCGACAACCGCATCACCGCGATGACTGGCCACCAGGACAACCCGGGGACAGGCAAGACGCTTGCGGGCGACCCCGCTCCCGTGACGGAGATAGGCGACATTGCGAAGGCCATGGGCTACAAGAAGGTCGTCAAGGTCGATGCCGACGATCTCACCGAGCTCGAGCGCGTCCTCAAGGATGCGATGGATGGCGACGAAGGCGCCCTCATAATCGCCTACGCACCTTGCCGGATTGCCGCCAGGCTTACGAAGGAAGGCCTCTGCGAGGTCGATCCCGAGAAGTGCAAGGCGTGCGGCGCGTGCTTCAGGATGGGGTGCCCCGCGATGACGCGCGGAAAGGAAGTCCGTCCGGGCGCTTTCCAGATGATAATCGACCCCAATCAATGCGCCGGGTGCAGGCAGTGCAGCCAGGTCTGCAAGTTTGGAGCCATCAAGCGCGTACGCTGAATGGAAAAGACAGTTCTTAAAAAGGGACGCGAAAGGTCTCTTGCCAAGCGCCACCCCTGGATCTTCTCCGGGGCGGTTGACGGCGAAGCGCCTCAGATTGCGGTCGGCGAGACCGTCCAGGTCGTCTCTTCGGACGGGACGGTCCTCGGCTACGGCAGCTGGTCGCCCCAGTCGCAGATTCGCGTAAGGATGCTATCGTTCGACGCGGCGAGCGTTCCTGACGAGGCTTTCGTCTCGTCTCGCGTCGCAGCCGCAGTCGGTCGCCGCGCCGACTTTTTCGCGAACGCCTACACCAACGCTTTAAGGCTGGTGAACGCCGAGTCCGACGGACTGCCTGGCGTCGTCGCCGACTACTACGCGGGCTGGGTCGTATGCCAGTTTACCTCGGCCGGGGCCGAGTTCTGGAAGAGGACGATCGCCGCGGCGCTTATGAAGTTCGCTCCCTTCTGCCAGGGAGTGGCCGAGCGCGCAGATGCCGATGTCCGTGCGAAGGAAGGGCTTCCGGTCGGCGGTTTCGCCGTCCTGGAGGGAGCCGAGCCGCCCGAGCTTGTCGAGATATCGGAAGGCCCATGCAAGTTTGTCGTCGATGTCCGGAAGGGGCACAAGACCGGCTTCTATCTCGACCAGCGAGATGCTCGTCTCGCGGTCGGCTCGCTTGCGAACGGCGCAGAGGTGCTGAACTGCTTTTCGTATACCGGCGGCTTCGGCATCTTTGCGCGGCAGTGCGGCGCGAGTTCCGTTACGCAGGTTGACGTATCCCGCGAGGCTCTTGAGCTTGCGAAGAAGAATGAAGGGCTTGTCCACCTCTGCGGCACCAACATGGAGTACGTCGAGGAGGATGTGTTCAAGTTCCTCAGGAAGTGCCGCGACGAGCGCCGCAAGTTCGACATGATCGTTCTCGATCCGCCCAAGTTCGCCGAATCCCGTTCCCAGGTGATGAAGGCGGCTCGCGGCTACAAGGACATAAACCTTCTTGCGATGAAGCTCCTTAAGCCGAACGGAATCCTGGCGACGTTCTCGTGCTCCGGTGCGATGACAGACGATCTTTTCGCCAAGGTCCTCGCCGAGGCTTCCGAGGACGCCAGGCGCGATTTCCAGACGATCGCCAAGACTCGCCAGGGGGCGGACCATCCGGTGCTGCTGAGCTTCCCGGAGGGCGCCTACCTGAAGGGCGTCATACTGCGGGCTGTGGACTGACGAAAGGGAGCGCCCATGGACGAAATTGACTTCGACAGCGACTCTTTCGCCGACATCATCGCCAAGGACGACCGCTACAATCCGCGGGCGTATGCGCTTTTGGTCGACGTGATCCACTATCTTGGCGGAGAAAACGGCAGCAAGCACATGACCGGCGAAGAGATCCTAGACGAGTTTCGCGAAAGGACTCTTGACCAGTACGGGCCAATGTCCTATCGCGTTCTCCTGGAGTGGGGAGTCAAGTCGACCGAGGACATCGGCGAGATGATGTTCAACCTCGCCGAGTCGCATCGTGTCGGCAAGGATGATGACGATTCTGCCGAGACTTTTGTCGGCGGCTATGATTTCAAGGAAACGTTCCTCGGACCGTACGAGGCGTGAATCAATAAGGAGACAATATGAGAAAACTCCCTTTTGACAAGGCGAAACTGGAAGAGATCGCGGCGAAATGGCCGACGCCTTTCCACATCTACGACGCAAAGGCGATTCGCGAGAACGCGAAGAAGCTCAAGAAGGCGTTTTCATGGAACAAGGGCTTCCGCGAGTATTTTGCCGTAAAGGCGGCTCCCAACCCCCATCTTATGAAGCTCCTCAAGGAGTTTGGGTTCGGAAGCGACTGCTCTTCCATGGCGGAGCTCGAGCTTGCCGCCAAGGTAGGCAATGTCGGCGAGGCGATAATGTTCACCTCGAACGACACTCCCGCCGCGGAGTTCCGTCGCGCCTGGGAACTTGGGGCGATCATCAACCTCGACGACATAACCCACTGGGACTATCTGCTCAACACCCTCAACTCCCAGCTCCCGACTCCCGACTCCGAACTCCCTGCCCGCATTTTCTGCTGTCGCTACAACCCCGGGCCGTTGAAGGGCGGCAACGCCATAATCGGCAAGCCCGAAGAGGCCAAGTACGGCATGACGCGCGAGCAGCTTTTCGAGTGCTACGCAAAGATGAAGGCGGCGGGCGTCACCCGCTTCGGACTTCACGCGATGGTCGCCTCGAACGAGCTTGATCCCGACTACATAATCGATACGGCGAAGATGCTCTTCGAGCTCGTCGCGGCGATTTCGGCCGAGCTCGGGATCGAATTCGAGTTCGTCAACATCGGCGGCGGCATAGGCATCCCGTATCGTCCCGAGCAGGTCGCCATGGACATCGAAAAGGTCGGCGAAGGAATCGAGAAGGCCTACAAGGAGACGATCGCGGCCGCGGGTCTCAAGCCGCTCAAGCTCTTCATGGAGTGCGGGCGCTGCATTACGGGGCCTTACGGATATCTCGTCTCCCGCGTCCTCCACATAAAGAACACGTATCGCCTTTACGCCGGTCTCGACGCATGCATGTCCAACCTCATGCGTCCTGCGTTGTACGGGGCGTACCATGAGATCGTCGTCCCCGGCAAGGAGGATTCCGGCGAGACCAGCATATACGACGTGACGGGCTCGCTTTGCGAGAACAACGACAAGTTCGCGATCCAGCGGATGCTGCCGGTCCTTGCGCCAGGCGATCTCGTCGTGATCTGCGACGCGGGTGCGCATGGCCACGCAATGGGCTTCCAGTACAACGGAAAGCTCCGCTCCGCCGAACTGCTCCTTGAGGCGGATGGCTCGGTTCGCGAGATCCGCCGCGCCGAGACGCTCGACGACTACTTCGCAACACTCGACTTCTCGACCCTGTGACAGCCGAGCTGCTTTCTCCGGCCGGCGATTTCGACACGGCTCTTGCGGCGTTCGAGGCTGGCGCGGACGCTGTATACTGCGGACTCGCCGACTTTTCCGCGCGCGCATTCGCAAAGAACTTCTCGTTCGACGAGCTTGGTCGCATCGTCGCCTATGCGCACGCGAAGGGCAGGAAGGTCTACGTTACGTTCAACACCGTCCTTGATGAGGACGCGCTTGAAGGGGCTACGGAGACCTTGGCCAGGCTGGAGGAGATCGCGCCTGACGCCATTATCGTCCAGGACCTTGGAGTCGCTCGCATGGCGCGGCGCCACTTCCCCGGCCTTGCCCTGCACGCCTCCACCCAGCTTGTCGCCCACAACCTTGAAGGTGCGCTTGCGCTGAAATCCCTGGGTTTCACGCGCGTCGTCCTCGCTCGTGAGCTTTCGCTTGCCGAAATCTCCTCCATCGCAAAGCGCTGCGGCGATCTGGAGCTCGAGTGCTTCATACATGGCGCCCTCTGCTACTCAATATCGGGGCTTTGCCTTTTCTCCGCCATGGAGAAGAACCGAAGCGGGAACAGGGGAAAGTGCGCCTACTGCTGCAGGCAGCAGTTCGGCCGCGACCGAGTGCTCCCGTTCTCAATGAAGGATCTTCGCCTTGGCGAGGATGTTAGGGCTCTCGCGGATGTCGGCATCGCCTCCCTCAAGATAGAGGGGCGCATGAAGTCTTCGCTCTACGTTGCGAGCGTCACGAAATACTATCGCCAGATCCTCGACGGGACGAACGGAGAGAAGCCGGTGACTGTCGCGGACCTTGAGACCGTGTTTTCGCGGCGCACGACAGAGCTGCATTTCAAGGGTCGTTCCGATGATGTCGTCGATCCTTCCTCGCTCGGGCATGTCGGTACGCCAATCGGCACCGTAAAGCGCATCACGAAGGATCGTGACGGGCGCAGCTGGCTGAGGTTCCATACTGCCCGGGCCCTGGAGCGTCATGACGGCCTTCAGTTCGCCTCGCCGGACGGCGGCAAGCCCGTAGGGTTCGGCATTGCCGACATGCGTCAGGCGATATCGCGCGCGAACGTCTTTGAGGTTTCCGCCGGAACGGACGTCGAGATACTTTTGCCCGATCAGCAGCCTTTGGACGCCATCACTCCAGGGGCGACCGTGTACTGTTCGATGTCCAACGCGGTGAAAAGGCGTTTCCCCGTGCCGAGCTTCAGGCCCAGCGAGTTCCCTGGCGGGATGACGGTTGATGTCAAGGTCGTCCTTTCTCCTGATTCGATCGCGACGACTGCGTCGCTTTCCGGCGAAGAGGCGACGTGCGTCGCCAAGGGATCGTTCTCGGCCGCGAAGAATCCGGAAAAGACGTATTCCGCCGTCGAGAAGGCGTTCTCAAAGCTTGGCGATACGGGCTATCGTCTCGGGAAGCTGTCGCTTGAGGATGAAGACCGCGTCTTTGCGCCGATGAGCGTGCTGAACGACTTGAGACGCGATCTCGTAGAGAAGCTTGATTCCGTCAGGGCCAAGGTTCGCCGTGCGAAGATAGAGGCGGCCAATGACGACCGTCCCGAGCCCGTTGAGGCTTCGGATGCGAAAGCGCGCAAGGTGATCAAGCTACGTCCCGATCAGGCTCTGCCGCCCGGCGAATGGGACGAAGTCGTTTTTGCGATCTCCCCCGACAACTCTTCCGTCCCGTCCGATCGCAGCGTCCGCCTTGCGCTCCCCGCATACACGCCCGAGCCAGACTTCAACAGGCTGCGTGTCATGGTCAAGCGTCTTGTGCGTGAAGGGTACGCGAAGTGGGAGGCCTCGGATCTCGCGACGCTGTCGCTTCTCAAGTCCGTCGGCGTTTCCGACATCACCGCCGACTGGACCCTCTACGCCTTCAATTCCTCGGCGCTGGCCGAGCTTTCGGAGCTTGGTGTAAAGCGGTTCGTCGCGAGCCCCGAGAACGGGCGCGACAACCTTCAGTACCTTGCCGAGAGCGGTTACGATTTCGACTTCCTTGCCCAGCAGTCGACGCCGCTGTTCGTTTCGCTAAACAAGCCTGCGACGCTCGACGTGGAAGGGCTTGATGTGTTCTGCCGCGACGGGCTCTGGGTCACGACGCGCAACGTGCCGCGGACGTTTGACGTTCCTTCTGGCGCTTCGACGCGCATAGACCTCAGCTGGGGGAAGTGATGCTCAAGCAGTTCTTCGCCAAGGTCGTAAAGGTTTTCTGGCTTCTGCCCGGTTTTCTCCTTTGGGCGTCATATCCGCCCATGGGCGAAATGACGGACTGTCTCTTTGCGCTGGCTCCGCTCCTCTGGCTCTCGCGCAACGCCGACGTAAGGACGGCCGTGCGCCGTTGGTTCGTCAATGGCTTCATCTTCTGGTTCGCGACGCTCTCGTGGATGCCTGCCATCGTGAAGAATGGAGGCCCGTGGCCGCTCGTGGTTCTTGGCTGGGGAGCGCTCTCCGCGTATTGCGCCACGTACTTCGCCGCGTTCGGCTACCTTTCGTCGAAGGTATGGACGCTAGTCAAGGAGCGCGGCTACATATGGCGTCTTGCGGCAATAACCGTAGCGGAGCCGCTTTTGTGGGCGGGGCTCGAGATCGTCCGTTCTCGGCTTTTCGGTGGCTTCGCATGGAACCAGCTTGGCGTCGTTCCGGCTGTCGGCGGCTTCGGCGCGCCTGCCGCGCTAGGCGGGGTTTATCTCCTCTCGATGGTTGTGATTCTCATAAACGGCACGATCGCCTCCATAGCCGAGCGCGTGATGTCGTCAAACTCCGGCCTGCCTCGCTGGGCGAGGAGCGTCGAGACTCTGCTGCCGTTTGCCCTCATATGGGGGCTTTACTCCGTTTCCGCCGGGCATGTGCCATGTCAGGAAGAAGGCGGCAGGGCTCTTCGCGTCGCCATGGTGCAGAGGAACTTTCCTTGCGTTTTCATGCGCAGTGACGACGAGAACCCTGTCGCGGCGTATCGTAACCTCCTTAGGAACGTGTCTCCGCTCCAGCCTGAACTCGTCGTGCTTCCTGAAAGCGCCTTTGCGGAAATCGGGCGCTTTGGCTCCCGGAATTCGGTCCTCTTTGCCGACTGGATCCGTGAGGAGACCGGGGCGAAGGGCGTCCTCGCAGGATGCATGCGTGTCGAGGGCGGCAAGGAATTCAATTCAGCGGCGCTTTACGGAGAAGGGACGGCTGAAGCATACGACAAGGTGCATCTCGTTCCTTTCGGAGAATTCATCCCCGGCGACAAGCTGATACCGGCCCTGCAGAAGCTAGCGCCTGTCGGAAGCTGCACTCCGGGCGAGCTCAAGACGCTTGACTTCGGAGGCGTTAAGCTAGGAGTCGCCATATGCTTCGAGGATACGGATTCCGCGCAGATCCGCAGGCTGGCCGAGATGGGAGCCCAGGCGCTCGTATTCATTACGAACGACAGCTGGTTCTCGTATTCCGACGAGGCGGTGCAGCATGCATGGCAGTCTGTCGCCCGTGCGGTCGAGACGGGGCTTCCCGTGATTCGTGTCGGCAACTCTGGAGTCACCGGTACGGTGATGCCGACCGGCGGAGTAGGAGGAACGAGCTGGCTTGTCGGCACGGACGGAAAACCTCTTGTTGACGAAAGCGGGACCATGTTTGACCGTGTCGCGGTGAAAGATCGATCCGCCGGGCATACTCCCTATGTGACGTTCGGCGACGCTCCGATCTTCATCTCTTTCCTCGCGCTGCTCGTTCTGGTCATATTCCTGATCCGCAAAGACGTCCGCCTGGACTGCCGGGCTCTTTGACGTCGAAGCCGAGCGCGTCCATCCCCATTTTTGGTATACTGTCTCCTTATGGGCGACTTTGTACATCTTCACCTTCACACAACGTATTCGATGCTGGACGGCCAGTGCCAGATCAATCCGCTCGTGGCGCGCGCACGAAAGTGGGGGATGCCGGCCCTGGCGGTCACCGACCACGGCAATTTGTTCGCTCTCAAGGCATTCTATGATGCGTGCCGTTCGAAGAAGAAGGAGTTCGCGGAGCTCCCTCCCATAAAGCCGATCCTCGGCTGCGAGGCATACGTCACCTCCACGGGCGATCTCAGGACTCGCGACAAGAACGAGCGCCGCTACCACCTTTGCCTCCATGCCAAGAACAAGGCCGGCTACCACAACCTCGTCCGGCTCATCTCGGAGGCCCATATCCACGGTTTCTACAACCGTCCGCGTATCGACCACTCTCTTCTCGAAAAGTACCATGAGGGTCTCCACTGCTCCGCCGCGTGCATAGCGGGCGAGGTCGCGCATGCGATAGAGACCAACCGCATGGCCGAGGCGGAGCGAGTCGCGAAGTGGTACAAGGACCTCTTCGGCGACGACTACTCGCTCGAAGTGATGCTTCACAAGTCCGTCAAGTCCGGAACGGACGTGCCCATGGAGGCGCGCCGCGAGTTTATGGACCTCTACGATCGTCAGGTGAAGGTCGTGAAGGGGATGCTCGAGCTCGGGAAGAAGCTCGACATTCGCGTAATCGCGACAAATGACGTCCATTTCCTCGACAGAGAGGACGATGATTCCCACGATGTCCTTCTCGCGCTTTCCTCCGGCTCGAAGATGTCCGATGCGAAGCGCCTTATCTACACCGGACAGGAGTACTTCAAGACCGAAGACGAGATGCGCGCTCTCTTCGCCGAGAATCCAGAGCTCATATCCGCCACTCGCGAAGTCGCCGAGAGGATCGAGGAGTACAAGCTCGATTCCGATCCGATAATGCCGAAGTTCGCGATTCCTCCTGAGTTCGGCAGCGAAGAGGACGTTAAGGCGAAGTACGACGAAAAGACTCTGGAGGGCATGTATCCTCCCGGGCGCATGGAAAAGCTCGGCGGCTACGACAAGGTGGTCAGGATCCAGTTCGAGGCCGAATACCTCGCTTCGCTCGTATGGGCGGGAGCTAAAAGGCGTTGGGGCGGCAGTGCGGAGAATGGCTTGCCCGACGAAGCCTCGTCGAAGGCGGAAGCCTTGGCGAAGTCGGGAGAGCTGGGGCCGCATGGACTCGGCAAGGATACGGAGGAGCGCGTCCAGTTCGAGCTGGATACGATTAGGACGATGGGTTTCCCGGGCTACTTCCTCATTGTGCACGACTATATCGACGCCGCGAGGCGGCTTGGGGTTTGGGTTGGCCCGGGGCGCGGCTCCGCGGCGGGCTCTGCGGTAGCCTACTCGCTCGGGATCACGAACGTAGACCCTCTCAAGTACGACCTTCTGTTCGAACGCTTCCTTAACCCCGACCGCATATCAATGCCCGATATCGACGTCGATTTCGACGACTCGGGGCGCGAGCGCGTATTGGACTACGTCACGAAGAAATACGGCGCGGATCATGTGGCCCACATCGTCACGTTCGGCCAGATGGCCGCGAAGTCTGCGATCAAGGACGTCGGGCGAGTCATGGACTATCCGCTCGCAGACACAAACAAGCTCGCGGGGCTCGTTCCGGAAACGCCTAAGATAACGTTCAAGAAGGCCCGGAAGGCCGCGCCGGACCTCGAGGCCGCCTTCAATTCGTCCGACCCGGTCGTACACAAGCTCCTCGAGCGCGCAGAGCGTCTGGAAGGCTCGATACGGCAGCCGGGCGTTCACGCATGCGGAGTCATCATCTCGCGCGATCCGCTCATAGAGACGCTGCCTGTGATGCCGACCCCTGAGAAGGGCGGCAAGAAGAAGGGCTCGTCGGAGGGCGCGGTTGAGGACAGGCTTCTTACTACCCAGTACGACGGTCACTACGTGGAGCCGGTAGGGCTTCTCAAGATGGACTTCCTGGGCCTGAAGACGCTTACTGTCGAAAAGGAGTGCGTCGCCCTTTTGAAGGAGCGCGGCATAGACCTTGATCCTGACGCCATACCCGACGACGACAGGTTGACGTACGAGCTTTTCGGCCGCGGCGAAACTACGGGTCTCTTCCAGTTCGAGTCGGACGGGATGAAGAAGTGGCTTATGGCGCTCCAGCCCGAGCGACTCACCGACCTCGTCGCGATGAACGCGCTCTACAGGCCCGGCCCGATGGAGTACATACCGCGCTTCGTCGCGCGCAAGCAGGGTCAGGAGCCGGTCACCTACGACCATCCCCTGATGGAGAAGTATCTGAAGGATACCTACGGGGTGACGGTGTACCAGGAGCAGGTGATGCTTCTGTCGCGACTTCTCGCCGGCTTTACGCGCGGCGAGTCCGACAAGCTCCGCAAGGCCATGGGCAAGAAGCTCATGGACATAATGAACGAGCTCAAGGAGAAGTTCGTAAAGGGATGCCTCGACAACCCGGAGTTCCGCATAGACAAGTGGCGCGACGAAGACGAGGCGAAGAAGCTGATAGAGAAGATATGGACCGACTGGGAGGCGTTCGCGTCCTACGCCTTCAACAAGTCCCACGCCGTATGCTACGCATGGGTGGCCTACCAGACGGGCTACATGAAGGCCCACTATCCGGCCGAGTTCATGTGCG
>Ga0265298_10008144_pt1 | contig 12629 bp, 11 predicted proteins | sample AusTroGonzalo_MG_3_FD_193486 | JGI IMG/M metagenome (GOLD analysis project Ga0265298, IMG submission 193486) | Bovine rumen microbial communities from tropical cattle in Woodstock, Queensland, Australia - Gonzalo_01 | ecosystem: Host-associated > Mammals > Digestive system > Stomach > Rumen ... | reverse complement strand
ACTGAGTTTTTCTTTTGCATTGCTCTCGTTTTTTCGTAACTTTGCAAGCATAAAACTAAAATTTTATGCTTGTAAAAACTTATTGTGCCGCCGTCAACGGACTGGATGTAAATACCGTAACCTGCGAGGTCAGCATGTCGCGTGGTGTACAGTTTCACCTGACGGGACTGGCTGATACCGCTGTTAAGGAGAGCTACGACCGCATCAAGGCAGCTTTGGTTAACAACGGTTTCAAGATGCCCTCCATGGACATCACCATCAACCTATCACCTGCAGACATTAAAAAAGAAGGCTCTGGCTATGACTTGCCATTAGCCATCGGCATCCTTGCTGCCAATGGCAAGGTGGAAGACGAAAGCCTCGACAAATATATGTTGGTTGGCGAGTTAGGACTCGACGGTCATCTGCAACCCATTCGTGGAGCACTACCCATCGCCATCCGTGCCCGTAAAGAGAACTTCAAAGGTCTCATCGTACCACAACAGAATATCCGTGAAGCTGCCGTCGTGAACAATCTGGAGGTTTACGGTATGGAGACGCTCATGGACGTTATCCACTTCTTGAATGGTACAACGACCTATCAGCCTACCATCATCGACACGCGCCGCGAGTTCTACGAACAGCAGAACCAATACGACCTCGATTTCTCAGACGTCAAAGGACAAGAGAGCGTCAAGCGTGCCTTGGAGGTAGCAGCAGCCGGTGGTCATAACCTCATCATGATTGGTCCGCCAGGAAGCGGCAAATCCATGCTGGCTAAGCGCCTGCCGTCTATTCTTCCTCCACTGTCACTGGCAGAGAGTCTGGAGACCACGCAGATACATAGCGTTGCAGGAAAGATCAGTCGCGAGACCAGCCTCATCAGCCAGCGTCCTTTCCGTGCTCCTCACCACACCATCTCACAAGTAGCCCTCGTAGGTGGTGGTAACAATCCACAGCCCGGCGAGATATCGTTAGCCCATAATGGTGTGCTCTTCCTTGACGAGATGCCAGAACTAAGTCGCAGCGTTCTCGAAGTGCTGCGCCAACCACTGGAAGACCGCAAAATCAGTATTAGTAGAGCTAAATACAGTGTAGAATATCCCTGCTCCTTCATGCTGGTGGCAAGCATGAACCCTTGCCCATGCGGATATTATGGTGATCCTACGCACAGTTGTGCCTGCACCCCTGGACAGATACAGCGTTACATGAACAAGATTAGCGGTCCCCTACTCGACCGTATCGATATCCATTGTGAAATTCAGGCTGTGCCCTTCTCAGAACTCAGCCAGATGCAGCCTGGCGAACCAAGTGCAAACATCCGTGAGCGCGTCATTGCCGCTCGCAAGATACAAGAGGAGCGTTTCAAACCTTTCAAAGGCATTCACTGCAATGCAATGATGACGGAGAAGATGCTCCACGAATTTGCTGAGCCCGACGAGCAATCCCTCGAAATGCTGCGCATGGCCATGGAGCGACTCAAGCTCTCTGCCCGTGCTTACAGTCGCATACTCAAGGTGGCACGTACCATCGCCGACTTAGAGGGTTCAGAAAAGGTCCAAAGCCAGCATATCGCCGAGGCCATCGGTTATAGGAACTTGGATAGAGGCGATTGGGCAGAGAGAGGAATGTAAGTAATGCAGTGTTACATCATAAACAACAAATAGAAATGGAAGCAAAAAGAGGATTGATGAATACCGACCTCTGGTACGACCTCTACGGCGTGAACCGCAACAATCTGTTGTATCTGCCCGTCGAGCGTCGCGCATACATTTGGTAATTAAGATATGAAATATATAGGACATTTAGTAGCATTTATCACGGTGGCGATATGGGGTAGCACCTTTGTTTTTACAAAGATGTTGCTTATCAACGGTTTATCACCTGCCCAGATATTTACCCTACGTTTTCTGATAGCCTATATTCTGTTGCTGGCCTTCGAACTAATCATTAAGAGGCAATCGTTCCGACTTTTCAGCCAGTCGTGGCGAGATGAATTCATCATGTTTTTGTTAGGTATATTAGGAGGATCCTTATATTTCCTTACCGAGAATGCCGCCATGCTCTTCACCACAGCCACGAACACATCACTCATCGTATGCTCCTGTCCACTATTCGCCATGCTACTTATAGCATTGGTATATCGCAAGACGGAGCATTTCACGGGTATACAAATCATGGGATCCGTGCTGGCCTGCTTGGGAATGGCCGTAGTAGTCATCAACGGACGGTTTGTACTACATCTCTCCCCCGTAGGTGACTTACTGGCCTTTGGTGCCTGCCTTTGTTGGGCTTTTTATTCCTTGATTATAAAGCCGATATCAGAACGCTACTCTTCCCTATTTATCACTCGTAAGGTGTTCTTCTACGGACTACTGACGATACTCCCCTATTATCTTTTATACCCAGGCTTTCCTTCCTTTGAGGTTATCTTCAGAAGTGACGTACTCTGGAATTTGTTATTCCTCAGTGTCGTTGCCTCTATGATTTGTTTCATTGCCTGGAACTGGGTTCTTTACAAACTTGGCACCGTCACGGCTACTAATTGGGTTTACTTCAACCCCATTACCACCATTCTCTTTGCCTGGTGGTTGCTAAACGAGCAAATCACCATCTGGTTTCTATTAGGTAGTGTTATGATTCTCATCGGCATGTACCTGTCAGAGAAGCATGATTAAGAGCACTGATAGCATTTAAAAAGCAGACTACTCTTCTGCTGCCTCAGCGGCTTTAGCGGCAGCTTTGGCAGCTTTACGAGCCGCTTTTGCCTCTGCCTTTGCAGCCTTACGGGCGGCTTTCTCTTCAGCTTTGAGAGCCTTTTCTTCAGCTTTAAGGGCTTTCTTCTCAGCACGGGCAGCCTCACGCTCTGCTTTCTGCTCAGCCCGTAGCGCTTTACGTTCTGCCTTTTGTTCGGCACGGGCAGCGCGGCGTTCCTCCCTGGCCTGCTGCTTAGCCTCCTTTTTGGCAGCACGACGCTCGTCACGAGCAGCCTTATCCTCGTCAGACATCTTATGGAACTTAATGCCTGGCTTGATCTTCGTCTTCTTCATCTCGTTGGTGTTAGTAAACGAGAAGCCGCAGAGCACATCCATGCGCTTACCCTTGACGGTGATGTTACCCGTAGCCACCGCACCGTCGCTCTCCAGCTCGGCGAATAGGTTACGGACTTTTACCTTCTTGTATTTACCTTCAGCCACCTCGGCCTTCACACTACCGATAGGCAGCTTGCCACCTTTCAGTGCACGCATCTTCGCCGTGCGTGGTTTCGAGATATCAAACTTAAAGTCTGCCTTACAAGCTATCTTGCCCAGATCGGGCATATCCATCGCCTTACCCAACTCAAAAGAGTCGGTACGGACAGTACCAAATACATACTTATTCAACTCGTCAAGGGCGAACTGGAAGTTCAACTGTCCCGGTGCCGTATGCAACAGACCAGCAAACTGCTCCTTCTTCCACAGTACATCAAAATGACCATGATAGGTAATATTACCCAAGGCATACAGCTGCTTCATCATGAACTTCTTGACAGGGAACTGGTTGATGACATGCTCAGCATAGACACCATCCGTTGTCATCTTCTGGACATCGAAGTGGACACGCAAGGCGTACTTGTTTTTCAGATTACTGATACGTCCGGAAGCAGCAATGTTTAGCTTGCGGTCTGATGTATTGACCACTACATTACGGAAACGCATCTCATTATCATTTCCACTCATCTGCGTCTGCAGATTCAGAGGGATAGAGAACTTGCTGAGCACAGGAGCAAAAGGACGGGCGATGTCTTTCAACAACACACGGCCACGAATCTGCGGAGCGCTATAAGACAAGGGGCGTCGCTCTTTTTTGCTTGGCAACTGGATATCTGCACTGGCAATATTCAGCGTAGTATGGGCCAACTTAATAACAACATCACCGAGATGAGCCGTGCGCTTGTTGGCATTTACTTTCAGCTGCAAATCGTTAATGTTCAATCCCGAATTGCGATCAAGAATCTTTCCGTCGCTGATGGTAGCTACCAACGTATCCTTACCGATAGAGTCGAGGCTAACAAGCATGTGTGCTATCATATCAAAATGGCCAACGTCGAAAGCGCCACGCTTGGGCTTGTTCGCATTCTTACGAGGCTTATGATTGTCAGTATGGTAGCAGAGGTCATCAATGGTCAGCATCCGCCTGCCCGCATCGTCAACAGCATCCAGCAATCCGAGTCGAAGACGTACGTCAACATCACCCTTTTTCGTATGTTGTACAAAAGCAGTAGTGAGCTCACGCAACTCAACGGTCTGGAGGTTTTTCTTGCTCTTCTTATAACGTAAGCTGCTTAACTCAGCATGCGTAGTATCATTGTAGCTAACCTTGATATCCTCTAAAGCCAGTTTCTTGACATCGATGACCATCGGTTTCTTAGCCTGCGTCGTGTCAACAGCCACAGAATCTACCTGTGGTTGCTTCTTGCTCTTGAAAGCATCGATGACAAACTGGTAATTTGCTACTGAGTCGCTGTCGCTTGCAGGCTTATACAGACGAGCCTCCAAGCCACGAATCTTGGCTTGTGAGATATTGACCTCATTATGTAATAGCGGAAGTAGTTTCAGGTCAACGCCCAACTCGCGCATCTGAAACATCTTGCGCTGTTGACGGTCATCAATCTCAACGCCATAAAGACGCACGCCCTGGTCGATGATACTGACGCTGGCCTTCTCGATATGTACCGTAGTCTGCAAATAGTCACTCAGCAGCTCTGTTGCCTTCTGCACCAGACGGTCTTGAACGGCACTCGTATGGAAAGCTGCAAAGGCTATGCCCAGCAGTAATACGATGGCAGCCAAAAGGCCCACCACTACTTTCAATGTCAAGACTACGGATTTTTTCATAAGCTTTTGAAATTATTGGCAGAGGATCAGATCATTGAGGTATCAGCTTCTTTACTCTCTCTTCCAATTCCTGTATCGTCAGGTCACGGTCGACCACCCGGCCACTTGAACCTATCAGAATATTAGAAGGTACATCACCTATACCGAATTTCTGGAGAAGAGGAGTATCCCACATACGTCCATCACACACTGTAGACCATTTGAGCGAGTCGCGTGCTATGAAGCGTCGACAAATATCTGTCTGGGCATCCAGACAGATGCTGAGCACTGCCAGCTTGTCGCCATAGGTTTTCTTCATCTGCTTCAGACGCTGCTGGAAAGTTGTGCTTGGATAGCTCCATGTAGCCCATGAAGTCACCACACTTACCTTGCCTCTCAAATCAGCCTCTGTTACTTTCTTACCATCAATATCTACTGCGGAGAATTTGGGAACCATGGCATTCAAACCGCAACTCTCCAACTGTTTCAGCTGGCGTCTCAGTTGCAAGAGGCCGACATTGTCGGGCTGCTCCTCCAAGAGCATCTCCGTCAATACACGAGCCTGTCGGTAATCTGCGTTCTTGGTCTGCGCAAAGTAGCGGTGCAACAAATAGATACTAACACGGGTATCTCGATTTTCCTTGATATACTCGCTAATAGCATCTGGGATATCAGGAGGTGTGAGGTCGTTAAGTTTCAGACGCAACATCGTCATATCCTCATTCTCCGTTGTACCCTCGATGATTAGTTCTTTCATATGTGTGGCATCACCCTTCACAGTCACCTTGGCACCAGGCTCAGCAAAGATGGGCTGTTCTGAATAGTTCGGGAATACCACAATCATCATGGTGGGTTCGTCTAATTCCTTCTCATAGGAGAAACGGCTGTCGCGCACTCGGATAGTGTCGAAGCCCATCATGTCTCCGTCAGGACTATATATCCAGAACTCACCCTGATTGAAGTTACGCAAGCGGCCCTCGAGACGGAAATTTCCGCTCTTAGAGCCGCATGCGACCATCATCAGCGCACATAGTATAATACTAAATACGTTCTTCAATTGCAATGATAATTACTTCTTAAACTCCAGATCGCTGGCAGCATAATCTTTCAGCGAGGGGTCTTTCTGAATAGCAGAACGCAGGAATGACTGAGCAACATCGTCGTTACCCTGACGAGCATTAACGATAGCCTGCAGATAGTCGGTCATACCATCGGCCTTCTCTACGTTCTTCAGTGTCTGAGCTGCCTTAGCATAGTTCTTATTTAAAATCTGTGCCAGAGCTGCACTATTTGAGTTGACACCATTGAAATCCTGCTCAGCCAGTGCATAGTTACCCTGTGCCAGATGCAGGTTACCCAGCGTCTCTGCCAGTCCAGCAGCATTACCTGCCTGACCGATATAGTTCTCGGCAGCCTTAACATCGCCACGCTGCAATGCCAACAGTCCGAGATTAGCCTTCGTCTCAGCACAAGCAGCACCCGTAGCAGCAGCCTGTGTCAGATAGCGCTGTGCTTCGTCATAGTTGCCCTTGCTATAAGCCAATGCTGCAAGGTTATTATATGAACGGGCATCCTTAGGATAGAGACGTGCCGTTGTCTTCAAGATATCCTCCTGCTCAGCGGGAGTCTCTGCAATAGAGGCTGCATAAATCAACTCCTCAACACTCAGCTTAGAAGGATTGTTCTTGTACTCGTTGAAGATAGTCTCGTCATCACGGCCCAATGTCTCGTAGTTAATCGTCAGACGAGCACGACGCAACTCAGGAAGGATACCATCAGCCAGTTCCTTGAAACCATGGCTCATGTTCTTAATCTGCTGTTCACGCTCCTGAGGATCCTTATACATAGACAACACGCGAAGGATGACATCCTTATCCTGAATGTCGCTGGCCTGTACCAACTGCTGGAAGCCCTCCCAGTCTTGAGCAGTATAGTTTGCCTCAACATCAGTATCAACATTTGTCTTCTTCATCTGCTGCTTTACAAAGCCCTCAGTATTTTCCTGACGCTTATTAGCCAGCTTCTCATTCAAAGCGAAACCACCATCAGGAGAAGCATAAGCAGACACCTCAATGGTACCCAGCATCATGTTCTCACGATCACCACTGATACGCTTCAACAGGTTGACAAACTCCTGAACAGAATTATTCTGCAGTTCACTCTTACGCAACTCAGCCTGCTGGATGAGGAACTTAATGTTAGCTTCCTGCTTCTGCTCAACCACACGCTGGAAAGCATCGGGAGCGACGCTTGGCTGTGCTGAAGTGAGCGTACGATGATACAGCTCGCTGGTAGCGATGACACCGTCGGCAACCTTGATAGCAGGAACTTCTACCTGCTTCTTGCCCAGCTTGGCATCAAATGTCAGGAACAATTCACTCTTCTGCATGGCAGCCTCATAGGGGAAGCTGGTCTTCATGGTATAGTGGCCACCCAACTGATAGCTGATAGTCTGGTCGTTGCCAAGTACCTTCTCACCCTGGAAAGTTGCAGGACGACCCTTCATTGTTTCCTGAACGCCATTCTTCGTATAGCGCAGCTCGGGAGTGACTGTTACAACAGCTTTCTTATTCATGTATTTCTCTGGGAACACACCATTGATAGTGGCATCCACCTGTCCTCCATCAGCAACCAGCGGATTGGGGTTCACCTTGAAATAGTCCCCTGAAAGTTGGCCCAGCTTTCCTGAGCACGATGTCAGCACGGCAACAGCAACTGCTGACAGCATAAGAATGTTCTTTGTTTTCATATTCGTATATATTACTTTTACTTGTTCTTCTAAAATGCAAAGATAAGTAATATATTCGGTATTATGACGAAAAGCATCCATTTTTTAATATTATTGGTTGTTATTTTTATTTTTTTATTTTTTTCTTCTTTAAATTCCGAATTTATGCGTACCTTTGCAGCCGCTTTCAAGGATTCTGTCGGCATAGCTCAGCTGGTTAGAGTATCACCTTGACATGGTGGGGGTCCTTGGTTCGAGTCCAAGTGTCGACACATAAAAAGAGCGCTAATACCATTATGGATATTAGCGCTCTTTTTTGATATTCAACAAAGCTTGTTACTCTGTTGTGCCGCGAGCGGGACTCGAACCCGCACAGCCGTTATGGCCAAGGGATTTTAAGTCCCTCGTGTCTACCATTCCACCATCGCGGCAGCCGTAAGTGGTTGCAAAGGTATGAAAAATTTGGTACACAGCCAAATTTTTCATCAAGAATTATCGTCTGAACACGCTAACTACGCCAAAAGGTCCTGTAGTATTAGCTACATATTTTTCCAAACCCGTGTCGCCATCCTCACCATTCAATAAGAGGCCCCCATTATTCATGTCATATCTACGTTCACATTTCGAACAAGTAGCTATTCCTGCACTGGCCATTACCAAACGGTAGTTGGGGTTGGAGGTATTATTCTCGCGTCGCACGCAATTGGGGCACTGCACATCGTAAGCTACGAAGCCACCATTGGGGCCATCAGTGTTCAGCGTTTGATAACCTACAATAATACCGTTGTTAAGTCCTATAATAAAGCGGGCTTGAACCTCTTCTGCAGTCTCCGGCTGTTGAGAGGAAAGGCCCTCACTATTCTGGAAATTCAGGTATTTAGCTCCCGACCGTGTTGTCTCGGTAATGAGACAGAACACACCACGTGAGGAACTATTGAGCGCGGTAGCCAACGTAGCATCGTTGTGTATCTGGTTGTTGTATGAAAAGCGACACGCCCATGAACTATACTCTTGCTCAGCCTCGCATGACAACAATAGAAGACAAACAAGAAGAAAGAGATAAGAGATGGGAGACCGCCTCATTGTAACAAGCTCTTTTCTGCTGTCAGCATCCGTTCAAAGCCAAAGCCAGAGAAGATCTGCTGCATCAACTCGGTTATGCGGTCGTTGCAGAGATTACCGATAGAACCCTCATGAGTATGGTGGATATCCTTATTCGGCTGGAAGGTTCCTGCCTCGATATCAAGTCCGACCTTCTTATAAGCATCACGGAAGGGCATTCCTTCAGATGCGAGGCGATTTACTTCTTCCACAGAGAACATCGGGTCATACATAGGATTGTCGAGAATATCCTCGCGTACCTCAATCTTATTAATAATGTAGGCCGCCATCTGCAGACAATCTTTCAGCTCATCGAAAGCAGGTAGGAACACTTCCTTGATGATTTGTAAATCGCGGAAGTAGCCTACAGGCAGGTTATTCATAATGAGTGTCACCTGCTGGGGCAATGCCTGCAACTTGTTGCACTTGGCACGTATCAGCTCAAAGACATCCGGGTTCTTCTTATGTGGCATGATGCTGGAACCTGTAGTACACTCCTTCGGCAGCTTGACAAAGGAGAAGTTCTGGGAATTAAACATACAGGCATCAAATGCCATCTTCGCCAGTGTTCCGGCAATGGTAGCAATGGCGAAACCGACGTTACGCTCCGTCTTACCACGCCCCATCTGCGCATAGACCACATTATAATTCATCGAGTCAAAGCCCAGCAGGTCAGTAGTCATCTGGCGATTCAGCGGGAACGAAGAACCATAGCCGGCAGCAGAACCCAAAGGATTGCGATTGGTCATCTTGTAGGCAGCCTGCAAGAATAGCAAGTCATCCGTCAGCGACTCGGCATAGGCGCCAAACCACAGACCGAACGACGAAGGCATAGCCACCTGAAGATGGGTATAGCCAGGCATTAGTACATTCTTATACTGTTCGCTCTTGCTGATTAACTCATCAAAGAGCACTTTGACAGCATCAGCGATTTCCATGAGCTCATGACGGGTAAAGAGTTTCAGGTCTACCAGCACCTGATCGTTGCGTGAGCGTCCAGAATGTATTTTCTTACCCATGTCGCCTAATTTACGGGTCAACATGAGCTCCACCTGTGAGTGAACATCCTCGACACCTTCTTCAATGACGAATTCACCACGCTCACATATCTGATAGATATTCTTCAGTTCGGCCAATAGCAGAGGGAGTTCATCCTTGCCTATCAAGCCGATGCTTTCGAGCATCGTGATATGGGCCATAGAGCCCAACACATCGTACTTAGCGAGATAAAGGTCCATCTCACGGTCACGACCTACGGTGAAGCGTTCAATCTCAGCATTCACCTCAAAATTCTTTTCCCAGAGCTTATTTGCCATATTCTTTTTTATTTACTAGTAAGGCCAGGAGCCTAGCGCAACTAGACAAACGGTATTTGTGACAGGGCGTCAGCTATCTTCTCAACGCCATCCTGCAGAGGGCCGCTGACCATCCCTTTCAGCATAAAGGGAATATCGGCCTGAACAGTAACCTTCATCTTGCTGGCGGTATCACTGACTGGCAACACCTGAATCCACAGATTGAAGGCTAGTGGTGACTGTTCGGTTTCAAACTTCACACACTTATTCTCCTCGCGGTCGCAGATACGCAACTTGATAGTACCTACAGGCGATACACTGACCTGTACGGAGTCGCTATCAAACTGAAAGTCCTGCAGCTTATCCTGTGGAATGCGGTCACGCACACGCTCCAGATTGCTCAGGTCACTGATATTACGATATACATCCTCTACAGGATATGGTATCTGCTTGATGCTACTTTCAAATTTAGTCATTCTGTTTCCAAGTACTTGGTGACTTACGCCACTCATTCAACACTTCAATTTCCTCTTTCTTGATGTAGCCAGTCTCAGCAGCCTGTTCCAATACGGCAGCATAGTCACTTAACGTGATGAGCTTGACACCAGCCTCACGGAAAGCCTCTTCAGCAACAGGGAAACCATAGGTAAATGAAGCAACCATACCAATCACCTCGACACCATACTGACGCAGTGCCTCAACAGCCTTCAAGCTACTACCACCAGTAGAGATAAGATCCTCTACAACGATAACCTTGATACCTTTCTTCAGTTCACCTTCTACCTGGTTACCCATTCCATGATCTTTTGGCTTCGGACGTACATAAGCATAAGGAAGTCCCAGCTCATCAGCCACCAGCGCGCCCTGAGCAATAGCTCCTGTAGCAACACCTGCTACAGCCTCAGCCTCAGGAAAGTTTTTCTGGATGAGGTGACACAACTCCAGTTTTACAAACGAGCGAACATCGGCAAAGCCTAATGTCTTTCGGTTGTCGGTATAGATGGGTGACTTCCAGCCTGAAGCCCATGTAAATGGCTCACTTGGCTGCAACTTGATGGCTTTAATATCCATCAGTTTCTGTGCAAAGAGTTTCTTAATAGTATCCATTTCTCACAAATTTTGGTGCAAAAGTACAAAAATAATATGAATTATGTACGAAGATATAAGATTTATTTTAAACCTTTCTTATATTGATACGTCTTATTCATGTATTATGAACAGACTACTATTCTCATTGATGGCGATAGCATGTACTATCGCAGCATTCGCACAAGGAAGCGTAAAAGGAAAAGTGATAGACAAGCAGACCGACGAGGTGCTGCAGTTTGTAAACGTGGCTGTACACAATGCCTCCGGTAAACTCATCAAGGGTGGCATTACAGATGCCAACGGACAGTTCCATATCAGTGGACTGGCCGATGGACAGTATAAGTTACAGGTATCGTTTGTGGGCTATAAGCCGTTGACAAGACAGTTTACACTGTCAGCCAACCGTCGTCATGAGCACTTCAACGCCCTCTATCTGGCAGAAGATGCCAAGACGCTCCGCGAGGTACAGGTAACAGGTCAACGTTCACAGATGAAACTGGAGGTTGACCGTAAGGTATTCAGCGTAGACCAAGTATTAGCTGCTGCAGGAGGCAACGTAACAGACCTATTGGAGAATATTCCCAGTATTGAGGTGACTACCGATGGTGAGATTTCACTGCGTGGCAATTCCAGCGTAGAAGTTTGGATTAATGGAAAGGCCAGCGGACTCACCACTGACAACCGTTATGAAATCCTGCAACAGATTCCTGCCGAAAGCATCGAGAAGATAGAGGTTATCGACAACCCATCAGCTAAATTCTCACCAGAAGGTTCGGCAGGTATCATCAACATCGTACTGAAACGCGACCGAAAGGCAGGCTACTATGGTTCATTACAGGTTGGTGCCAACAATCACAAAGGCTATAACACCAGTGGTAACATCAATTACTCAAGCGGTGTACTCGATGCTTATGCCAACGTTGGATTCCGCCAGCGTGGTGGTAGCGGTGGCAGCGAAAGCGAGCAGCACTACAAGCAAACCAACGAATATCAGAACTACGTCACCGACAGTGAAAGCAAGGGCCGCAATGTCTTTACACGAGCAGGTCTGACCTGGCATGCCAGTACGAAAGACGACCTCTCGCTGGGTGGCATGCTGCTTTATGGCAAGCCTACCAGTACCACTACCACCCCTTATCATTATGGTACCATCGGTGCATCACAGGACACCTATCAGATGTTCCGTCTGAATGAAGGAAGTGGCACTCACCAGATGTATCATGGAGAACTTGGCTATGAACACCGATTCAGCGGAACTCACAAGCTGACTGCCAACATTTCTTATCATCGTTGGATGGGTGATAATGACAATACCTATCGTGACTCTATGACGTATCTGGTCACACCGCCTGCTGACCAATCTAAATACCGCTATCAGTCACGCCCCGTTTATATGCGCAACCGCTCATGGGAGGCCAAACTCGACTATGAGAATCAACTGACTAAAGATCTCAAGTTAGAGGCAGGCTACAATGGTCGTTACTCTCATGAGAACTCACCACAGGAGTCGTTCGAAGCCAACAGTTGGGATGGAAGCGATATGAAGGAAGACCAGAAATACTACAACCGTTTCATCTACTC
>Ga0265298_10008143_pt1 | contig 12630 bp, 10 predicted proteins | sample AusTroGonzalo_MG_3_FD_193486 | JGI IMG/M metagenome (GOLD analysis project Ga0265298, IMG submission 193486) | Bovine rumen microbial communities from tropical cattle in Woodstock, Queensland, Australia - Gonzalo_01 | ecosystem: Host-associated > Mammals > Digestive system > Stomach > Rumen ... | reverse complement strand
CGTCACGGTCGAGCCGTCCCAGGTGATCAGGCCGTAGTTGTTCGGGATCGGCGCGACCGTGACGTTTCCGGTCATGCGCATCCCTTCGGTCGCGAGGGTCTGCTCGTTCGCGCTGGGCATGACGATATACGGCCCCGTGTACGCCGGCGTGACGACCTCGCGCACCGGCAGCGTCTCGATCTCGACTTCCCTCGCGACCGCCTGCGCGGGCGCGCGGATGGTCGCGCTCCGCTGCTGGCCGGTTACACGGACCGTTACGCGCTTTCTGTTCTCGGTCATGTTTTACGCTCCCCTCTTCCCTTCCCAGGTCCCCTGGGAAGGGGGGACCGCCCGCAGGCGGTGGGTTAGGCCGTCGTCTCCTCCGGCAGGTCCGTCACGACTTCCAGCACCTCGAAGGCCGCCGGGGCGAACGGGGTCGTGATCTGGCCGTCCGAGTAGAGGATCCTGAGATCCCATGCGTATGAGCCGAAGGGCAGGGCCTGCGTGTCCTCGCTTTCGAGCTCCATGAGGTAGGTGCTGAAGGGCACGGCGGTCTGGCCTTCCTGCCGCTCGCCGCTGTCATAGAGCGTCAGTTCCTTCTCCCAGAGGGCCTCGTTCTTCTTCGGCCCCTTTTTGATCATCGCGATCACGCGGTCCTCCGCGCCCGGCACGTCCCCCTCGAAGGTGATCTCGAGCGCCGCGGTGTCCCCGCGCGTGATCCGGATGCCGTTATTCGCGTCGACAGTAAACATCCCGCACCCCCCTTACAGTATCAGCAGGTTCGCCGTCAGTTCGGCCGTCGGCACGGTGTCGGCCGTGAAGGTCAGGTATCCCGCGCTCTGCGCGGTGCAGGCGACGCCCGCAGCCGCCCAGGCAGCGCGGCAGGCAGGCGCGGGCGCGACGATGACGTTCGATCCCGCGGCGACGTTCTGGACGGCGACCGTCTGCGTCAGGTAGGTCGAATCCCAGTTTGCGACCGCCAGGGTGGCGGTCGCGCTCGCCGCGGACAGGCTCCCCGCCGGCCCCTGCGGCCCCTGCGCCCCGGTCGCGCCCTTGGTATTGTACCAGCTGTAGCTGCCGTAGGTTCCCGGCGCCGTGGAGCTGCTCCCGCTGTATACGCCCATCCACGCGGACGGCGTGGTCGTCATGTCGCTGTCCGCCGTCGGCTGGCTCGCCGCGTAGCGGATGTGCACGTAGGCGTTCGTGCCGTTCGTGCCGTTCGTGCCGTTGGTTCCGTTGGTGCCGTTCTGGCCCGCCGCGCCGGTCGCCCCGGTCGCGCCCTTGATGTTGTACCAGCTGTAGCTGGTATACGCCGTCGGCGCGGTCGCGCTGGATCCGCTGTATACGCCCATCCACGCGGAGGGCGTGGTCGTCATGTCGCTGTCCGCCGCCGGCTGCTGGTCTGCGTAGCGGATGTGCACGTAGGCGCTCTGGCCGGCGGCCCCGGTCGCGCCGGTCGCGCCGGTCGCGCCCGTGTTCCCGGTGTCGCCCTTCACGAGCGTGAAGGCGATGTGGTAGTGCCCGTCGACGGTGGAGACGGACGCCCCGGCGCTCTCGCCGGACGACGCGGAGACGGTCAGGTCCTCGAGCGCGCCGGCCGCGCCCTCCGCCTCGTCGATCGCGGCTTCCATCCGCGCGATCCAGCTGGCATAATCTCCCGGCGCGTCCCGCAGGCTGCCGGTGATCGAGCTTTTCACGCGGACGAGGATCGGCGGGCCCATCAGGCGGACTTCGCTCTCGTTCACCGTCTTCGTGAGCAGGGCCTGCGCGAAGCCGCTGCCGGCGAACTGCACGTCCCCGCCGGATGCCGTCCAGGTCAGGATCCCCGTCTGGCTGTCCAGCTCCGTCGTGACCGGATACGCGGCGAACTCCCGCGGCCTGCAGTAGAGCAGGGTCACGTCCGCGCCGGGAAGCTCGGCGAGCAGTTCGGAGACGTCGATCTCCGCCGTCCTCGAGTCCTGCTCCCCGGAGAATCCGATCGTGAGCTCCTTCGGGTACTTTTCGTAGTTCATCTGTTTCACCTCACTCAAAGGGCTCTTCGGAGGGCGGCGCGTCTCCGTTGCCGTTCGCCGCCGGGCTGTTCACGCGGATGCAGGCCTTTTTGACCTTCACGAAACAGGCGTGCTCCCCGATGGACGGCACGGAGGAGAGCAGCGCGCGGACGCTGATGCCCATCGGGTCGTGGCTGATGTAGGACGCGCTGCCGCCGCTCGAGTCGAACTTGACGCCGGAGAGCAGGTTCGTGCCGCTCCCGTCGTTCATGAGGAGCAGCTCCGGAAGGTCCGTAGCCGTCCCGTCCTCGTGGATCGCAGGCGCCCAGCTCCACCCGCTCCGGTCCTTGTATCCCATGACGTCCGCGATGGACTGGAACGGGATCCTGAAGGAGCAGTAGGCCCTCCCGTCCTCGACGGTGATGTACCCCGCGAAGTACCAGGGCATGGTCGAATCCTCCGGGATCGTCTCCGTCGTCGCGAAGGTGTCCTTAAAAGGCGGATAGGAGACGCTGGACGATACGGGCACGACCGCGACCGGGACCTCCGCGAGGCCCATAAAGGGCGCCGAGCCCTTCTTCTGCCGGATCGTCCGCCCGGATGGCCCGACGCGGTCCTGCCGGCTGTTCGCGGCGAGCGTGCGGGCATAGACGTGCGTGGCCGCGTAGACCGCGCAGCTCGTGCCGTCGTCGGCCCACGGGCTGCGCCCGTCCTCGCCGCAGGTGTTCGGCAGGCAGAGCCAGGCGTAGCTGCCGTCGTCCACGAAGGGCACGAGCTCCGGGTGCGGCCTGTGCGCGTATCCCCCGCCGTCCAGCGCGGTCGAAGCGCCCATGACCGGGGAGAAGATCCGGTACTGCCAGTGCAGTTTCCGGTCCCATGCGGTGGCGTCTTTGGACGCCACGAGCGGGTTGATCACCGCCTGGTGCGAAGGGACCGCCGCGCCTGCCGTCCAGGGCAGGTTCGGGTGCCCGAACTTCGCGTTCATCGTGGCGGAATTGTCGTAGGTCCTCGCGTTGAACGTATATGTCGGAGGATAGTACAGGACGCCCACCGCCCCGCCGGTCACGCCGCTTTCGACCGGGACGTCCACGTTGACATACGCAAACCCCCACGGATCCGTCATGACCGGCTGGCCGTTGAGCCATGACGCGGCCCCTCCGGACAGGCCGATCACGACGCTCCCGCACGCCGCCTGGCTGTTCAGCAGGCTGTAGCGCAGGACGAAGCTGCCGCCTCCGCGCAGGTCGCTGAGATCGGTGAGCGTCGTCAGGAAATACTTCCAGCTGCCGAGCGGCCAGCGGAAGCGGATCGTCCCGCCCCCGTCCGCGTACCCGGTCAGGACGGTCCAGCTGTCGACGGGCATCTTCATGCCCTGCCAGTGCACGCCCTGCAGCGGAAAGTTCGCCCGCACCCCGCGGATCAGCGCGTCGCTCATTTCAGCACCTCGATCACGATCGGGCAGCCGTACTGCCTCCGCGAGTGCAGGATCACCTGGTTCGCTCCCAGCTCCACGCACCAGATGTTCTGGAAATAATCCTGCATGGTCCCGTAGTTCGCGAGCGTGACCGCCGTGGTATCGAAGTACGCGGCGGCGGTATCGTCCGCGGTGACGCCCTGCACGGTGACCGTCTTTTTATAGCTGTAGGTCGCGGTGCCGATCTTCTCGGCCTCCCACCCCGTGTTGTCGGGGCTGATATGGTACCGCGTGACGCTCTGCAGGTGCGGCTCAGAGGCCGGGAGCGCGGAGACGTCCGAGGCCGTGAGCGTGATGTCGGAAGAGAGCGCCTTATCGTTGATTTTGCGCGTGACCGGGACCGCGGAGATGTCCGCTGCCGTCAGCGGGATGTTGCCGCGGTCTCTCGCGCCGGACGTCGTGACCGGGCTGACGCCCGCCACCATGATCGGCACGTCGCCGTTCAGGTCCGGGGTGACGCCGCCGACGCTCGACACGTTCGAGGCGCCGCTCTGCCCGCGCGGGATCCCCAGCTTGAGCACAGGTCGCTGGATCGTTCCGTCCACCGTGGTGTCGACGGACGCCGTGGCGCTCTGCTCCGGGAGCAGGGTCGTCACCGTGACCGAGAACTGCGGCACGATCGCCTCGGTGATCGTCTGCGCCGCCGCGTTCGCCGCGTCCGCCGCGTCGCTCGCCGCATCCGCCGCGTCGTTCGCCGCGCCTGCGGCCTCGTTCGCGTCGCCCGCCGCGCTGTCCGCGTCGTCGCCCTTGCTCTTCGCGTAGTCTCCCTGTTCCTTCGCGTAGTCGCCCTGGTTCTTCGCGTAGAGGCCCTGCTCGTTCGCGTAGGCCGTGGCCTCCTGCATGGCGTCGATCTGCTCCAGCAGCTCGGTGATGTTCGGGACGATGACTTCCTCGGAGACGATGGTGTCCGTCGTGTCCCGGGAGACGCGCGCGTGCATCGCGGCCAGCGTGACCGTCTCCGCGGGGTCGTTCCCGGATTCCGCTTTTTCCGCGCGCAGGATCAGCGTCACGTCCCCGACGACGTTGTAGACGAGCCCCGGGAAGGTGACCGTCGCGAAACCGTCCCCCACCGTGCCCTCGATCGGGCCGGCGGTGCTGCCGTCCGCGCGCCTCGCGTAAAGCACGGCGTCGTAATCGGTCAGGTCGACGGCGTTTCCGTTCCTTACGACCTCGACGCGCCATTCGTGCGCCAGGGCGTCCCCGTACTGGAAAGGCGCGTCGAGCGCGATCACGCTCATCTGCCCGCAAAGGTCTACGCGCTGCCGTATGGTAAACATTTAGTAATCTCCTCCCCCGCGGCTCTGCAGGAACTGCTGGATGAACAGCGTCGCGACGATGCGCGCGTTGCCGTCAGGCTGAAACCTCACCGTGTGCCAGGTCCCGCGCCGGATCTTCCCGTTCGCGTCGCGCTCGAGGTACTCCGTTATGTCGATCTCGCCCTCGGACGCCGGGACGTAGGTCCCGTCCACCTCGATCGTGACGCTGTCTGCCGTGCTCCCGCCGTTTGCGATGCCGTAGGTCAGCTCGTGCGTGTGCGCCGGGATGTTCACCGTGTGGCTGTGCGCGGAGACCTGGAGCTCCTGCGGCGGGATCGTGATCAGCAGGCTCACCTTATGGTGGTGGTTGGAAACGTTGTGGTAATGGTTGCCGACGCTGCCGTCCGCGACCGTCGTGACCAGGGTCCCGATCGGATCGCCGTCCGCGTATGTCGGCCCCGTCGTAACGTACTCCGGCGTCAGCCGCACGGCCGCGGTCGTGATCGTCGCGCCGCCGCCGGAGGCGCTCGTCTGCTGGCTCCCGCCCGCGCTGGCCGCCATCCTGAAGTCCACCCGGTAGGGCTGTTTTTTCCACTTCAGCAGGCAGGAGTTGATGCGCAGCACGTTGCCCGGGATGTAGAAGTCCAGCTCCATCGGGTGCGTGCTGTCGGCGTTCTCCGCGCCGCGGATGGAATACATGCTCGTCGCGCCCTGGCTGTAGAGCTCGTGCACGCCGATCTTCTCGAGCACCTCGTTGAGCTGCTCCGCGGTGTCCGCGCCGCCCGTGTCGAGCACGACCTTGAGCCCGCCCGGATCCCCGTCGACGTCAGCCTTCTCCAGCTGCGTGACGCGGCAGGAAACCTCTTCCGGCAGCGTCTCGTCGAGCACCCGGACCATCGCGCCGACGTCCATCCGGTCCCAGGCCTCGCCCGATTCCCGGTAGAGGTCGACCGCGGTCACGTCGTAGGAGACGCGGGGCGTCTGCCCGGCCGCGAGGATCCTCTGCATCTGCGCCATGAGCGTCTCCGCGTCCGTCTGCCGGGTGTCCACGTGGATCCCGCAGCGGGTGCCGTAGCGCTCCCGGATCTCGGCGGGCGCGTCGATGTAAGGCCGCCCATTGTTGACGGATGCGATCGTCAGCTGGTTGTCGCCCTCGCCGTATCCCCTGCCGTACAGCCTCGTGACGAGCGCGCCGTCGATCGTGCGCTTCATTCTCTGCAGGTTCCGGTGGTAGGTCAGCGAGGCCTCCGGGACGCCCGAGAGCCGTACGAAGGAGACCGTCCAGGGCGTCGTGTACGTATCGAAGACGATCCGGTAATCCTCTGTCAGCACCTCGCCGAGGCTCATGATCGCCTCGAGCAGGGTGACGTCCTCGAAGTTGTACTGGAACTCGTCGCTGAAGTCGCAGGTCCCGACGCGCCAGCGCCTCGTCGTCTGGTACGACAGGATCGCCGTGAGCACGTCGGCGGTCGGCATGCCGGTGCCGCCGAGCTCCAGGTGGCCGGGGATGATGTCGTCGAGGAGCGTGCACTCCGCGCCGTCGAGCGAATAGCTGACGGTGCCCCCGGATTCGTGGCCCGCGGCCGCGCTGGCGAATCGGAACGTGCCGATGAAGCTCTCCCCGTCCCAGATCCGGGCGAAGGAAGCGCCGACGGTGATCCGCTCGTTGACGGGATCCCCGACGGGCGCCTCGATCTGCGCGCCGGAGAGCTCGTTGAGCTTCAGCGTGTAGCCGTGCCGCGTCACATGGTCCGCGGGTCCGAGGAAGTTCAGGTCCTTGTCGTAGAGTTCGATCATCCGACCACCCACTTCCCCCGCCCCGTGACCGTGACGAAGGCGGCGGCGTTTCCGGAGATCCTGATCTCGTCCCCCGGCTTCGCGGACAGGTTGCACCACCTGCGCACGTGCGCGAAGGTCAGGATCCCGTCCTCATAGACCGCGGCCGGAAGCTCGCCGTCCTCGCCGGAAGCGGCGAAGGTCCGCCCCGCGCCGATGCCCATCGAGGAGAGCTGCAGCGTGCCGGCCGGCACGGTGACGGAAAGGCCCGTCAGCGTGGTCTCCAGCGGTCGCACGGCGACCGTCAGGGGCGTCCCGATGTCGCTGCCGGCCATCCATTTGAAGGTGATCCCCTGCCAGCCGGTCTCGTCCACGTCCGTGTTCCCGGAGAGGACGGTCGCGATCGCATCCTCGCAGACGCCGAAGACGGTCGCACGGACGGAGATGCCGCCCATGGGGCTGACCTTCGCGCCCGCGCTCCCCTCCTGGTCGAACTGCGCCGTCATGCGGACGGTCGGGTCGTGGTCCCAGACGAGGAAGCCGCGCCCGCCCTGCAGCCAGGACAGCATGCGACGGCGCCAGGCCGCGTTCTCCGCGACGCCGTCCTTCGGCAGGATCTCCACGCTCCGGGAGATCGCCCCGTGCCTCGGCGCGCCGATGATGACGCTCCCGCCGCCCGGCAGCGCGTACTCGCCGCGCGCGACCTTGTCGCCGACGGCGAAGCCGTCCCCCAAAAACGCCATCCCGCCGAACTCGGAGACGTGTCTCCCGCGGAAGGTGAAATCGTCGTACATGTTACCATCCTCTCACGCCGTTCGCGCGTCCGGAGATCGTCCCGGCCGCCCGCCGCGCGCCCGTCTCGGAGACGGAGCGCTCCGTCAGCTGCCCGACGGTCTCCCCGTCCATGACGACAGCCATGCCGGAGAGCGCCTGCCGGAGATCCTCCGCGTTCACCCCGCCGCCGCCGGATACCGTCAGCGCCGCGGCGGACGCCCCGGCGGCAGAAGCGCCGCCCGCGAGGATCGCGGAGAGGCCCGCCGCCCTGGTTTCGAGCTGCGGCACGCCCCGTTCGAGGCCGTTGAACAGGCCCTGCATCGTGTATCCGGCGGCCTCTTCCATGACTTTGCTGGGCGACTGGATCCCCTGCGCGTCCTTGTAGCCGCGCACGAAGGCGTCGCCGGCGTTCCAGCCTTTGTTATAGAAGTCAGAGACGTGCCCGTCGAGCACGGTGAGCGCGCCGGTGACGGTGTCCTCGACCGTCACCGTGACGCCCTTGAACTCGTCGTCGAAGCCCTCCTTCGCGTCCTTGCCGGTCTTCTTCGCGTCGGCCGCCAGCTGCATCATGGTCGGGATCAGAGCGTTGCGCTTCTCCTGCAGGTCTGCCGCCAGATCGTTGTCCCCGGCGTTCAGCGCCGCGGCGATCTGCGCGTTCAGGTTCTCGACCTGCGCCTTGACGCTCTGGTAGTCCGCGCCCTGCTCCATGCCGTCGCCGTAGGCGTCCAGCACGGTGCCGGCGTCCTCCTCGCCCTTTTCCTGCGCGGCGGCCGCGATCGCGTCCTTCCCGCCTGCGCCGAGCAGCGCGTCCAGGTATTCGTCGACAGCCGAGGCGGGCGCGCTGCCGATCTCCGGGAGCATCATCTGGTCCAGCTCCCGCATCCGCGGGTTCCGCGCGAAGCCGCTCGCGTAGGCGTCCAGCACCGCGTCCGCGGCTTCCTCGCCCGCTTCCTCCGCGGGCTCCTTGAGGCTATCCGCGCCGGCGTTCCAGCTCTTCCACAGGTCGTCCGCGTCGAATCCGTACTCCGCGTCCGCTGCCAGGACGCCCAGCTCCTGGTAGTGCTCCTCCTGCGCTTCCTCCAGTCCTTCGACGAAGCCGACGATCCACTCGCCGATGATCGCGACCCCGCTGGCCTTCCCGCTTTCCCGCGCCGAGATGCCCTTCTCGTTCGCCATCTTCGTCGCTTCCAGCATGACCGCTTCCCACGGCGCGAACATCTCGCCCAGGACCTGCTCTTTCAGCTCGTCCGTGATGGCGAGCTGGCTTTTCAGGTCGTCGGTCATGGCCTTTTCGGCGTTTACGACGGCTTCCATCATGCCGGGCGTCAGCTCAGTCTCATAACCGTCCAGGATCGCCTGCGCGATGCGGGTGCCGTAGCGCTCCCAGTTATCCTGTCCGAAGATCTTCCCGCCCAGTTCGTTCTGGGTTTTCTCGTCCTTGCCGAGGAAGGTGTTGAGCAGCAGCTCCATCGCTGCTTTCGCTTCCTCGCCGCCGGCCTTGAATTTTTTCGGCAGGTCGGCCGCCTCGAGCCCGAGTTTGGTCAGCGTGCCTTTGTCGCCGAGAAGCGTAGCCTCCGCGTTTTTCGCGGCCTTGCCGACCGCGTCCAGGTTGTCGACGCCCGCGATCCGCGCGAGCACGAGCGCGCCCGCCGCGCCGACGGCGTTCATGCCGATTGAAGCCCACGTCGTCGCGTACTTTTCGAGCGTGTTGATGCCGTCCGTCCCGGCCTTGCTGGTGCCGAGCCAGTAATAGATGGCCGCGAGCTCTTCCTCGTTCTCGCCGAAGACGTCCTTGAGCCGCCCGATGGTGTTGATCGTCCCCGGCAGGTCGGTGCCGACGCCGAAGCTGACCGCGTCCAGCTGCTTCAGGATCTCGTTCAGCCGCTCGCCGTTCCGGAAGGTAGACTCCGGGAACTGCGTGTAGGCCGCGGCGATCGCGTCGATCCAGGACGAGGCGTTCCGGTTCGGGTTGGCGAGCATCAGCTGGTCGAGCATGTCCGCCATGAAGAGGTTCTGCCCGGTGCCGGCCGTGCCCGTCTTGACGCCGATCTGGTTGTAGTCGATGCGGTCCTGCACCGCCTCGTTCCAGCCGGTGACGACCGCTTCGGCGAAGGCCTTCGTGACGCCGTCCAGGACGTTCTGGCCGATGGAAGCGCCGATGCCGATCGTGAAGCCCTGGCCGAGGGTGGTCAGTTTGCCGAGGATGCCGTCGAGGTCGCCTTCCGCGCTCTCCGCGGCGGCGCCGAGGCCCTTGATGCCGTTCGCCGCGCCGCTGGATCCCAGCCCCTCGGCGGCCTCCCTCGCCTCTTCCATCTCGCCCGTGAGGCGGGAGATCTGCCCGCTCGTCTGCGCGACTTCTGCGCGCATCGCGTTGATCCGCGTGCGGAGCTTCACGGCCTCGTCGGATTCCGCTCCCGTGGCCTCCACGACCGCCTCGAGATGCCTCTGCATCTCGCGGAGCATGTCGGCCTCTTTCTGGCGCTGGGATTCGAGGGCCTTCATCTGGGCGGTGAGCCCTTCGTAGCTCCTGCCCTGGGCGTCCATCTCCGCGGTCGCGGCCTTGACTTCGCTCTTCGCTTCTTTGAGAGATGCGCTCATCTCCCGCATCGTGCGCTTGTATTCCTGCTCGCCGGAGATGACTATTTTGTGTTTGATCTGATTCTCGTTTGCCATTTTGCCACCTCCCGGCGTTTCGTTCCTCTGCCTCCGGCGGGGACGGATGCCCCTCCCCCTGCCCCCTCCCCGGCAAGCCGGGGCGGGGAGATCCTTTTTTACGCTTCCTTCCCTTCCCAGCTCGCTGGGAAGGGGGGACCGCCCGCAGGCGGTGGGTTAGGCTCACAGCCTCAGCGACAGCACCTCCGAGTCGTCCCAGATGCGGGAGTCCGGGCTCTCGTCGGCAATCTTCACGATGTATGCGTCCATCATGGCCATGAAGCCGTCGATTTTCTGGTACCGCCCGGGCTTCGCCGGGTACCAGTTTTCCTTTTCTAAGTCGAAGAAGTCCGCGCGCAGCCGGACGTTCCGGAGATACCAGGCGAACATCTCGTCGTGCCCCCAGACCACCTGCCCGTCGAGCAGGCGCTCCTTGAGGCTCTTCATGGGCGCGTTGAACGTCAGCGGCCCCTGCCGCACGATCTCCGTGCGCAGGCCGTTCGCGCGGAGCTTTTTTTCGAGCTCCGGCGCGTTGTAGGGGTCGTAGCCGACCGCCCGGATGTCGAAGAGCTTCGCCTGCTCCACGAGCCAGTCGGCGATGTATTCATAGCGGACGTAGCGCCCCGGCGTGATCGTGAGCCATCCGCGCCGCTGCCACTCCGCCCAGTCCTTCTCCTCGTCGCCGTTGCCCCGTTTGATCTTGTCCTCCGGCACCCAGGAATGGTGCCGGACGCAGAGCGTCCCGCCCTCTTCCCAGACGATCGCGGCCGCGCAGAAGTCCTCGGACTTCGCGAGGTCGAATCCCGCCCAGGCGGCGGGCCTCAGCAGGCTCGTCTGGATGTCGGCGCGGTCGTTTCGCCGCAGGGTGTCGAGATCCACGTAGACCGCCTCCGGGGGCACCGCGAAGCGGTTCAGCTGCTTCGTCACGAAGTCGGCGCGCTCCTGCGGGGAGCGCTTCGCCCGCTCCCAGTCAAGGACCAGGTCTTCGAGCGTCATGAGCGTGCCGAGGGACGGGTTCGCCATCCCCCACCATCGCGGGTCGTCATAGGGCAGGTCCGGGTCGATCTCGTAGATGATCGGAAGATACGTGTCGACCGCGAGCTCGGTGACGTCCGGGCTGCGGTCGAGGATCTTCTTCGCGTAGTTATAGTGGTAGACGCAGGGGCCGTCCAAAATGGTCCCGGCGGTCGTCGTGTACCACATGAGCGGCTCCCGGAATTTCTTCATCGGGCGGAGCAGCTGGTTGATCTGGTCGAAGCTGTTCTCGTTCTCCAGCTCGTCCTTGATGACGAAGTACGGCCTGAGACCGTCGAGGCTGCTGGGGTCGTTCGCCAGGTAGGTCACCCGCGAAAAGTCCGGGTCGTAGCGCGATTCCGAGAGCCGCAGCCGGATCTTGTTCTTCAGCACGGAAGACATCGTCATCTGCGCGTAGAAGTCCATGTACTGCCGTCTCGCCTGCTTCGCGTTGTTCGCCGCGAAGTAGTTCTCCCCGCCTCTTACGCCGCCTTTGGTGAGCATGTAGCCCATTTTCCCGGAGCTCCTCGCGGTCTTGCCGTTGCCCCTCGGGACGAACTCGAACACCTCGCGGTAGCGCCGGTGCCCGGTTTCGGCGTCGATCCAGCCGAACGCCTGGCCGTCCACGAAGCACTGCCAGGGCATGAACGTGAAGGTCTCGTAGTCCCCGGCGGTCGGCAGGAGATACCGCTCGCAGAACTCCACCGGGAGCCGTGCGCGTTTCAGGTCGAAAACGTACCGGAAACGCCCCGTTTCGGCCTTTTTGAGGTCGTCGAGGAAGTGCTGGGCCTGCTGTTTGATCGTCTTCGGCGCGAGCACACGGCCGGAGAGCGCGTCCTCCGCGTACTGATAGGCGCGGGACTGCATGATTTCTTTTGCGGAACTCATGGCTCATCCATCCCGAAGGTGTCCCAGCCGTCGTCCTCCGGATCCTTCCGGAGATCCTCGGGCGTTTCCTCCGCGGGCCTGCCCCGCTTTTTCGGCGGGAGCAGGTTCCAGCGCTCCAGGATGGCGGCCCTCGCGGTCTCGCTGTCCCTGCGCATCATGAGCAGGTAGCGGGCCGTCTTCGCGTCCCCGGCGCGCAGGCGCGCCGCGCAGGACGTGCGGAGCTCCGCGATGCTCTCCTGCAGCAGGCAGGCCTCCCGGATGTCGCGCATGGACAGGATGTCCCACAGGCCCTTCTCGGCGAGCTTCCTGCCGCAGGCGTCGAAGAACGCGACGGTCTGCCGCTGCTGGATCCCGCGCAGCATTTCCGCGCGCAGCTCCTCCGCGGTCATCGCGTCGTCCTTTTTCCGCCTCGCCATGGGGTCCTCCTTATAGCACTCTGTAGATCAGCACCGCCAGCGCGGCCTTCTCCCCGCCGCCCTCCGCGCGCATCGTGAGGCGCGTCTCGCCCGGGATCTCGTGGCACTCCTCCGTCAGCACGGCCTCCGCGAATCCGTCCGGGGAAACCGTGCCGGCGATCGGCTCCCCTGCCGTGCCGTCCCCCTTCAGGATCTGGCAGGTCACCGTCTTCCCGGACAGCGGGAACGGAGTGCCGTTCTTCCAGGTGCGCACGCGCCAGGTCACCGCGTTTCCGTCCCCGAGGGGCAGGCAGGAGAGCACGTGCCGGACGCTGCCGACGGTCAGCTCAACGTCGGTGGTGATGTTGTACATCCTTCGTCTCCTCTTCCCGCGTGAGCAGGATGACCGCCCGCGGGCTCTTGTTCCAGAA
>Ga0265298_10008139_pt1 | contig 12632 bp, 9 predicted proteins | sample AusTroGonzalo_MG_3_FD_193486 | JGI IMG/M metagenome (GOLD analysis project Ga0265298, IMG submission 193486) | Bovine rumen microbial communities from tropical cattle in Woodstock, Queensland, Australia - Gonzalo_01 | ecosystem: Host-associated > Mammals > Digestive system > Stomach > Rumen ... | reverse complement strand
AGCGCGGCGTCTGCATTTCCGTCGGCTTCGTCCAAGAGGGTGACGAACTTCGAGCCGATGATAGCGCCGGCAGCGTTGTCCTGGGCAGCCTTGAGTGTCTGGGCGTTGCTGATGCCGAAGCCAATCATGCGGGGATTGCGCAGCTGCATCGCGTCGATACGGCGGAAGTACTCCTGCTTCTGCTCGTCGAACGACTTCTGAGCGCCAGTAATGGCAGCCGAGCTGACCATGTAGATGAAGCCGTCGGTGTGGTCGTCGATGAAGCGGATGCGCTCCTCGGAGGTTTCTGGCGTGATGAGCATGATGACGCGCAGGTCGTACTTGTCGGCGGCAGGCTTGACGGTCTGCAGGTAGTCGTCGAAGGGCAGGTCAGGGATGATGATGCCCGATACGCCGGCATCGGCGGCGTCGGCGCAGAACTGCTCGATGCCGTAATGGAGAATGGGGTTGAGGTAGCCCATGAGAATGAGGGGAATCTCCACTTCGCCCTTGATGGCCTTCAGTTGCTGCAGGAGCAGGCTGACGCTCATGCCGTTCTTGAGGGCCTTCGTGGCGGCTGTCTGGATGACGGGACCGTCGGCCAGCGGGTCGCTGAAGGGGATGCCGACCTCGATGAAGTCGATGCCTCGGCGCTGCATCGTCTTGATGACGTCGGCGGTGCCGTCGAGCTTGGGTGCTCCTGCGCAGAAGTAGAGGCTGAGCAGTTTCTTGTCGCCACGCTGGGCGAAGAGTTTGTTTATCTTGTTCATAGTTGTTCTAAGAATTGTTTAAGTTTAGTGATGTCCTTAAGGCCCGGCTCGGTCTCGAACTTGCTGTTGAGGTCGATGCCGATGCACTTGGGGTGATGGAAGTTGCTGACGCGCTCTGCATCGTCGGGCCCGATGCCGCCGCTCAGCAGGAAGGGCACTTCGCCGTCGTAGGCGTCGAGTACGGACCAGTCGAACTGCTGTCCGCTGCCGCCAACCGACGGGCACTTTGTGTCGAACAGGAAGTAGTCCACGCAGTTGGCGTAGTCCTTGTATGCGGCGATGTCGTCGCGACTGCTGACGCTGATGGCTTTGATGACCTTCACGGGGCGGATGTCGGCCAGCGTGTGGCGCAGGTTGCGGATGAGCGTGGGTGTCTCGTGGCCGTGCAGCTGGATGAGGTCGAGCTGGAAATTGACGACACGCGTGATGATGTTCTGCGCCATCTCGTCGACGAAGACGCCCACCTTCAGCGGCGAGTTTTTGGTCGCGAGCGGTGAGAGGCTGGCGCGGTCGGGAATGATGCCGGCATGACTGGGAATCATTGTCACGTTGCGTGGTGACTTCTCCCAGAAAATCATGCCTATCCAGTCGACGCCCAAGGCGGCTACCTGACGGATGTTCTCGCTGTCGCGGAGACCGCAGACCTTGACGATGTGTTTAATGCGCTTCATGGGTTAATTGTGTAATGAAATCGTTTAGGGCCAGACCGGGGTCGGGTGTCTTCATGAACGTCTCGCCGATGAGGAAACCGCGGAAGCCGGCAGCACGCAGCTGGCGGATGGTCTCGGGACTGGAGATGCCGCTCTCGCTGACCTTGACAGCATCTTTTGGCAGCAGCTCGGCCAGTCGGAACGAGGTCTCGACGTCGGTTACGAAGGAACCGAGATGACGGTTGTTAATGCCGCACATGTCTGGCTGTAACTCGCAGTATTCCAGTTCTTCTTCTGAATGCATCTCAAGCAGCACTTCAAGTCCTAATTCGTGCGCTTTTGACAGTAGCACAGCACACTGCTGCTTCGTCAGGCACGCTGCAATCAGGAGTACCGCCGACGCACCACAGAGGACAGCCTCATAGAGTTGGAACTCGTCGACGACGAAGTTCTTGTAGAGGACGGGAATGGTCACTCCCGCCTGTCGAGCCTCAGTAATAAAACGGTCGTGACCGCCGAAATATTGTTTGTCGGTCAGGATGCTGAGGGCAGCGGCGCCGTTCTGCTGGTATGACAGCGGAATGATGTCGGCGCGTCCTTCTTCCTTGATCCATCCTTTCGACGGAGAACGGCGCTTGAACTCGGCAATGATGCCTGTGGGGCTGTCGAGCAGAGCCTGGCGCATTGAAGGTTTCTTGGCGCGCATAGCGGCGAGTTCCTCACGCTTGGTGGCAATGATTTCTTGCAGAATATCTTGCATGGTTTTCGTTATTACGTTATACCGTTATTTCGATTTAGCTGTTCAGCTCCACGAACTTCTTGAACGTGCGCAGGGCGGCGCCGCTGTCGATGCTCTCGCGTGCAATCTCGATGCACTCCTCGATGCTCTTCTCGCCTTTCTCGAGTACCTGAATGCCGAAGGCGGCGTTGGCCAGCACGATGTTCTTCTGTGCGGGCAGGGCGCGGTTCTCCAGTACGGAGTCGAAGATGGCCGCAGCCTCTTCCTCTGTGGCTCCGCCCACGAGCTCCTCGGGCTTGGCAATCTCGAAACCAAGATCCTTGGGCGAGAAGATGCGCTCGTAGTTCTTCGTTGTCACCTTGAAGTCGCCGGTCAGCGAGATTTCATCGTAGCCGTCGATGCTGTTCACGATACCGTAGTCGATGCCTATCTTCTGATACACTTGGTTGTAGAGGCGCATCTGGTCGAGGTTGGCGACGCCCAGCAGCTGGCACTGCGGCTGTGAGGGATTCACGAGCGGGCCGAGCAGATTGAAGATGGTGGGGAACTGCAGGGCCTTGCGGATGGGGCCGACGAACTTCATTGCCTTCGCAAAGAGCTGGGCGTGCAGATACACGATGCCTGCCTCGTTGATGGAGCGGTTCAGCTTGTCGATGTCGTCCGTAAACTTGATGCCGTGATGCTGAATCACGTTCGAGGCTCCGCTGACGCTGGTGGCGGCGTAGTTGCCGTGCTTGGCTACCTTATAGCCTGCGCCGGCGATGACGAAGCAGCTGGTGGTAGAGATGTTGAAGGTGTTCTTGCGGTCGCCGCCCGTGCCGACAACGTCGATGTAGCGGTCGCAGTCGAGAATGGCGGGCACGCCCGTCTCCAGGATGCCGTCACGGAAACCCAGCAGCTCGTCGACCGTCACGCCGCGCATCTGCAGGGCGGTCAGCAGGGCGGTGATTTGCTCCGTCGGGTACTCCGACTGTGTGATACCAATCAGGATATTCTTCATTTCTTCACGAGAGAGTTCCTCGTGGTTCAGCATCCTGTTCAGGATGTCTTTCATTGTCTGTGCCATGATTTTATTTGACTATTTGACTATTGACTATTTTTATATTATCTCATTTTCGCGTTGTTACAAGAAGAGCCAGTTCTGCAGCATCTTCTTGCCGTCGGGTGTCAGCACGCTCTCCGGGTGGAACTGAATGCCGCGCACGTTGAGCTCGCGGTGGCGCAGCGCCATAATCTGCCCTTCGTCGCTGACGGCTGTCACCTCCAGACAGTCGGGCAGACCCTCTTTAGAGACCACCCACGAGTGATAGCGCCCGATGGTGATGTCGCGCTCTATGCCGCTGAAGATGGGGTCGTCGGCAACGATATGACAGGGTGTCGCTACGCCGTGAAAGACGTCCGAGAGATTCTCCAGCTTGCCGCCAAACACCTCGCCGATGGCCTGATGGCCGAGACAGACGCCGAGAATGGGCTTGCGGCCGGCATAGGTCTTTATCACGTCGAGCAGCAGTCCTGCCTCGCTGGGGATGCCGGGACCTGGCGAGAGCACAATCTTGCTGTATTGCTCCAGGTCTGCGAGTTCGAACTGGTCGTTGCGCACGACGTCGACCTCGGCGCCCAGTTCCTTAATCAGATGACTCAAGTTATAGGTAAACGAGTCGTAGTTATCGATGATGACTATTTTCATATTGTCGTTATGGGTCTAATGGGTTTATAGTTTTGCAGCCTGCTCGATAGCGCGTCGCAGGGCACCGAGCTTGTTGTTCACTTCCTGTAGTTCGTATTCCTCGTTGCTCTTGGCCACGATGCCGCCACCGGCCTGGAACCACAGTTCGCCGTTGCGCGAGACGAAGGTGCGGATGGTGATGGCCTGGTTCAGCGAGCCGTCTAGTCCGATGATGCCGATGCAGCCGCCGTACGCACCGCGGTTGTGGGGCTCGTACTCGGAGATGAGCTGCATGGCGCGCACCTTCGGAGCGCCGCTGAGTGTGCCAGCCGGGAAGGTGTCGATAAACGCCTTGATGGGGTCGGCGCCCTCATCCAACGTTCCTGACACGCGAGAGACGAGATGGATGACGTGCGAGTAGTACTGGATGTCCTTGTAGTAGTCCACCTTCACGCCGTGACAGTTGCGGCTCAGGTCGTTGCGGGCGAGGTCGACGAGCATCACGTGCTCGGCGTTCTCCTTCGGGTCGTTGCGCAGGAACTCTGCGCCCTGTCGGTCGGCCTCTGCGTTGCCCGTGCGCTTGGTGGTGCCGGCGATGGGGTCGATGTAGGCGCGGTATTGTTTACCCGACGGAGAACCGTTGGGAGCGGTGGCCTCGATGCGGCAGTGCGTCTCGGGCGATGAGCCGAAGATGCGGAAACCGCCGAAGTCGAAGTAGAACAGATAGGGTGAGGGGTTGATGCTGCGCAGGGCGCGGTAGAGCTTGAAGTCATCGCCCTCGTACTTCTGGACGAAACGGCGCGAGAGCACTATCTGGAACACATCGCCGCGCAGACAATGCTGGATGCCGCGACGGATGTTGGCCTTGTGCTCCTCGTCAGTCAGCGTCGAGCTGAAGTCACCGACGGGATGGAAGTCGTACGCCTTCACCGAGGCCTTGTTCATCGCCTTGAGAACGTCGGAGATTTCGGAGTTCCCCGTACTCTCGGAGTTCTCGGAAAGACTGACCACCTTCAGCATGTTGTTATGATGGTCGAACACGATGACCACCTTATATAATATATAGAGCAGGTCGGGCGCGTCGTTCTTCTCCTGTGTCTCGTCCTTCACGTCGATGTTCTCGAAGTAGCGTACGGCGTTGAACGAGGTGTAGCCGAAGAGTCCGCAGACGCTGGCGTCGTCGCCTTCAACGGAGATGTGGTCGATGAGCGCGTGGATAGCTTCGGCAGAACCAAAGTCTGCGGATAAGGGTTTGCGCTCGATGGTACCGTCGGGGAAGGTGGCGGTGGCTATGCCGTGTCCGATGGCTACGCTGGCGATGGGGTTGATGCCGATGAACGAGCGCGAGTTGCTGGCGTCGTGATAGTCGGAACTCTCCATCAGCGCACTCTGCGGATAGATGTCGCGCAGACGCATGTAGACACCGACGGGGGTATAGAGGTCTGCAAGAATCGTCTTGCTGCTGGTAGTATATTTGAATGTCTTCATCTCTCTATGATTGTAAACTAAAAATTGCCGTATTCTTTTGCCATTTTCTTGTTGTTGAGATACGTTTCAACGTCCTTGTCGCCTCGGCCGCTGACGGTCAGCACCACTACGTCGTCCTTCTTGAACGAGAGCTTCGACAGGGCGGCGATAGCGTGAGCACTCTCGATGGCAGGGATGATGCCCTCCATGCGTGTCAGCTCGTAGCCGCCGTAGATGGCCTCGTCGTCGTTGATGCTGAGCACCTGTGTGCGCCCCTTCTTCGCCATATTGCAGTGCATAGGACCTACACCCGGGTAGTCCAGACCTGCCGAGATGGTGAAGGCCTCCTCAATCTGGCCGTCCTCGTTCTGCATCACCAGCATCTTGGCGCCGTGCAGGATGCCCGTCGTTCCCTTATGGATGGTGGCTGCCGTATAGTCTGTCTGCCAGCCGTGACCGCCAGCTTCGGCGAGTACAATCTTCACGCGCTCGTCGTCCATATAGTGGAAGATGGTTCCTGCGGCATTGCTTCCGCCGCCGATGCAGGCGATGAGGTAGTCGGGATAGTCGCGTCCGATCTTCTCTTCCAGCTGCCACTTGATTTCCTCCGAGATGACGCTCTGCATGCGTGCCACGAGGTCGGGGTAGGGGTGCGGTCCCATTGTCGAACCGACGATGTAGAACGTGTCTGAGGGGTGACAGCACCAGTCGCGGATTGCCTCCGAACAGGCGTCGGAGAGTGTCATGTTACCCGTGCGTACGGGGTGCACCGTTGCGCCGAGCATCTTCATGCGCTCCACGTTGGTGTGCTGACGCTCTACGTCCGTAGCGCCCATGAACACCTCGCACTGCATACCCATCAGCGCACAAACCGTTGCTGTGGCCACACCGTGCTGTCCTGCGCCCGTCTCGGCGATGATGCGCGTCTTGCCCATCTTCTTCGCCAGCAGAATCTGTCCGACGGTGTTGTTGATTTTGTGGGCACCCGTGTGGTTCAGATCCTCGCGCTTCAGGTAGAGCTGACAGCCGTAGTGCTCGCTCATCCGTTTGGCGTAGTAGAGAGGACTGGGGCGTCCCACGTAGTCGCGCAGCAGGGCGTGATACTCGTCCTTGAACTCCTGCGACTCGATGATGGGCAGATACTGCTCCTGCAGGTTGCGTACTGTGGCGTAGAGGATTTCCGGGACGTATGCGCCTCCGAATTCTCCGTAATAACCGTTTTTGTCTACTTGATAGTTCATTTTATTGTTATTTTGTTGTTTGTTTACTATGTTTTGCTGCGACGGAGTCGCATCGGGCTGAGAGACCTTTCTGTTGTTAGTCGCGATGAAATCGCAACATACGGGAAAGAAAAGAGGCCCGTCGCAGTCGCGACGAGCCTCCGTTTATCTCTCTTTGATGTATATATACGGCTCGGTGCCTCGCGACTGTTATTGTCTCGAGCGCCACCACCAGAAGTTTGCCGTCATTTGCATCATTGTTATTACTTGTTTATGTTTCGATTCGACTGCAAAGGTACGCATTTTCTTTTAACTACCAAACTTTTTGCCGTAAAATTTCTTCGATTCGTTACAATTTTTACGTGATGTAAACGCACACAATGTTAAAATCCGAAATTTTTGGCTAAAAAACTTGCATTTTGTCGCAGAATGTACTATATTTGCCGCCGATAAGACCTTTTTATCTGCAATTGCAGATTCCCACCTTATCATATATTAGTGGATGGCAGCGTCCTGCGCCATCCACATTTTTTGTGCTCAGGGGGTTGATGGGCTTAATGGGTTTAATAGGAATTATTGTAATCGTATGAGCCCGTCAGTGACCGTGATAGCCTCTTCGTCGTTCATATCCTTCAGTGCAGCCTCTATCTGTTCGTAGGGCAGGGGCAGCGAGCGTAGAATGGTGATGGGGTGCGGCTGGCGGTCTGCCAGCAGCTGGCGGATGAGCGTCTGTGCCTCGGCCACCTTGTGACGGTTGGTGAGCGTCTTGTTGTAGGCCATACAGACATCGCACTGCCCGCAGTCGTGATTGTTCTCTTCGCCGAAATAGCGTAGCAGCTGGCGGCTGCGACACTGGTTGCTTGTTTTGACGTAGCCAATCATCGCGTGGATGCGCTCCGTATAGCGTTGCTTGAGGTTCTCATAGACCTCGGGCGGGAACTGCAGGAGCTCGGAGGACTCGCGCCGCTGCATGTAGCGGATGTAGGGTGTGTGCTTCTGGGGAATGAAGCGTATGATGTGCTTCAGGGCGAGCCGTTTCAGCGTGTCGTAGACGACGGGCTTCGAGAGTCCCGTCTCGTGTGCTATCAGTGCTTCGTCGATGAACCCGTAGTCGACAAACAGACCGCCGTAGCTTCGTAGCAGCGCTGTGATGACGCGCTCCTCGTTGGGCTCGGCATACTGCAGCTGGTAGAGGTCGTCACGTCCGATGATGAACATGACGCGCGCCTGGTTCTCCTGCTCTTCGATGTAGTCGACGTAGCCAGCCCGGTTCAGAATCTTCAGTGCCGAGTGAACCTGTATGGGGAAGTGTCGGAATTTGCGGCAGAAGTCGTCGATGTTGAACTCAAAGACGGCGTTGTAGCCTGAGCCGAGCGCCACCTGATAGTAAAAGGCCAGATGGTCGTAGATCTGTCGTACGAAGGGCTTCTCCGGGAAGGTGTCGGCGATGCGCTTCAGCAGTTTGCGCTCGTCGTTGTCGTTGTATAGCAGTACGGCGTAGGCTTTCTTGCCGTCGCGTCCTGCGCGTCCTGCCTCTTGGAAGTAGGCCTCGATGCTGTCAGGACAGTCAATATGTACGACGACGCGCACGTCGGGCTTGTCGATGCCCATTCCGAAGGCGTTGGTGGCCACCATCACGCGCTTCTCGTCGCGTTGCCATGCGTGCTGTCGGCTGTCCTTGGTGGGGTTGTCGAGTCCTGCGTGATAGAACGTTGCGCTGATGCCTGCCTCGTTCAGCATGTCGCTGACCTCTTTGGTGCGTCGTCGGCTGCGTACATAGACTATGGCCGAGCCTTCCACATTATTTAATATATGTACGAGCTCCTGTCGCTTGTCGAGTGCCTCGCGTACGACGTAGGCGAGGTTCTTGCGCTCGAAGCTCATGCGGAAGACGTTGAAGGCGGGGGCGGAGGATGATGGGCTGGATGGGGTTGATGGGCTTTGGGTTGAAAGCCTGAGCTGGATGTCGTCGATGACGTCGGGTGTGGCTGTTGCCGTCAGCGCCAGCACAGGTATGTTGGGCAGGTCGCGGCGTATGTCGGCGATGGTGAGGTAGCTGGGGCGGAAGTCGTAGCCCCACTGCGAGATGCAGTGAGCCTCGTCTACACAGACGAAGCTGACCTGCATGTGTCGCAATTTGGTTCGGAAGATGTCGCTCGACAGGCGTTCGGGCGACACGTAGAGAATTTTCACCTGTCCGAAAACAGCGTTGTCGAGCACGGTGAGGATGTCGCTGTGTGGCATCCCGGAGTATATGGCTGCCGCCTTGATGCCGCGTCGCCGCAGGTTCTGCACCTGGTCCTTCATCAGGGCGATGAGCGGCGTGATGACGATGCACGTTCCCTCCTGCGCCAGTGCGGGCACTTGGAAGGTGATGCTTTTGCCGCCGCCTGTCGGCATGAGCCCCAGCGTGTCGTGTCCGCTCGCTATGGACTCGATGATTTCCCGCTGTATGCCGCGGAAGTCGTCGTAGCCCCAATAGCGTTTCAGCAGGTTTCTCATTCCTCGGACGGCTTGATGTCTTCTATCTGCAGCTGTACCTCGCTACGCTTGTAGATGTTCTCCTCGATGGTGAAAGCGATGTCGAACGAGCGCTTCGACTTGATGTAGCGCGCCGCCTGACTCTGTCCGAAGGCGATGCCGTTCATGACGTTCGACGACTTCGAGTCGACCAGCTCCAGCTTGATGTGCTCCTGCTGTCGTCCGACGACCTTCGACGTTCCGTAGTCATAGACGTTGCGTGTGCAGAAGATGGGCTTGGGGTTGCCTGGTCCGTGAGGCGCAAAGCGCTTCAGGTCGTTGTGCAGCTTCTTGGTGATGTCCTTGAAGTCCACCTCTTCCTCGATGTCGAGTGCAGCCTCTTTCTGCTCGGGCAGGATGTGTGTGTTGACATATTCCTGGAAGCGGCGGCGGAACTCGGGGATGTTCTCTATGCGGAGTGTCAGTCCTACGGCATAGGTGTGTCCGCCGAAGTTCTCCAGAATGTCGCGACACGACTTGACGGCATCGTAGATGTCGTAGCCGGCGACGCTGCGTGCCGAGCCCGTTGCGAACTCGCCTGAGCGTGTCAGTACGACGGTCGGACGGAAGTAGAGTTCCGTCATGCGCGATGCGACGATGCCCACGACACCTTTCTTCCAATTCTCGTCGTAGAGGACGATGCTGGCGTGTCGCTTCTGGTCTTCCAGTTTCTCGATAATCTGGTTGGCCTCCTCGGTCATCTGCTTGTCGACGTCCTTGCGCTGCTCGTTGTACTCGTTGATGAGTGTTGCCTCCGTCAGTGCTTTCTGGAAGTCGCGCTCCACGAGCAGGTCGACGGCCTCTGTGCCGTTCTGCATGCGTCCTGAGGCGTTGATGCGCGGTCCTATCTTGAAGACGATGTCGCTCATGGTGAGCTCGCGTCCCGTGAGTCCGCAGATTTCGATAATCGACTTCAGTCCCACGCTGGGGTTCTGGTTCAGCTGCTTCAGTCCGTGGAAGGCGAGTATGCGGTTCTCGCCTGTGACGGGCACGATGTCGGCGGCAATGGAGACGGCACAGAACTCGAGCAGCGGAATGAGGCGCGAGAAGGGTATGCCGTTGTTTTTGGCAAAGGCCTGCATGTACTTGAAGCCCACGCCGCATCCGCAGAGGTGCTTGAAGGGATATGTAGAGTCTTCGCGCTTGGGGTTCAGAATGGCCACAGCGCAGGGTAGCTCATCGTCGGGCACGTGGTGGTCGCAGATGACGAAGTCGATGCCGAGACTTTTGGCGTAGGCGATTTCGTCGATGGCCTTGATGCCACAGTCGAGGACGATGATGAGTTTCACGCCCTTCTCCGCAGCGTAGTCCATAGCCTTCTTGCTGATACCGTATCCCTCCTCGTAGCGGTCGGGGATATAGTACTCGATGTTGGAGTAGAACTGCTGCAGGAATTTGTATACCAGTGCCACCGCGGTACATCCGTCGACGTCGTAGTCGCCATAGACCATGATGCGCTCCTTGCGCCCCATAGCGTCGTTCAGGCGGTCGACGGCAACGTCCATATCGTTCATCAGGAACGGGTCAATCAGCTCGTTGAGCATCGGTCGGAAGAAGCGTTTTGCCGCCGATTCCGTTTTGATGCCTCGTCCGATGAGGAGGTCGGCGAGAATGGGGCTCATGCCTATCTTCTCGCCCAGCTCCTTAGCTGCCGCCAGTCTGTCTGATGTCGGTGGTTCGTAATTCCATTTGAAATGCATTTACGTACTGCTTTTCTTGAGACGGACGGTGAGTGTTTAGATGCCGAGTTTCTTACGGATGTCGGCGGGGATAGCCTTCTTGTTGATGAGGAAGTCCATCGTGTTGGCGGCGATGAATGTCTTGGTCATGTACCAGATGCCCTTGTAGTCGCCGGTCTCGCCCCACGAGTTCTTCACCATGTAATATTCCTTGCCGTTCTGGTCTTTGGCTACGCCGTAGATGAGCATACCGTGGTCGTCGGTCAGTTCCCAGTTGTCGAAGCGCTCCTGGCGCAGTTCCTGTGTGGGAACGATCTCGGGCACCTTGCAGCCCAGCGAGTCGATGATGTTGGTTTTCTTCTGCTTGTCAAGTTTCAGCCATTTGGCCATATCGCTGCCAGCGAGGCTCTGTGTCTGCTTGGTGTCGATGGCGTAGGCCAGTCCCTTGCGGGTGAAGCCGTCTTCCGACACGTCACCGCCCCAGGCGATGGTGTAGCCCTGCTCCACAGCGTTGTCGATGACCTTCATCATCTCGTCCATCGGCAGGTTGTAGCTCAGCGGGAAGCGCCAGTTGTCCTGCACCTCAACGGCAAAGGCCGTGTAGAAGGGGTGGTGTGTGTAGGAGGTGATGCTGACGTAGTCGTTCAGGTCGATGCCCAGCGATGCCATGAAGGTCTTCGGGGTGTACTCCTTGCCCTCGTAGGTGAATTTCTCGGGGCATTTGCCCAAATAGGCGTCGAGGATGCCCTGCAGACCGGCCTTCCACTGGTTGGAGATTTTCTTGGCGTCGCTCTTGGCGATGGCGGCCACGTAGGGCTCCAGGAGTGAGAAGAACTCGTTGAAGTTGTTCAGCGAGTCGCCGTAGAGTGAGCCGGGGAAGGGCATGATGCCCTGCGGCACGATGCCGTGTGTCTTCATTGTGGCGAGCACGTCCTCAGCGCTTCCGCCCTGTGCGAACTGGCAGTCGCCGTGATAGCGTACCACCTGGATGGCGCGCTCCATGTAGGTCTTGTTGGCAATGAACGACTCGTCGAGGTCGTAGGTCTTGCCGGTGGCCTTCAGGATTTCGGCCTCAAAGAACGAGAGGGTGGAGTAGTCCCAGCACGTGCCCGAGCGGTTCTGGTCCTTGATGGAGGTGATGGGGTTCTCCTTGATGACGGTGAACACGGGTTTGTTCTGGTCTTTTGCGGGCGCCTTCTTCTTGGCGGCCTGTGCGCCTACGGCCATAACGGCCATGAGCGCGAGAATAAGGGTCTTTTTCATTTGTTGTTTTATTTTTTTGTTGTTATTGTTGTCGATTTGATGGGGTTAATGGGCCTGATGGGGCTGATGGGATTAATGGGCTTGTCTTATGACTGCGCCATGAAAGCCTCCAGCTCCTCGGGATGATAGGGTATGCGCTTCTCTCCGAGGAATCGGCAGCCGCTCTCCGTAATGAGCAGGTCGTCCTCAATGCGTATGCCGCCGAAGTCCTTGTAGGTCTCGAGCTTGTCGAAGTTCAGGAACTCCTTGCAGTGTCCCTCCTTGCGCCACAGGTCGATGAGGTGGGGTATGAAGTAGATGCCGGGCTCGTCTGTCAGCACGAAGCCGGGCTCCAGGCGGCGTCCCATGCGCAGGCAGTTGGTTCCGAACTGTTCGAGGTTGGGCCGCGTCTCGTCGTCGAATCCGACGTAGATTTGTCCCAGTCCTTCCATGTCGTGCACATCCATTCCCATCATGTGTCCCAGTCCGTGGGGCAGGAACATAGCGTGGGCGCCGGCGCGTACAGCCTCCTCGGTGTCGCCCTTCATCAGGCCGAGCTCCTTCAGACGGTCGGTCATCAGTCGGCAGACGGCGAAGTGTACGTCCTGGTACTTCACACCGGGCTTGGCCACCTCCAGCACGTAGTCGTGACACGCCTCGACAATCGAGTATATCTCCAACTGCCGCTGCGTGAACTTGC
>Ga0265298_10008137_pt1 | contig 12634 bp, 9 predicted proteins | sample AusTroGonzalo_MG_3_FD_193486 | JGI IMG/M metagenome (GOLD analysis project Ga0265298, IMG submission 193486) | Bovine rumen microbial communities from tropical cattle in Woodstock, Queensland, Australia - Gonzalo_01 | ecosystem: Host-associated > Mammals > Digestive system > Stomach > Rumen ... | reverse complement strand
ACGACCCTGGGCGGGTCGCCCACGGTGAGCGTGTCGCCGAAGTCCTTGTAGACGACCATGCGGAAGGTGCTGTGCCGCTCGGGCGGGGTCTCATTCTCCCCCGAGGGCTTGGGGGTCTCCTTGCCCTTCCCCTTATCGACGAGGTTCTTCGCCTTGCGCTGCTTCTTTTTCTTGCTGCTGACGCCTATGGCGACGCCGGCGGCCGTTCCTCCGGCCACCACCGCTGCTGCTCCGAGGATGAACGCCCAGGGGATCTCCAGGTCGGATTCCCGGCCGGAATCTCCACCGGGGTTTTTCCCCGAGCCAGAACTCGACCCTGTTCCCGACCCTGTTCCCGAGCCCTTCCCCGAGCCCTTCCCTGAGCCTGCTCCAGGGTCGTTGCCTCCACCGGAGGTTTCCCCTGCCTTCCCCGATGCTATCGTGGTGACTTCCTTCACGTTCTCCGGGGGGCAATAGGCATAATGGTAATAGACACCGATGGGGTGACCTATATAATAGACAACAATATCCATTCTTGATGTCTGATCAGGAATAACGTCCTTAGTGAAGGCATAAAACCGACCAGGCCAATTGGTTTCATTCCAATTAGATTTAAAGACAAAATCATCGAAATTATTATTGGTACTATTTGGCCAGCAAGAGATGTACATGCTTGGCATCCACCACTCTTTATCTGTATCAGGGAAAAAAAAGACATCTGCATAAAGCCAAACCGAACCCATATAGTAAGTCTCGCCGTAAGTCTCGGTAAGATCGATTCTTTTTCTATAAAAACTCTTTACACTATCTATGCGGATAGGGTTAAGTATACTATGACCGCGAACCACAACCGTGTTTTCCTGTCCATACGGAATGGTATCAGGGAAATCTTCCCAACGAAGTTCATCTCCACCTAAGACATTTCCATAAAGTACCCTATGTGTGTGCAGTGTAGCCATATACTCGTTTTCATCTGCAAACCCTTTTTTAATAAAATGGCCATGGGTAAAGGTTTCACTTAGATCCGGAGTATCGCCATCCTCTATCTTATCGGGTTTTTCTTTCACTTCAATACCGATGAGCACCCAACAGCCTTGGTCTTGCGCATGGGCGAAAGGGGCAGCCGCCAATAGGAGCAGCAGGAGGAGCAGAATGTTTTTGGTGTTTTTCATGGGGGTGTCGTTTTTGGGAGAGAATTCCATCCTTTCGTTCTGTTTCAGTGTACATTACCCTGCAAAAATAAACAATTTCATAAAACGAGGCTGCGATTGGGAAAAAAAATCTGCTTTTGGACGAAGGGGGGAAGGAATATTCACTATCTTTGCGCAAAATTGAATGGTACGGCCCTTCGACAGGCTCAGGGACCTGTAAATGCTAAGGCCGTTGAGCCTGTCGAAACGCCAACCGAATTTTGAAATTTTAAATCTTTAAATCTTAAATAAGGAATCGTAATGGACCAAAGAATTGCCATGAACCCCAATCGTCTGGTGCAGTACCTTCAGAAGCCTGCAGCAGAGTTCACTCGCGCCGACATTATCCGTTATTGCGAGGAAAACCAAATCGAATTCGTCAACTTCCACTATTGTGGCTGGGACGGCAAGCTGAAGACCTTGAACTTCGTGATCCACAGCTTCGAACACCTCGAGAACATCCTCACCGCCGGTGAGCGCGTCGACGGTTCGAGCCTCTTCCCCTTCATCGAAGCCGGAAAGAGCGACCTCTATGTGGTGCCGAAGTACAAGACCGCTTTCCGCAACCCCTTCACTGAGACGCCCACCTTGGACATCCTTTGTTCGTTCTACAACCGCGACGGCGAACCGTTCGAGAGTTCACCCGAGCACATCCTTCACAAGGCTCACGAAGTCTTCAAGAAGACCACTGGCCTGCAGATGGAGACCATGGGCGAGCTGGAATACTACATCATCGCCGATGACGAAGAAATCTACGAAGTGGCCGACCAGAAAGGCTACCACGAGAGTGCTCCGTTCAACAAGTTCACCGAGTACCGCGTCGAGGCCATGCGCCTCATCGCCCAGGCTGGCGGCTTGATTAAATACGGTCACTCCGAAGTGGGTAACTTCACCTACGACGGCAAGATCTATGAACAGAACGAGATCGAGTTCCTGCCCACCAACATTGAGGATGCTGCTGACCAACTCGTTGTCGCTAAGTGGATTATGCGCCAATTAGCCTACGAATACGGTGTCACCCTGACCTTCGCCCCGAAGATTACTGTGGGCAAGGCCGGTTCGGGTATGCACGTCCACTGCAAGTTCACCAAGGACGGGAAGAGCGTCATGGTGAAGAACGGCGAGCTGACCGACTACGCCAAGAAGGCCATCGCCGGTTACATGGTGGCTGGCACCTCACTGCCTGCCTTTGGCAACCCCAACCCGCTGTCGTTCCTGCGCTTAGTGCCGCATCAGGAAGCCCCGACCTCGCTGTGCTGGTCTTACAGCAACCGCAGCGCCTTGGTGCGCGTGCCGTTGGGCTGGATCAGCAACGGCAAGGATATGTCAGCCAACGCCAACCCGCTGGAGAAGAAGTCGAACAAGGACTTCAGTGAGAAGCAGACCTTCGAATGGCGTGCCTCCGACGGCTGCGCCGACATGTACCTGCTGATGGCTGCCCTCTGCGCCGCTGCACGTCATGGCTTCGAACTGCCCAACGCGCTTGAGATTGCCGAAAAGACCTACGTCGGCCTCGGCGTCAACATCCACGACGAGAAGAACAAGGAGCTGCAGGAGAGCCTCGAGCAACTGCCCGACAGCTGCGTGGCCGCCGCCAAAGAACTGGCCAAGGATCGCGAGATTTACACCGCCAAGGGTGTGTTCTCCGACAGCATCGTCGACTACATGATCAAATACCTCACCGACTTCAACGATGCCCACCTCCGCAAGGAACTGGGCAACGACACGAAGAAGATCCTGAAACTGGTGAAGGATAATATTCACGTCGGTTAATCAACTTTTGTAGAGACGGTGCATGCACCGTCTCTACTGCATTTATAATCGGGGAAAATGAAGAAATACGGTTCGATGCTGGATAAGACAAGAAACCAGGCGAGAATAAAAGAAGAAAGAGAAAAAGAATTTGCGAGTCGTTATATCTTTAAAGAAGGTCACGGCACGGCAAGCAACGCCGGCTACTGGAAAGTCTGCTTCGACAAGCAACTTGGAATCTACACTGCCCAAGTGAGTTTCGGAGGTGCAGGCGGCAGCAGCACAAGCCTTTACCAAATCACCGGCGACATCTTCAACCAAGTTGGAACCTTCGAGGACGACGACTACAAATCGGAACGCTTGATCAAGACAGGAAGAAGGCTGATTGACTTTGAAAGCTCCAAATACGCGCCTGACGACAATCGTGTTTTTGACAGGGACTGGAAACAAATCTGCCCTTGGTTTGAGGAGTAATCCCTAGGACATTAGACATGTAAAATGAAAAATACCATGACAAAAGGTGAGTCAAACCGTTGGAAAGTTCTCTTTTGTTGTGGCATTTTTATTTGGTTTATTATCAATCTGTTACAAGGGATCTATACAGAAATCCAAGAAGACGAGGCCTATTATGCCCTTTGGGGCGAACATCTCGCTTGGGGCTACTTCGACCACCCGCCCATGGTGGGGCTGATGACTTTTTTGAGCAGCTTGCTGTTTTCAGGCACTTTAGGCGTAAGGTTTTTTACGATCATTACATCTTGCATGTCACTATGGGTGATATGGAGAATTGCAACTTTCAACTCTATTCTTTCATCGCCCATAGATTCCAGCCAACGCACAAGCCAACGCAGGAATGACATGGGCAAAGCAGACTCTAAACACTCAACTCTAAACTCTACACTTCTCTTCTTCACCCTGGCGTTCTCTATTATTATGTTCAACATCTACGGCTTCGTCACGACGCCCGATGCGAGTTTGATTCTGTTTTCTGCCCTGTTTTTGCTGGTGTACCAGCGCTATTTGGCCGATAGATCATGGAAAAACGCCCTGATGATGGGGCTGATGATGGCCTTGATGGTCTACAGCAAGTACCACGCATTCCTGTTACTGGGCTTGATTGTGCTGTCGAATCTTAAACTATTGAAAGACGGTAAGTTCTGGGTAGCTTGTCTCTTGGCTTTAGTTTTGCTGACGCCGCATATCCTATGGCAAGTCCATTATGACTTCCCGAGTTTCAAGTACCATCTTGCAGGGCGCAATGAGGCGTTTCGCTGGAGTTATTTCTTGGAATACCTGCCCAACCAACTGTTGATTTTCAACCCGTTTACGTTTGGGGCGTTGGTGTATGTGCTATTCAAGCATAAAGCAACAAACACTTTTGAACGAGGATTGAAGTTTATCCTCATTGGCTTCTTTTTCTTCTTCTGGCTGATGGCTTTCCGGGGGCATGTGGAGCCACATTGGACCATCGTTTGCGTCATCCCCGTTGTAGTGTTGGTTTATCGTAAGGCCTTGATTGACGATAAATTAAAGAAATATACCAAGTTTGTTATCCTGCCTTCTCTCCTGTTGGTTTTGGCCTTCAGGGTTCTCTTGTTGACGCCTTTTGCCGACCGTTTCGGCTATCACGGCAAGGAACCTTATTATCGCGCCATAGAACAAGTGGCGGGCGACCGCCCCGTGGTGTTTCGAGGCTCGTTCCAAGAGCCTGCGCTCTACCATTATTTCACGGGCAAGGAAAGCTCGACGTTGCAAAGCTATTACGACCGCATGACACAATACGACCTCTGGCAGTTCGACAAGGCCTGGATCGGGAAGCCTGTGTTTGTTTGCGGTCATGTTAACGAACGCTCGCAACTGTATCAAGTGGGCGATGTTGAAGTTGAAGGTTTCCTCAGCGATGATTTCTCCTCCGCTAACCGTCTGGTGACCAAGTTCGACATCATCAATGCGGGTAGTGAAAAAACACCCGTGTTCCATCACGGCGACACCCTCCGCATCGATTTCTCCATCTACAATCCCTGTGAGGCCGCCATCGCTTTTCAACACAAGGACTTCGCCAAAAGCATCAAGGCGCAGTATCTGCCTGGCGATGCCTTCAGTTATTGTCGCTACGATAAAATCACGGAAATCGGGCCTCAGACCACTTATCAAGGCCAACTCTATACTATTGTTAGCAACGAGATTGCGCCCGGTAAATACATTTTCAACCTCGGCATCGGCGACCGCATCTCTGCTTTCGTCACCGAGGAAAGCGGCGTGAAAATCAGGATTGAGCCCTAAGCGCGGCCAGCTCAGTTTCTTGTTGGCGCATCTTTTCCCTTACGGCGTTGATGTCGTTTTGTTTCTTTTTCTTGTCCATCATCTGCTGCTCACAGCCCGCGATGGTCTCCAGCACCTGTCGTAAATTCTTGTCTTTCTCCAACACAAAGGCATGCACGACGCCTTCCACCTCTCGCAGACCGCGCATGATGTTGATTTGCCGCTCCGCCGTAAGGGTATTCTGTATGAGGAAGAGATAGTCTAGACGGGGCTTGAAGGGAAACAACACCTTGTCCTTGCACACGAGCGACACGAGATTGTAAACATTGTAGTTCTCGCCCGCCGTATAATAGAAGAAGGAGAACGGCGCCCCCTCGAAGATGAGGTCGTCATAACGTGCCAGGTCGAGGGAAAGCTTGTTGTTGATACCCCATGCCAATTTGTAATCGACCAAGGTAGTGTTGATGCCGACGACGGTGGTGTCGTCGAAGGAGGCAATCTGTATCTTATTGCTTTTGGGTTTCATGCCGCAAAGATAGAATATTTTTTTTCAATAATGTTGGCTCTTGCAGGCTTCAGAAAGCATGTCATTCCTGCGTGGAAATGTGGGGTGGCTTGGAATCTATGATTTCTGAAGCCGTCATAAAAGGTTATTGTTTCTTTGAATCGCCTTCTATAGATTCCCGCCTACCCACCTGCCTACGTTGGAATGACATAGAAGGCTGGCGGGAATGACATAGGAGGCTATATCAGTTTTCGCCAAACAAAAGTTTCCATGTTTTTTCAGCGGCCAGCTGCTCGGCACCACGGATGGAGCGGTCGATGGCATCGGCGTAGGGCTGTCCATTGATGACAATCTGCACATGGAATTGTTTCTTGTGTCCTTCGCCAATCTCCTCTAACATCTTGAATGTGGTGCTTTTCTTTTGTTTCTGCGACCATTCGAGGAGCTTGCTCTTGAAGTTGACATCGGTGGTCTGCAACTGCTCCAAGTCAATATGTATCTTGACGATGCGGTCGATGATGATGTGTTTGGCGAAGTCGAAGCCACGGTCAAGGTAGATGGCACCCATGAGGGCTTCGAAGGCGTTGCCGCCCATCGAGTGGGCGTTGTTGCCCACATCAGGGGTGTGGCGGATGTAGTCGCCGAAGCCGAGCTTCTCCGACAATTTGTTGAGGGAGGCGCGGCTAACGATGCGCGAGCGCATCTCGGTAAGGAAGCCTTCGGGCTGTGTGGGATAGGTATGAAACAGATAGTCGGCCACTGCGGTGCTCAGCACCGAGTCGCCAAGGTATTCCATACGTTCGTTGTTGACATGGTAGTTGCCCACAGTCTCGGCAGCCACCGACTTATGGGTGAAGGCCACGCGATACAAGGCAATATTCTTCGGATAGAAACCTAAGATATTGTGAATGTAGTCGTAAAGAGCCTTGTCGGCAGGGTCTTTAGGGGAAGCGTGGAAGAGTGCCATTATCACTCAAACTTTTTGAAAATCACGGTGGCGTTTTGTCCGCCGAAGCCGAAGGAGTTGGAGAGTCCGTAGTGGATGTCGCGCTGACGGGCTTGGTTGAAGACGATATCGAGTTTGGAATCGATCTGCGGATCGTCGTCAAAATGGTTGATGGTTGGAGGGATGATGCCGTTCTTGAGGGCAAGGATGGTGGCAATGGCTTCCACAGCACCGGCGCCACCAAGGAGGTGACCAATCATCGATTTGGTGGAGTTGATGCTGATATTATAGGCATCTTCGCCAAACACCTTCTTGATAGCTAGGGTTTCGGCAACATCGCCCATAGGCGTTGAGGTGCCGTGTGCGTTGATGTGGTCGATGGCATTGGGGTTCAGTCTGGCATCGCGGAGGGCGCGTTGCATGCTGAGGGCACCACCTGAGCCTTCCGGGTCAGGAGCGGTGATGTGATAGGCATCGGCCGACTCGCCGCCGCCCACCACTTCGGCATAGATCTTGGCGCCACGTGCGATGGCGTGTTCATATTCCTCGAGGACAAGGCTGCCTGCACCTTCGCCCAGGACGAAGCCGTCGCGGTTGAGGTCGAAGGGTCGGGAAGCCGTCAATGGGTCGTCGTTACGGGTCGAGAGGGCTTTCATGGCGTTGAAGCCACCGATACCGAGTTGGCCGATGGCCGCACCAGCACCGCCGGCGACGACAGCTTGGCATCTGCCCGAACGGATGTAGTTGAAGGCTTCGATAATGGCATGCGTCGAGGAGGCACAGGCCGAAACGGTGGCGAAGTTGGGGCCACGGAAGCCGTATTTGATGGAAATGACGCCACCTGGCATGTTGACGATCATCTTGGTGATGAGGAAGGGACCGAAACGCGGTGTGCCGTCGGTTTGCGCGTATTCCATCGTCTCATGATAGAGGTGATTGACGCCCCCGATGCCTGAGGTCATCATGACGCCCACCTCATCCAAGTCGCAGTTCTCGGCAGTGAGACCCGAGTCGGCCACAGCCTCGTCGGCGGAAATGAGGCCGAATTGCGCGAAGTGGTCGTACTTCCGCACGTTCTTCTTCTCGAAATAGTCCTCAGGGTTGTAGTCCTTCACCTCGCAGGCGAAACGCGTCTTGAATAAAGTAGAATCGAAACGGGTAATCTCACCGACACCGTTTTTGCCCATCACCAAGCCTTCCCAAAACTCAGGAAGGGTTTTCCCTATAGGGGTGATGGCACCGAGGCCTGTGACGACTACGCGTTTCGATTCCATAAATAGCTTTATTTGCTTAGAAATTAGTTGTTTTCAGCACGCATCTTCTCGATGAGCTTCACAACGTCACCCACAGTCTGGATGTTTTCCTGTTGGTCGTCCGGGATGGAGAGGTTGAAGCTCTTTTCAAATTCCATCATCAGTTCGACGGTGTCCAAAGAATCGGCACCCAGGTCGTTGGTAAAGCTGGCTTCCATAGTGACTTCCGAAGGATCCACGCCGAGTTTCTCAGCAATGATCGGAACAATTTCATTCAAAATTTCTTGCATAGTTCTCAATTTTTAGTTGATAAATAGGCCGCAAAGATAAGACTTATTTCCAATTTAGAAGCAAACTTTTTACCAATAAATTGATAATCAGTTACTTATAAAAGAATGTCGGTCTACCTTGTGACCACTAATTACTCGTTTTCGAGTGCAAAGGTACAACTTTTTTTGAAAATGGTATCTTTTTTCGGTTTTTTGGCGATTTGGCGACAAAAATGTCTCAGTTCAAGTAATTCTTTGTACTTTTACACCTTCAAACAAAACCCTATGGAAACCACAGAGAAAAAACTCTTCCTATTGGATGCCTACGCGCTGATTTACAGGGCTTTCTTCGCCATGAGCAAGAACCCGCGCCTCAACTCGAAAGGGGTCAACACCTCGGCGGTGATGGGTTTCCTCAACTCACTCTACGAAATCTTGCAGAAAGAGAAACCCACCCATATCGGCGTGGCCTTCGACGTGGCCGGCACCGCCCAGCGCCAGGCCGAATACAGCGAATACAAGGCTAATCGCGAGAAGATGCCCGACGACCTCCGCGATGCCATACCTTATATTATTAGGCTCATCGAGGGCTTCAACATCCCCGTCTACGGCGTGGAAGGCTACGAGGCCGACGACGTCATCGGCACCCTGTCGAAAAAAGCGGAAAAACAAGGCTTCACCACCTATATGATGACCCCAGACAAGGACTTCGGACAACTGGTGACGGACAAGATCCTGCTTTATAAGCCCGCCAAGTTCGGCGAGCCGGCACAGGTTTGGGGACCGAAAGAAGTCTGCGAACGCTATGGCATCCAAGAGCCCAAGCAACTCATCGACATCCTCGGCCTTTGGGGCGATGCCTCCGACAACATCCCAGGCATCCCTGGCATTGGGGAGAAGACGGCGGCCATCTTGGTGGGAAAATACGGTAGCGTGGAGAACCTCATCGCCCATGCCGATGAGCTGAAAGGCAAACAAAAAGAGAACGTCATCATGTTTGCTGAGCAAGGCCTGATGTCGAAGAGTCTGGCCACCATCAACCTTGAAGTGCCCGTTAAATTCAACGAAGAGGAACTGAAAGCCAAAGAACCCGATGTCCCTGCACTGATGACGCTCTTCGAGGAATTGGAATTCAGAACCTTTGCCAAGCGGTTTTTGGAGGATTATAAGCAAAAAGGGGGTATTGACTCCCCTCTGCAGCCTCTGCGGGTAGGCCCGTCCCCCTCTGAGAGAGGGAGCAAGGGGGAGTCAAACGCCCCCGAACCGTCCTCCGAAGCCCTTACCCCTTCGGGTGTTTTTGACCTCTTCCATCAAGGTGGCGAGACGGATGATCTGCTCGTCTTTTCCGACAAGGACTCGGCTAAGACAGTGGCACACAACTACCAACTCGTGGAATCGGATGCCGATATCAAGGCTTTGGTAGCGCTTTTATCAAAACAAAAACAATTTGTCTTCGACACCGAGACCACCAACATCGACGTATATTCCGCCGAGTTGGTAGGCCTTTCCTTCGCCATCAAAGCACACGAAGCCTGGTATCTTTCCATGCCTGCCGACCATGATGAATGCCAGAAGAAACTAGGGTTATTGCGGCCATTGTTTGAGGACGAAAGCATCATGAAGATTGGGCAGAACCTGAAATACGACATCTCCATGCTGGCGCAATACGGCATCAGTGTTAAGGGCAAACTCTTCGACACCATGCTGGCCCATTACCTCCTCGAGCCCGAGCAACGCCACAATATGGATTACCTCGCCGAGGTCTATCTCAACTATATCACCATTCCTATCGAAGACCTTATCGGCAAAGGACGCATGCAGAAGACCATGCGCGAAGTGCCGGTAAACCTGGTCAAGGAATATGCCGCCGAGGATGCCGACATCACGCTGCAACTCTATGAGAAGTTGCTGCCCCTACTGAAGGAAAACGGCGTGGAGAAGCTGTTTTATGAAATAGAGATGCCCCTCGTGCCCGTGCTCAGCCGCATGGAAGCCAACGGCGTGCGTATCGACACGGAGAACCTGAAACAGATCAGCGACGAGTTCGGCATTGAAATCCACAACATCGAGGAAAAGATTTACGAGCTGGCGGGCATGCCCTTCAACATCGCTTCACCAAAGCAACTCGGTGAGATCCTCTTCGAACACTTACGCATCGACGAAAAGGCCAAGAAGACCAAGACGGGACAATATGCCACGGGCGAGGATGTGCTGCAGAAACTCTCCCACAAGCATCCCATCATCCAATTGATTTTGGACTACCGCTCGCTCACCAAGCTAAAGTCCACCTACCTCGATGCGCTGCCGGCACTGGTTAATCCAAAGGATGGACTGATTCACACCTCCTACAACCAAGCGGTGACGGCCACAGGACGCTTGAGTTCCAACAACCCCAACCTGCAGAATATCCCCGTGCGCACGGCCCAAGGCCGCGAAATCCGTCGCGCCTTCGTACCACGCAGTCCAGAATACACCCTTTTGGCCGCCGATTACAGCCAAATCGAGTTGCGTATCATCGCCCATCTGAGCCAAGACCCCGCCATGGTGAACGACTTCAACCTTGGCCACGACATCCATGCCGCCACGGCGGCCAAGGTGTTCCATGTACCCATGGACCAAGTCACCAAGGAACAACGCAGCCGTGCCAAGGCGGTCAACTTCGGCATTATCTATGGCATGTCGGCCTTTGGTTTGGCCGAACGTATGGAGCTCTCGCGCAGCGAGGCCGCTGATATCATCAAGAAATACTTCGAGGAATACGCGGGCATCAAGGAATACATGAACCGCAGCATCGCCCTAGCACGCGAACGCGGTTATGCCGAGACCATTTTGGGTCGTCGTCGTTACCTGCGCGACATCAACGGTGCCAACAGTGTGGTGCGCGGCTTCGCTGAGCGCAACGCCATCAACGCGCCTATCCAAGGCAGCTCGGCCGACATGATCAAGATTGCCATGATTGGGATCCATCAGGAGCTGGAACGCTTGAAGATGCAGTCGAAGATGATTCTTCAAGTGCACGACGAATTGGTCTTTGACACGCATTTAGATGAACTCGACGCATTAAAAACTATCGTTCAAGATAAGATGGTAAATGCCTTGCCGCTCTCCGTGCCGGTGGTGGTGGAGATGAATACTGGGGACAACTGGCTGGAGGCGCATTGATTGTTTTCTGTTACCCCTACGGGGTTTGTGCAGCGGCTATCGCCGTCTGGCAGGGACTCACGTCGCCTGCTTATTGGTATGTCGTCCCTACGTGACTTAACCCACCGAGCAACCCGGCGCAACCAAATCGCTCGGGGTCAACAGCACGAGGCGACCGTCCTTGTCCTCGGCGGAGAGGATCATGCCCTCGCTGACCACACCCTTGAGCTTGCGCGGCTCGAAGTTGGCAACGAAGCACACCTGCTTGCCCACCAATTTCTCGGGCTCGGTGTAATATTTGGCGATGCCGCTGACGATGGTGCGTTTCTGCATGCCGTCATCGATGAGGAACTGTAAGAGCTTGTCGGCCTTCGGCACCTTCTGGCACTCGAGGATGGTACCCACACGGACATCCACCTTCATGTAATCATCAAAACTGACCACAGGCTTCACCTCGGCAGGCTTCCATGCGTTGAGTTGGTTGGCCTTCTTGGTGTCCTCCAGCTTCTGCAGCTGGGCAGCCACTACGCTATCCTCAACCTTTTCAAACAGCAGTTCGGGCTGACCGATCACATGGCCTTCGGGCAGCAGAATGGTGTTCTCGGCATCGTTCCAGCCATTGACTTTGAATCCAATCATCGCTTGCAACTTCTTCGCGCTGAAAGGCAGGAAGGGCTCACTAAGGATGGCGAGATGCGCCACGATCTGCAATGACACGGCCATCACGGTCTTCACGCGCTCAGGGTCGGTCTTGATTTGCTTCCAAGGCTCATTGTCGGTGAGGTATTTGTTGCCGAGACGAGCCAAGTTCATCAGCTCATTGAGGGCCTCGCGGAACTTGTAAGTCTCGATTAAATGGCCGATCTTGGCCGCATAGCCGTTCATCTCAGAAATGACAGCCTGGTCGGTATCGTTCATGCCCACCAAAGCGGGCACAACGCCTTCATAATACTTATGTGTCAGCACCAAAGTACGGTTGACAAAGTTGCCGAAGATGGCCAGCAACTCGTTGTTGTTGCGGTCCTGGTAATCCTTCCAAGTGAAGTTGTTGTCCTTGGTCTCGGGAGCGTTGGCGGTCAAGACATAACGCAACACATCCTGTTTGCCAGGGAATTCCTGCAAGTATTCATGCAACCACACGGCCCAGTTGCGCGAGGTCGAGATCTTGTCGTTTTCAAGATTGAGGAACTCGTTGGCGGGCACATTTTCAGGCATGATGTAGTCGCCGTATGCTTTCATCATGCAAGGGAAGATAATGCAGTGGAACACGATGTTGTCCTTGCCGATGAAATGCACCAGTTTGGTCTCGGGGTCTTTCCACCACTTCTCCCAGTTCT
>Ga0265298_10008135_pt1 | contig 12634 bp, 9 predicted proteins | sample AusTroGonzalo_MG_3_FD_193486 | JGI IMG/M metagenome (GOLD analysis project Ga0265298, IMG submission 193486) | Bovine rumen microbial communities from tropical cattle in Woodstock, Queensland, Australia - Gonzalo_01 | ecosystem: Host-associated > Mammals > Digestive system > Stomach > Rumen ... | reverse complement strand
TTTAAGGTTATTGATCGATTGGATGCGGCGGGCGGCTACGGCGCGCAAGTCAATGTCGCGCTGCAGCAGCGCCTGCTCGTCGGCCCAAAGGGGACCGAGGTCTTCCAAACCGCGCAGGTGCGTGATATCCAGCCACGCTTCGAATTCGACAGGACCGGCATAACCCAGCTTTTCCTCCAGCAACGCACGCGTGTCAATGCGCGCAGCGCGTTCTTGAATGCCTTCCCAGTATTCCAGCACTTCCTCAAAGTGCTCGGGCAGGTTGTAGCGGCGGGCGCCGCCGTCGTAGATGATGCATTTCTCCAGCAGCGCATCGGGGCGGTCGACGATATAGCGCCGGAATTCAGGCGTCACCACGCCGTCCTTCCAGCCGAAATCGATGTCCGGATGGTTGATACCGCTCACGCCTTTGTCTTCATAGACGGTGAAGGCGCCCTCGAAGAAAAAGCAGTCGATGCCTTCGAAGCCGGCGAAGATGGCGCTGAGCTTCTTGGAAAGCGCTTCCATCAGCGGGAAAGCGCGGGTACCGCCGATGGTGAAGAAGAGGATGCGGCGGATGCTGCCGCCCTTCTGCAGGAACTTCTGCATCAGGTGTTCGAAGCAATGGCGGAGCGTGTCACCGGTGGCCAGGATGTCACCGATGGCCAGCACGCGGTCTCGCGTGGGATATATCTTGTCGTATTTGATCTCCAGTCCCTTGATCACGTGGTTCTCGGCTATGCGCTCGCAAGAAACGAAATGCATGTCGCGCACGCGGATCCCGCAGCGGAACGCCGCTTCTTCCAGCGGATAATTGAGGCCGCCGCGGAGGATGGTGAATATATCAAGATCGCCGCCCAGGCCATTTGCTTGAAGATGGCGAAGAGCGGCGACAGTTTCCTCCAGAAGAGCGGAGTAGCAAGGGAAGCCGACCATTTCAGGAGCTGAGAGCAGTTCGCGGCTTCCGGGTCCGCTCAGTAAATAATATCGATTGTGCAACTGGGATCCCCGCAGCTCATATATGCTCGTGTCTCCCATCAGGCCTGCGCGATGCAAGCTTGTGCCATCCATCAGTGTGATCATTGAAATCCCGATTAGATTAAACCGGGATGCAAAGGTATGTATTTTTTACCGGACCACAAAAAAAGAAGCACTTTTCCTTTCTGGCAAGTAAAAATTATTTTGCTTCACCCTTGTCAAGCAGGAGTGTGCGATCGCCGTCGAGGGGGACGATTTCAGGCTGTGAAGAGCGGCGTAAGGCACGCGCGATGCGAGATTGCAGCAGGGAGTCGCGATGGCGGGCGGCGGCGATCTTCTGGTCGAGATCACGGACTTGCGGGTCGAAACCCTCGTCGAAGAAACCGGCGGCAGCTTTCATCAAAAGCACCTTGCGGACTTTGGCGTCAAGTTCTTCCTGCGGCCAAACACCCGTCGACACCGAATCAGCAATGGCTTCTATTGTTGCGGGAATGTCGTCGGGCATCAAGATCATATCGGCACCGGCGCGATAGACGGCGAGATTGACCTCGAGCGGACTTCGGCCGGCCGCCACACCCTGCATGCCGACGGCGTCGGTGATGACGGTGCCATGGAAGCTCTGCTCCTCGCGAAGCAGGCCTTTCATACAAGGAGCGGAGATAGACATCGGCACACCGGTGGTGTCGATGGCCGGAATGCTCATGTGGGCAACCATGACCATGGCTACGCCATCATCAATCAGGCGTTGGAACGGCACAAGCCCGACACTATCGAGCCGGGCACGGTCATCAAGGACAACCGGCATCTCAAAGTGCGAATCGACGGTGGTTGCTCCGTGGCCGGGATAATGCTTGGCGCAAGCGTAAATGCCTTCGTTCTGCATGCCGCGCATATAGGCCGATGCGTAGTCGGCTACGACAGAAGGATCGCCGCTGAAGGAACGTTGACCATCGGACTTGTCGTATGGGTCAGGACAGACATCCACCACCGGTGCGTAATTGACAAAGATTTTAAGGTCGCGTAGTTCCCGACCCACATTGCTGCCCATTTGATAAATCAACTTCCTGGCATTGCGGCCTTCCAACCGACCCAGGATCCTCTGCCGGGGATATGGAAGATATTCAGCGAAGCGCATGGCGGCGCCCCACTCGGCATCAGTAGCCACCAAGAGCGGCAAGCGTGCCAACGACTGGAGCTCGTTCATCCGCTCGACAAAAGGTCCGATAGGACCGCGCATAATAATTAGGTTACCGATACCCCAGTCCCTCACGAGCGAATCCTGACAGATGCGGGTTTCCTCTTCGGGGTCACGGCTGATCTCGAGAACGATCAGTTGAGCCACCTTCTCGCGAACGGAGAGTTGCTGCAGAAGTTCATCCACCTGCGCCTGGTGGCGAAGGTTGGCATCGTCACTGCCGCATCCCGCCAAGAAAATGGCAGACAGTAAAAAAGAGAAAAGCAGCCTTCTCATGCCAACAGCGCCTTGACGGCGGTGGAGATGGCACGGCCGTCGGCCAGGCCGGCCAGGCGCTTGGATGCGATGCCCATCACCTTGCCCATGTCCTTGATGGACGTAGCGCCGGTCTCGGCGATAATATCCTTGATCTTGGCTTCCAGCTCTTCGGTCGAGAGCTGCTTCGGGAGGTAACGCTCCATGACGGCAGCTTCGGCCAACTCGTTGTCGGCCAGTTCCTGCCGTCCGTTGTCGACATAGATCTGCGCGGTTTCCTTGCGCTGCTTGATGAGTTTCTGGATCATTTTCAAGACGTCTCCGTCAGTCACGTCCTTAGACCCACCTTCCGCCGTCTTGAAAAGAAGGATTTCATTTTTGACAGCGCGTACGGCTGCCATCGCCACGGCATCCTTGGCCTTCATCGCGGCCTTGATGTCTTCCTGAATCTGTTGTTCGAGTGTCATAATAGTACAAAATTAGGAAATAATCGACAATTGTATTTCGGCCGTCGGAAAAACCGATACTTCTTTTTATCTTTGTAAGGGAGTCCGGGTCAAGCCCGGAATAACAAAAACAAATAAACCATCCTATATGAAAAAACTGATCCTGATCGCCGCGCTCGCCTTGGCCGTATGGAGTCCCGCCGACGCGCAAAACCCTTTCCTGCAGAAACGCTACAAAACGCCGTATGAGATCCCTCCGTTCGAGGTCTTCACCATCGACAACTACCGCGAAGGCATGCTCAAGGGCATGGAGGCCGAAAAGGCAGAAATCCAGGCCATCGTAGACAACCCGGAAGAACCCAGTTTCGAAAACGTGATCGCCGCCCTCGACAAGAGCGGCAAACTGCTCGGCAAGGTCCGCTCCGTATGGGGATCGCTCAACAGCGCCAGCTCCACGCCCGAGCTCCAGGCCTTTGCCCGCGAGATGAACCCGATCACCGCCGCCCACAGCAATGAGATGCGGATGAACAAGAAACTCTTCGAAAAGGTGAAGTACGTCTACGACCACCGCGAGAAATACAACCTCAACAAAGAGCAGATGCGCCTCCTTCAGAAGACCTACGACGGCTATGTCAACGGCGGTGCCCTGCTCGACGACGCCAAGCGCGAAGAGATCGCCAAGATCAACCTCGAGCTCTCGACCCTGCAGCTGCAGTTCAGCCAGAACCTGCTGCACGATACCAACAACACTTATGTGACGGTCGACAATGTGAAGGAGCTCGAAGGCCTGCCGCAAGACAATATCGACCGTGCCGCCGCCCTGGCTGAGCGCATCGGACAGAAAGGCAAATACAGCTTCAACATGCAGCGTCCCAGCTGCAACCCCGTGCTGCAGTACTGCAAGAACCGCAAGCTGCGCCAGCAGGTCTATGAAATGTACAACAACCGTTGCAACCACAACGACGAATACGACAACAAGGCCATTGCCGCCCGCATCATCGAGTTGCGCCTGAAACGCGCCAACATCATGGGCTACACCGACTACGCCGCTATGTCGCTCAAGGACCGCATGGCTGAAAACGCCACCAACGTCTACGCCCTGCTCGACCAGATCTGGGCGCCGGCCGTGAAGAAGGCCAATGAAGAGATTGCCGACATCAAGGCCATGATGAAGAAAGACAAGGTGAAGGGCGAGCCTCAGCCGTGGGACTACATGTACTACCTCGACAAGGCGAAGAAGGCCAAGTTCAACATCGACGAGGAGCAGGTGTCCGAGTACCTCGAGATCAACAACGTGCAGCAGGGCATCTTCTACGTGGCCAACAAACTCTACGGCCTGTCGTTCAATGAGCGCACCGAAGACTACCCGCAGTATGAGCCGACGGCCAAGTCCTGGGATGTCATCGACCGCGAGGGCAACGTCATCGCCATCTTCTATAGCGATTACTTCCCGCGCGACGGCAAGGGGGCCGGTGCATGGTGCGGCGCTTTCCGCGGCCAGACTTACGACGGCGCACAGCGCGTCCAGCCCATCGTGACGAACGTCTGCAACATGACCCTGCCTTCTGGCGACAAGCCTGCGCTCCAGACCCTCGACAACGTGGAGACCATGTTCCATGAGTTCGGCCACGCACTGCACTCCTTCTTCCGCAACGTCCATTACAGCGGCGTTAGCGGCACTGAGCGCGACTTTGTGGAACTGCCTTCCCAGATCAACGAGCACTGGGCCTTCGAGCCGGAAGTGCTGCGCGTCTATGCGAAACATTACAAGACGGGCGAAGTGATGCCGCAGGAGCTCATTGACAAGATTCAGGCGAGCGACAAGTATGGCCAAGGCTTCGCCACGGTTGAGTACCTCGCTGCTTCCTATGTGGATATGGACCTGCATGTGCTGAAAGAAGTGCCTGCCAACCTCAACGTGATGGATTTCCAGGCAAAGAAACTCGCGGAACGCGGCATTCCCAAACAGATTCTCCCCCGCTACAGCGTGACGAACTTCAGCCACTCGATCGGTGGCGGCTACAGCGCTGGCTACTACAGCTACATCTGGGCTGAAGTGCTCGACTGCGACGCCTTCCAGGCCTTCAAGGAGACGGGCGACATCTTCAACCAGGAGGTAGCTCAGCGCTTCCGCCAGTATGTGCTGACCCCGGGCGGCATTGACAAGGGCATGGTGATGTACCAGAACTTCCGCGGCCGCCAGCCCAGCGTCGACGGCCTGCTGGAGAACCGCGGGTTGAAATAGTTTACTTGCTGAACGTCAAATAGACCGCCGCTGTCGCTACGATGGCGGCGGTTTCTATGCGCAGGCGACTGTCGCCGAGGGAGACGGGCTGCCAGCCGCGTTCGAGGGCGAGGGCCACTTCGGCGCGGGAGAAATCCCCTTCCGGACCAATCAGGATCGTAATGGCCGGCTTGCCTTGCGGACGATGCTGAGGCGCGTTGGGAACCCGCGTGGCTGTCGGGCACTCGCCACGCGGAACGCCCAACGCTCCACCAGGCCGACGCTCGTCCGCAAAGCAAGCCGCAAGCGCCGTTTTGATATCGACTTTGCCGGTGGCTTCGTCGCAGTAGCAGATGAGCTTGAGGCCGTCGTGAGGCCGGCGGAGGAAGTCGGAGACGGTCGTGGCTTCGTCGAGCTGCGGGATGACGCCCTTGTGCGACTGCTTGGCGGCACTGACCAGCAGGCGCTCGATGCGCTCAGGTTTGAAAACCTTGCGCTCGGAATAGTCGCCAAAGACAGGCGATATGACGTCGACGCCTATCTCCGTGGCTTTCTCGGCAAACCATTCGAAACGGTCGATGTTCTTGGGCGGGCAGACCGCCATGCGGAGCCAGTAGTCGTGGCTGCCGTAGTTCTCGACCCATTCGTCCACGTCAAAGAGGACAGCGCGGGGGTCATCGTCCACGATGGTGCAGCGATAGAGCATGCCGTGGCCGTCGACGACGTGGATGGTGTCGCCACGGCGGTGGCGCAGCACCCGCACGCAGTGGCCCGATTCGTCGGCGTCGAGGGTCCGGCCGCCTTCCGCAATGGTTTTGGAATAGAAGAGTTCCATCGGAAGACAAAGATACAGTTTTTTTGTCTTATCTTTGTGTGTTATGGCACAAACCCAAACCCAACGATATGTCGCCCTCGATGTCCTGCGGGGGATGACCGTGGCCGGGATGATCCTGGTCAACAATCCGGGCAGCTGGGCACACATCTTTCCGCCCCTCAAGCACGCGCCCTGGACCGGCTGCACGCCGACCGACCTTGTGTTTCCCTTTTTTCTGTTCTGCGTCGGCGTGGCCATGGCCTTTTCCTTCGCCAAATACGGCGACGCCCTCAACAAGCAGAGCGCCTGGAAACTGGTCAAGCGCGGCATCCTTATTTTCCTGGTGGGTACGGGTCTGAACCTCTTCCCCTTCTACCCCACCTCGCCGCACGACGCGTCCTGGACTTTCGGCCAGAACTGGGTATACTGGATCCAGCACTACCGAGTGTTCGGCGTACTGCAGCGCATCGCCATGTGCTACGTGCTGGGCGGCTTCCTGGCGCTGCTGCTCAAGACACCCAAGAAGATTCTCTGGGGCATTGCCGGCGTGACCTGCCTCCACTGGCTCATCCTCTATGTGTTCGGCACGGAACCGGGCTGGGCTACGCTTGAAGGAAATATCTCGGGCAAGATCGACATCGCGCTCGTGGGTGAGAATCACGTGTACCATGGCTATGGCATCGCCTTCGACCCGGAAGGTCTGCTCGGCGCACTGTCCGGTGCCGGCACAGTGCTCCTGGGCTATTTTATCGGGCAGATGATCCGCCATACGGAAAACAAGACCGAAGCGGTGGCCAAGCTCTACACGACTGCCGCGATCTGCCTGGCCCTGGCCTGCGTCTGGAGCATCTGGCTGCCCATCAGCAAAGCGCTCTGGACCGGTTCGTATGTGCTCTACGCCGGGGGCTGGGCCATCCTCTGCCTGGCTTTCTTCATCTGGTTCATCGATGTCAAGGGCAAGGAGAAGCCCTTCATCCCGTTCAAGGCCATGGGCATGAACCCGCTCTTCGCCTTTGTGATGGCGGGGCTGACCGTAAAGATCCTTGGCCGCATGATCCACTGGACGACGCCCGACGGCAAAGCAACCAACTGCCTGAACTGGTTCTACCGGAACTGCTGCGTGAGCATCTTCGGCGACAATGAGTATGCGTCGCTGATGTTCGCCCTCTGCTACGTCGCCCTCTTCATGGGCATGGCGATGTGGCTTTACCGCAAGAAGATCGTCATTAAACTGTAATCCTATGGCCTATATCGGACTCATCTCCGACACCCACGGTTACTTCGACAAGAAGCTGGAAGACTTTCTGGCCCCGGTCGACGTGATCTGGCACGCAGGAGACTTCGGCAACGAGGCCACCCTTTCGGAGATAGCCACCTTCAAGCCGCTGGTGGGCGTATTCGGCAACTGCGATGGCTACGACGTGCGCGACTTTACCAAGGTGATGCGCTTTTTCGAGCAGGACGGGATGAGCGTGCTGATGACCCACATCGGCGGCTATCCCGGACGCTACGACTACCGCGCCCTGCGCCTGATCGAGGCCTACCGCCCCAAGATCTTTGTCTGCGGTCACTCCCACATCCTCAAGGTGGTCTACGACAAGCACTACGACATGATGGTGCTCAACCCCGGCGCCGCTGGCATCCAGGGCTTTCACCTCGTCCGCACCGCCCTGCGCTTCCGCATCGAAAACGGCCAGCTCAAAGACATGGAAGTCGGCGAATGGCCACGCAATACACTGTAAATCAATTTACTTTCTATTTATATGAAAAAAGTGCTTATCCTCTGCTTCGCCGCACTGTTGTGCTGCGTCGTCGCGTCGGCCCAGGAGCCGAACTACGCCCTGGCAGACCAGTTCTCCGCCAAGAAGGTGAACGCCATGGTGTTCAGCACCTCCATCCGTCCCAACTGGTTCAAGAACTCCGACAAGTTCTGGTATTCCTGGAAGGATTCCCAGGGAACGAAGTATTACATCGTCGACCCGGTCGCCAAAACCCGGACCGAGGCCTTCGACATGGAGCGCCTGGCCATGGAAATTTCGACCATCGTCAAGGATCCGTTCGACGCCCAGCACCTCCCGCTCCGCAAGCTCGAGTTGAAGGACGACAGCAAGTTCACCTTCGAGGTTCAGAGCACCGAGATGGTGGAGAAGAAAGAGAAGAAGAAGGCTGACGCCGACACTTCGAAAGCCAAGCCCAAGGGCAAGCCCCAGAAAGAAAAGAAGGTCTACCGCTTCGAATATATCATTGCCACCGGCAAGTTGGTGGACGTGACCGAAAACGAAGAGGAGAAAGACTACCCGCGCTGGGCCTGCATCTCGCCCGACGGGACCAAGGCCGTCTATTCCAAAGGCTACGACCTCTATTGGATGACGATGGAGGACGTGAAGAAACTGATGGAAGACGAGAAGGACTCCACCGTGGTGGACCATCGCCTCACCTTTGACGGCAACAAGGAATTCTATTGGGGCGGCGGCAACTACCGTGCAGAAGAGGTGAAGGATACCGCGGAGCGTCGGCGTAACTTCGTGATGTGGTCGCCGGACTCCAAGCATTTCGCCGTCGAGAAATACGATATGACGCAGGTCAAGGAGCTGTGGGTCATCAACTCGGTGGCCCAGCCGCGTCCGACCCTGCAGACCTACAAATACCAGATGCCGGGCGAGCCCGGACCGGTCAACCACCTCTTCGTGTTCGATGCGGGTGACGGCAGTTTCCGGGAAATCAACTACGCGGCCTATAAAGACCAGGATACCGAACTCCACGTCAAGGACCGCAAGAATGCGGACCAGTATGACGAGTGGTACAAGAACATCTGGATGGGCGACAACGACGGCTTCTACATGATGCGCCGCAGCCGCGACCTAAAGCGTACCGACCTACTCCGCGTCAACGTGGCGGAAGACAGCGCCCGGGTCGTCGTCCACGAGACCCTCAACACCTATGTGGAGGTCCGCGACCCCCGCTTCATCAACGGCGGCAAGGAATTCATCTGGTGGAGCGAGCGAAACGGCTGGGCCCAGCTCTATCTCTACGGTGCCGATGGCACGCTGAAGCGCCAGATTACCAACGGCGCCTTCCACGTGGAAGACGTGCTTGCTGTGGATGAGACCACCCGCACCATCTATTTCCTGGCCATGGGCGTGAACAAGGACGAGAATCCGTACAACGGCCATGTCTACCGCATCGGCTTCGACGGCAGCGGCATGAAGCAGCTGGACGTCGCGGACTACAATGCCTACTCCAACAGCTTCAGCGACGACGCGAAGTTCTTCGTTAGCAACTACTCCCGCGTGGACGCCACACCGGAGGTAGCGCTCTTTGACGCCACGGGCCGTCAGGTGATGCACCTGCACAAGGCCGACCTCTCGCAGCTGCTGGCCGCAGGCTACCAGTTCCCTACCCCGTTCAAAGTGAAAGCCGCCGACGGCGTGACCGACCTCTACGGCTACATGTACAAGCCGTATGACTTCGACTCCACCCGGGTCTATCCGATCATCGACTACGTGTATCCCGGTCCGCAGGTGGAAGGCAACAACGAGGCATGGTCGAGAGGCTTCACCCGCACCGACCGCCTCGCCCAGATCGGCTTCATCGTGATCACCGTGGGTCAGCGCGGCGGCCACCCGAACCGTTCGAAGTGGTACCACAACTTCGGCTACGGCAACATGCGCGACTATCCGCTCGAGGACCACAAGTACGCCGTCCAGCAACTGGCATCCCGCTACAAATTCATTGACATCAACCGCGTAGGTATGCACGGCCACAGCGGCGGCGGCTTCATGTCGACCGCAGCCATCCTCAAGTACCCCGATTTCTACAAGGCAGCCGTCTCCTGCGCCGGCAACCACGACAACAGCATCTACAACCGCTGGTGGAGCGAGCAGCACCACGGCGTCCTCGAAGAGGTCTCAGCTTCAGGTGACACGACCTTCAAGTACAGCGTTGCCAAGAACCAGGACATCGCCGGCAACCTCAAGGGTCACCTGCTGCTCGTCACGGGCGACATTGACGACAACGTGAGCCCGAGCAACACCATCCGCGTGGTCAACGCGCTGATCCGCGCCAACAAACGCTTCGAGATGCTCATGCTGCCGGGCCAGCGTCACGGCTTCGGCGACATGAACGAATACTTCTTCTGGCGTATGGCCGACTGGTACAGCGAGTGGCTGCTCGGTACCTCGCACCGTGACCAGGTCGACATTCGCGAGCTGAATAACGACTAAAAACTGATTTACACCCCAGCGACGCGGCGCCTGTATTCTTTAATGCAGGCGTCGAGTCGTTCGTGCGCCGTGGTATCGCCGGGCACGTTGTGCGACGGGTGGATATAGAGCTTGACCCCACGTTGCTCGAGGATCTCGGCCACCGTGCCCAACGTCATCCAGACCGTGGTCACGAAGGCGACGGTCGAGAGCGGGCCGATCTTGTCGAATTCCTTCTCCATCTTCACGGAAGCGTCCTGCAGCGGACAGCAGGAGTCCACCACATAGTCGGCCAGCTGGAAGAGGTTCTTGCCGCAGGAGTGGCGGGGCACCTTGTCGCCGGTTTCGCCGGCCGAGCCGTATACGATGACCTTCATGCCCAGGCGCTTCGCTTCAAGGGCCACGTCGATGTTGACGGCGTTGATGCCGGTGTGCGAGAAGAGCCAGATGCAGTCGCGCTTGTCGAAGTTCCAGCTGCTCATGATGGTCTTGCCGTAGCCTTCCGTGCGCTCTAAAAAGAGAAACTGGTTGATGCCCATCTCGCCCACGATGTGGGTGAAGAAGGTAAGCGGAATCTCGCAGAGCGGATGGAAACCGACGAAGCCGCCGATGCGGGGATACATCTCCTCGATGGGAAGGTTGGCGTGGCCGCAGCCGAAGGTATGCACCCAACGGCCGGCTTCGATGGTGTCGGCCATCACTTCGGCCACCTTGCGAATGTTCTCCAGCTGCGTGGCTTCAATCTTGTCCATCACGGCGAAAGCGTTGCGCTTCCATTCTTTTGCGTAATTCTGTGTAATCATGGCTATTTCGTTTTTTTGTTGACTTGTTGGAGGGCGATGGGAACAATGACCATCATGGCAACCACGGCCGTAAACAGGAGCGCGGGCAGCGTGGCATAACGGCCCAGCGTGAAGGCGTTGCCGGTCAAGCGGTTGAAAGTGAACTGTCCCAGTAGCCCGATGAAGATGGCGATTGACATGGCCGTACCCGAATTGTTGCGGAACGCCCCGCCGATATAGTTCAGGACCACCGGATAGGTGGCGCCCACGCCGAAACCGATGAGGCCCATCGAGACATAGGCCCCGACGGCCCCGTTACAGAGCGTGAAGACCACCACGCCTGCCAGTGCCACGCTCAAATAGAGGTAGAGCGTGCCCAGCGCCTTGAGCCGACGGGTGATCGCCCCCAGCGGGAAGCGTCCCGCCATCATGCCGATGGTAAATACCGTCATAGCCAGGGTCGCCGTCCGGGTATCCATCGGCGTGGTCCGGCTGAAGAATTCCACGGTGAAGCTCCCGCTGCATCCCTCAAAGCCGCTTTCGAAAAACAGTACGACGGAGAACAGCAGCAACGCCGGATATTTCAGCAGGCCCAGCGACTGGTTCAGCGAGACATTCTCCGAGGGCTTGGCAGCGGGGAAAGCGGTGAAGCAGTAGAACACGATGAAGAGCGCCATGACGGCGGAAATCGCGTTCAAGGGGATGTTGTAGTTGGGGATGAAATAGTTGAGCAGGGTCCAGAGCAGCGCGCCGATGCAATAGAAAGCACCCAGCACGCCCAGGCGCCCGCCCCGCTTGTCATCTTCATAGATGTCGGAGACCACGGCGTTGGTCAGGCCATTCAGGATGCCACCGCCCAGGCCGAGAAAAAACATGGAACCGTGCAATAGCGGCAACTGCAGGAAACGGGCCAGCCCCTGCAGGCCGGCCAGTGCAAGCACCGAAGCTGTGATCAGCAGGCCCTTGTAGCCGAACTTGTCGACCACCGGCCCAAAGACCACCGTACCCAGGATGATACCGATCGACAGAGTAGAAGGCAGGGCGTTCGCTCCGTCCCCCACCATGGCACCCAGCTTGCCGAGAATCGGGCCCAGCGAAAGCATCGCCACCCCGAAAAAGGCCATCCCTGCACAAGCAGCGGCAAAGACAGCCGTGGTGTTGTATTTCTTTGCAGCCATACGCTAATGGTTCATTTCCCAAAGACAAAGGTAAGCAGCCCCCAGCAGGGCGGCATCGCCCTCCAGGGCCGAAGGACAGAACTGCACGTCACGCATCGCGATGGGCTGTCCCCACTTGCGGGCTTCACCGTAAATACGGTCGATGAAGCGGACGGCCGGACCGAAGACCCCGCCGCCGAAGATGACTTTCTGCGGATTGAAAAGACTCACCAGGTTGGCGGCGCCCATGCCCCAGAGCTGGATGGCCTTGTCGACGATCTGCGTCGCTACCGGGTCTTTGCCATATTGGGCAAAAACATCGTAACTGGTTTTGCGCTCGTCTCCATACAATTTCTTGGCCTGCAGTCCGATGCCATTGCCGGATGCGTAGTATTCGAAGCAACCCATGGGGATGAAGTCGTCTTGGAACGGGGATTCCAGCGCCATCCAGCCCGTGGCACCCACGATGTCGTTCGCGCCGTGGATGATGCGCCCGTCGAGCAGAATGCCTGCACCGATACCTGTTCCGACGGCCAGGTAGATGGCATCGGCACAACCCTGCGCCGCGCCTTTCCACACTTCGCCCAGGATATAGCAGGTGC
>Ga0265298_10008134_pt1 | contig 12635 bp, 13 predicted proteins | sample AusTroGonzalo_MG_3_FD_193486 | JGI IMG/M metagenome (GOLD analysis project Ga0265298, IMG submission 193486) | Bovine rumen microbial communities from tropical cattle in Woodstock, Queensland, Australia - Gonzalo_01 | ecosystem: Host-associated > Mammals > Digestive system > Stomach > Rumen ... | reverse complement strand
ATTGATTGTGTAACTGATAACAAAACGATATGAAGAATAACAGACTTATTACCTGCATCGCAGTCCTTTGCGCCGCTATCGGCATAAACGCTTGTAAATCAACGCCCACCATTTACGATTTCACCGCAGTGTCCAATGAAGGAGAGACCGTCAACTTCTCCGATTATAAAGGGAAGGTCCTGCTGGTCGTGAATACCGCCTCCAAGTGCGGCTTCACCCCGCAGTACGACGGCCTGGAAGCACTGTATAAGGAGTATAAGGACAAGGGACTGGTGGTCATAGGTTTCCCCTGCGACCAGTTCGGTCATCAGGAGCCCGGCACCAATGAGGAGATTGCGGAGTTCTGCCGCCTCAACCACGGTGTCACCTTCCCGCTGATGGACAAGATTGAGGTCAATGGAGAGAATGCCCATCCCATCTTCGTATGGCTTTACTCTGAGAAACCTTTCGAAGGATTCGGAGAAGGCGAAACGGCCCAATTCATGGACCAGATGCTGTTCCGACGCGACCCCGAGTATGCATCCAATCCGGATATCAAATGGAACTTCACCAAGTTCCTGATTGACCGCAAGGGCAATGTCGTAGCCCGCTTCGAGCCCACGGTAGCACCGGAAGAGATGGAGGCCAAGATCAAAGAATTGCTGTAAGAAGAGAATGGATAATACTTTACTTGCTTTACTTATCCCTTTCCTGGGGACGGCCCTGGGTTCCGGATTCGTCTTCTTCATGAAGAAGGCCATGCCGGACATGCTGCAGAAGATTCTGCTGGGATTCGCTTCCGGCGTCATGGTGGCCGCCTCCGTGTGGTCCCTGCTTATTCCGGGCATGGAACTCGGCGGCGTTTGGCCGGCCACCATCGGCCTTCTGGGCGGCTTTGCCTTCCTGCTGCTCATTGACCAGGTTACGCCTCACCTGCACCCTGTGGGCGGTCCCGAAGGGCCCAAGAGCAAGCTTTCCAAGACCACCATGCTGGCACTGGCGGTTACCATCCACAACTTCCCGGAGGGAATGGCGGTGGGCGTTGCCATTGCCGGTGCGCTTAGCGGCGGAGCCGGCATGACGGCCGCCGGAGCCCTGGCCCTTTCGCTGGGTATCGCCATCCAGAACGTGCCGGAGGGCGCCATCATCTCCATGCCCCTCCGTGCGGCCGGAAACAGCCGCTGGAAATCCTTCTGGGTGGGTGCCCTGAGCGGCATCGTAGAGCCCATCGGCGGAGCATTGGTCATTCTTCTGGCATCGGCCGTTACGCCCATGATGCCCTATCTGCTGGCCTTTGCCGCCGGTGCCATGCTCTATGTGGTGGTAGAGGAACTGGTGCCGGAAGCCTCCCAGGGAGAGCACTCCAATATTGCCACCGTAGGCTTTGCCATAGGCTTCGCCCTCATGATGATTCTGGATGTAGTAATGGGTTAATGATATGAAAATCGAAGAAGGATACATGCCCTTCATGGGCTACAAGACGTATTACAGGATAGTTGGAGAACCCTCCAGGGAAAGAAAGCCCCTCCTGCTTCTGCACGGCGGCCCGGGCAGCACCCACAATTACTTTGAAGTGCTGGACCGCGTGGCCGATGAAACGGGCCGGCAGGTCATCTCCTATGACCAGATTGGCTGCGGAAACTCCTACCTGGACGGCCATCCGGAACTCTGGACCCAGGAAACCTGGATGAACGAACTCATAGCCTTGCGGGAGCACCTTCACCTGGACCAGCTTCACATCCTGGGCCAGTCCTGGGGCGGCATGCTTATCATTGCCTATCTCATTGAAAAGAAGCCGGCTGGCGTCTGCTCGGCCATCATCTCCAGCGGCCACCCCTCTTCAAGCCTCTGGGCCAGCGAGCAGCACAGAATGATCAAGCTAATGCCCAAAGAAGATCAGGAAGCCATCCAAAAGGCCGAAGAAACCGGCAACTTTGACGACCCGACCTACCTCCGGGCCAACGACCGCTTCATGGAGCTTCACTGCGCCAGTATAGACGAAAACAGCCCCGAGTGCGTCAGACGCCTCAAACGGGCCGGCAAAGAGGCCTACCTGTACGGCTGGGGACCCAACGAATACGTTCCCACCGGCACCCTGGGCGACTTCGAGTACATTGACCGCTTGGGAGAGATTACCCAGCCCTGCCTTATCTTCAGCGGCACGGAAGACCTATGCACCCCGGCCGTAGCCCGCGCCATGCACGAAGGCATCCCCGGCAGCCGGTGGGAGCTGATGCAGGGATGCCGTCATATGTGTTTTGTGGACTGCCACGAGGAATACTGCCGTATCCTGGAGCCCTGGCTGGCCCAGCACGATTAATCCTTAAAGGCCGATAGTAAACTTGTCTTCCAGGCGGATATCCTTGGATGAGGCGCCGATGTGCACGGTAAAGCTGCCAGGCTCTACCCGGAAGCGCATATCCTTGTCCCAGATGGCCATTTCCTGAGGGCCAAGGGTAAAGTGCACCGTACGGGACTCACCGGGAGCCAGGGTAATTCGCTCAAAACCCCGCAGAACCTGCGTATACGTAGTGACACTGCTCACATCGTCCGTAAGGTAGAGCTGAACCACCTCATCCCCTTCCCGGGCGCCCGTGTTGGTAACGGTACAACTCACGTTGACCGTCTCCCCTTCTACACTTATATTCAAGTCCTTATAATCGAAAGTAGTATAGCTGAGGCCATAGCCGAAGGGATACAGGGCACCCCATACACTGATGGGAGCTTCCTCATCCGAACCCGGCTTGAACGGGAACGCAAAGGGAATCTGTCCCACGCTCTTGGGGAAGGTCACCGCCAGCCTGCCGCCAGGGTTGTAATCTCCGAACAGGACATCGGCCACGGCCTTTCCACAGAACTCTCCGGGGAACCAGCCATGGAGGATAGCGGGGATATAACGGTCGGCATAATTGATGGTGGCCGCCCGGCCATCCAGAAGCACCAGGACAACAGGAGTACCGGTCTCGTATACGGCTTTCAGCAGCATTTCCTGGCGTCCGGGAAGATTCAGGGACGTACGGGAACGGCCTTCGCGCACGGTAAGGTCATGACCGCCCAGCACCATAATGGCCACTTCCGCCTGCTTGGCCGCTTCCACAGCCGCCGTCAGCATCTTTTCCTCCTCTTCCTCAAGGGGATAATCGATAATCTCGCTGTCGGGGAAATGCGGATCCATCATCTCGCAGCCTTTCTCATAAACCACTTCGGCACCCGGGAGCGCATCCCGGATTCCCTGCTGCACCGTAATAAAAGCAGGATCGGAAGGGCCGTAGCGGCAAATCAGCCACCTCTTTTCATCTGCATTGGGGCCGATGACGGCAACTTTCTTCAGCGACTTGGAAAGCGGCAGCAGGCCCCCTTCGTTCTTAAGCAGCACCATGGATTCGTGGGCCGCCCGGAGGGAAAGGGCCATGTGCTCGGGGTTATGGACCAGCTTATTCACGTTTTTGACGTCACCGGTATACGGGTTGTCAAACAGGCCCAGCCAGAACTTGACGCGAAGGACATCGGCCACCCTTTCATCGATGGTTTCCAGGGATACTTTCCCATCGGCCACAGCCTGCCGCAGGGGAAGGATGAAATTCTTGGGATCGTTGAAGGTACAGCGGACGTTCAGGCCGGCATTCACGGCAAGGGCCACGGCATCTTCGTAATCCTCTGTTACGTGGTGCTTGTCATAGATAAACTCCAAGGCATCGCTGTCCGACACCACATAGCCCTTGAACCCCCACTCCTTCCTGAGGATATCCGTCAGGAATTCATGGCTGCCCGTGACGGGAACGCCGTCATAGTCGTTGTAAGAACTCATGGTACCCATGGCGCCAGCCTCGGCAAAGGCCACCCGGAAGGGCTCCAGATATAGGGTGCGCATCTCACGCGGAGCTACGTGCGGGTCCGTTCTGGTGAGTCCATCCCTACCGCCAACCGGAATGCTGTAAACAGCAAAGTGCTTGGGAGTGGAGACCAGCCTGTGTTTCTGCAATGCGGTAACCATCTGTTTGCCCAATTGGCCCACCAGATAGGGATCCTCTCCGTAGGTTTCCACGCAGCGGCCCCAACGCGGGTCCTGGGCTATATCCAGGATGGGCGAATAAACATTGGTATACCCCAAGGCCTTGGCCTCTATGGCCTCCGCCTCCCCGATCTGGAAAATGAGATCCTTGTCCCAGGTAGCGCCCTGGCCGCACTGGGCCGGGAAATAAGTGGCTTTGGTGTGACAGATGCCGCGGATACCTTCATTGGTGAAATCCACCGGAATACCCAGACGGGTCTCCTCTACAAACCAGCGCTGAATGGCCTGCAGGGCTTTCACGTGATTATCAAACGGGTAGGCATACTTATTTTTGCTACCCCGGTATCCGTTGTGCTCTTCGTCAATATTGCCAATGCCGTCCTTCCAGATTTCCTGCTTCCATTCCGGCGTGGGCAGACTGTCTCTCAGAACTCGCCCGCTACCGTAGAGCGTGGCCATCTGGCAGGTCTTCTCCTCCAGGGTCATTTGGAAAAGAAGGTCTGCCACTCTGGTATCTATCGGCTGGGTAGGGTCTTCAAAGACATCCTTCTTGCCGTTCTTGTTGAAGTCTATCCACCCTTTGTGGTAAATAGTTTGCGCCGGTGCCTGCCAGGAGCAGAACACCAGCGCAATGAGCCAAGCAAACCTTCTCATAGGAGATGATTATCTGAAATTGCGGAGTACTTCGTAATCGCGGTAACCGTTATCTACGACGAGGATGACAGCGGGGCGAATCTTGAAACTGCGATGTTCCTCGCCGCGGATGGCGCCAACAGAAAGGCCAAGTTCGGCGGGGGCGGTGTGCCAGAGCCTCTCCACTACGATGGAAGTTTCCTGGTCAGTCTCGGGATAAATGATGGGAATCACGAAGTCCTTGCTGAAATCAATCTCCGTGGGCTTTCCATTTTCACCCATCACAGTAGCCATGCCAAAGAACAGATCAAACTGGTCCTGGCTGGTGATTTTGGCAGGATACTCGCCGTCCTCCACATTATTGCGGACGAAATAGCCCTTGGCATAGCGGAAGGGAACGCGGAAGGGTCTGTACTCCGCAATCTTGCCACCGGCCATCTTGACATCGGTGACAGCCTTGATACCCATATCGGTGTAGGACACCTGGTACCAGCCGTTTCCCACAGACTCGACGCCGTCCAGGGAAGACTCCTCGGAAAGGCCGTCCTGGTAACCGGTGCGAAGGTTCCACCAGGAATACGTATTCTCATAATCTGCCTCCCAGAGGGCCGATAATAAATCTTCTGACAGGCTCTCTTTGAGGAGAGCGTCGGTCACCTCGGCCTGGCCAAGGGCGGCATTATAGAATTTGGTAATTACATCCACATCGGATTTCTTTCCTGCGCAGGAAGCGAGCAGGACCATTGCAGCAAAAGCAAATACTAGTTTTTTCATTACGTTTGGTTCTTTAATCCTACAAATTTACGTTTTTTCTGCGTAACAACGTTATAAAAAAGGAAATAATAAAGGGCTTTCCGAAGAAAGCCCCATTAGAGATTAGGGAATAGGTACCAATAGTTTAACCGTAAAGTTCCGGCCCATGTTGTAGATGCCTATCTCCTTGAGGCGGCTCAGGTGGCTTTGCCAGGCCGCGTCGGTGAGATTATCGGCCAGTAAATACAAGCTGGCGCGCTTCTTTCCTTTGATGACGATGTCGGTTCCGGCGCTCAAATTAAGAAGCGCGTAGGCAGGTGTGGCGGTTTCGGTGCCGTCCACGGCGTAAAAATGATCCTGACGGGCATTCCAGTCCAGTTCAATAGCGACAAAAGCGTTGTTGAACAGCCGTCCGCCATGAGTAAACTCGTACTTGCATTCGGTTACCAGACGCGGCGCAGGGATCATGGGTAGCCAGGTGCCGCCAATCTGCTTTCCGTTCACATAAGAGAAAGTGGAACCCAGGTGCACGCTGTGGATGGGGTGAATATCCAGCTGCGCTTCCAGGCCGAAGAGCCGGGCATTGCCGCTGGTATAGGTAAAGACCGGCGGATCGCCCTCGGCCGTCTTGGAAAGGAAGATGTAATTGTCAATCCGGTTGGCAAACAGGGCAAACTGGCCGGACACATACTTGGAAGAGAAATCCAGTCCCAGGTCTCCCTGAAGGCTATATTCGGGCTTAAGATTCTGATTGCCGATTTCATAGCGCAGGGTGCCTTCGTGCTCACCGTTGGAAGCCAGTTCGCTCAGGTTGGGAGCCCGGAATCCGCGGGAAAGGTTGATTCTGAGATGGACGTTGTCCCCGAAGGAACGGACGGCACCCAGGCTGCCGCTCACGCCCGGGAAGGTGCGGCTGAAATCTGCGAAACGCTCCTCCAGCGGGAGGCTGTGGAGCAGGCGGACATCGGCCCTGAGACCTCCGGAGAGCACCCAGGAGCCCAGTTCTTTGGATGCTGTACCAAACAGGCCCGCGTCGAAGAGACGGTAGTCCGGAATCAGGTATTCGTCCCCTTTGTTCTCAGAACTCTGCAGCATGCCGTTCACGCCCACGGCAAACTTCCAGCCGGCCTGCGCATCGCGCTGGTACTTGATATCGTAGTTCAGGGTATTGAGGAGGAAGCAAAGGCCATATTCATCGGCCGATTCCTCATATTCCTGCCGACGGTTCTGCTGCCAGCCCAGGAGTGCCTTGAGACGGCCCTCTCCAATTCGGAAAGTATTGTCCAGCACGGCCTTATAGTGGTATACATGCTGGAAAGGCAGGCCCGGTTTATAACCGATGGGGCCTTCTTCTTCCCCTTCGATGATACCGGGCGTAAGGTGGTAATAACTGAGCTTGAGGCGGGAATAGCCCCAGTTGCGGTTAAGGCCGATCATTCCGGAGGCAGCCCTCTCGGAGAAACCGGAATTGGCCACCCAGTGGTTGACGCTGTTCCGGTAGGCATGGGCATATTTGTCGGAGAAGCGCACATCCCACACCAGGCCTTTCTGGTTACCGGACGCGTTCAGGGAATAGTCAAAAAGGCCATTATTGGTCTGGTATTCAGTAGAAATACTTCCCCTGACGGTTCCCAGAGGAGCCACCGGAGCCGGACGGAAGATGAGCACGCCGGCCATGGCATCCGAGCCGTACATCAGGGAAGCGGGGCCTTTCAGAATCTCGACGGAATGGACACTGGCCCCGTCAATCTCGATGCCGTGCTCATCGCCCCACTGCTGGCCTTCCTGGCGGATGCCGTCATTCACCACCACTATCCTGTTGTAACCCAAGCCGCGGATCACCGGCTTGGAAATGGCGCCGCCGGTAGTAATCTGGGACACTCCGGGCTCCCGGGCAATAGCCCCGATGATATTGGTAGAGGCACGGGCCTGCAAATCTACGGGCTCGATAACCGAGATGGGAGCCGCCACTTCCCTCAGGTGGACGTCGCCGGTAAGGCCGGTCACCACTACGGCGTTCAGTTGTAAGTGCTTATGGAAAATATCAGTAGAATCCTGTACTTCCTGGGCGTTCATCGCCATGCATACGCACAGCGATGACAATAACATTATTGTCTTTTTCATTCTGTTTAAAGTTAATGGAGAAATAATGGCGGATAACCGCCTTCAACAAAACCGGTTAACAGAATGAAACGGGAGGTGCGCGGGTAGAAAGGGATTGAAGGAGGACAGAATGGACGGAAGAAACCGGGCCCTGGACAAACTCATCACAAACACAGGGTTTGCAAGGGGCATCTGCAGACTCTTCCGGAAGATAAGTGACTCCGAGGAGCTGGCAGATAAGACAGTTGTCTATCTGGCTGTTGGAGGCCAGGTGCCCCTGGTGAGGCAGATGGTGCGTACAAAACTCGCAGGAGTCAAGGGCCGATTCTTCGGTCTCATGATGGTGGAACGGCAACACCAGCGCCATGGGCAGCACTACCGACAACAGCAGTACCGCAATGGCCGTGCGTATTTGTTCCATTCTCTTCATGGGGCGGCAAATATACAAAAAAAAGGAGAACCTTCATAGGCTCTCCTTTACAACCGACAATTCAATTTGGCTATGATATCGTCCAGCGTCTTCATCAGTTCCGGTGCACTTTCGGGGGTGACGCTGCTGCACATGACGGCATTTCCCACGGCAAAGGGCACATCGGCCAGTTTCTTCTGAAGTTCCTTGCCCTTCCGGGTCAGGGAGGCTATCATTTGACGGGCATCCTTCTCCCCTTTCTTCCTCTCTATGATGCCTTCCTTTTCCATGCGCTGCAGGAGCGGGGTCATGGTGTTGGTTTCCAGCATCAGGCGCTTGGCTATATCGTTTACCGGCTGGGCGTCCTTCTCCCACAGGACCAGCAGCACCAGGTACTGCGGATAGGTCAAACCATGCTGAGCCAGCAAAGGATGATAGGTCTGCGTGAGAAGGCGCGAAGCGGTATACAGCCTGAAACAGAGTTGATTATCCAGTTTTAACTGCTCTTGGATCATAACATTCCCTGGATATCCTTCTCCATCTTCTCCGGCGTCACGGTAGGAGCGAAGCGCTTGATCACGCTGCCGTCACGGTTGATGAGGAACTTGGTAAAATTCCACTTGATGGCGTTTCCGAAAGTTCCCTTGGCCACCGACTTGAGGTACTTGTAGATGGGATGGGCGTTTTCGCCGTTCACCTCTATCTTAGCCATCAGCGGGAAGGTGACACCGTGATTGAGACGGCAGAACTCGGCAATCTCTTCGTTGCTGCCGGGCTCCTGGTGGGCAAACTGGTCGCAGGGGAACCCTACAATCACCAGTCCCTGGTCCTTGTACTTCTGGTACAGGGCCTCCAGGCCGTCGTACTGGGGCGTGAAGCCGCACTTGGAGGCGGTATTCACGATCATCAGAACCTTGCCCTCATACTGGGCGAAGTCCACCTCGGCGCCCTTGTTGTTAAGGGCCTTGAAATCATAAATCTTGGCCATCTTACATCTGTTTTACAAGCCAGTTCTGATAGCCGATCTTCTCAATGAGATCCAGCTGCTCCTCGTCCCAATACAGGTCCTCTTCCTCGTCCAGAAGGTAAGCCTTGGTGAGATCATAAGTGGTAGGGTCACAGGCAAGAGAAGGCATTGCCTTGTAGAGGGTCTCCACACCTTCCTTCTGAAGCTTCTGGTCGGCCTCAACATAAGCCTTGGGATCTTCAATGAGGGTAGCCTGGCTGCAAACATTCACCTCAGGTACGCAACCGAGATCCAGCAGACGGTCCGTATACTTCTCCACCCAAGCCATTTCTTCCGTGTAGTGATCCATGTACTTCTGACCAAGCTTGGTGAAGCCCTGGCTCTTGAAGAGCTGACCCTGCATCTTGTGTACGAATGCGCTGCCGGCGAGTTCGTTGACGATCATCTGAGAAAGCTGAATAGTAGTAGTAAAGTCCATGATTTTATTATTTTTAATGTTAATTTATATCGTTCACGATGCAAATATACGACATTATTTTTATATCGCAAACGATATTTTGAAAAAAGTGCAAAAAAAATTTTGGACCGGCTTCCAAATGGTGTCAAATGAAGGTCGGTCCAAGAATAAAAACTATGGTTTCAGCTAAATCTTATCCAACGCCTGGGACAAATCGGCAATAAGGTCATCAATGTGTTCCGTGCCGATGGAAAGGCGTACGGTGCTCTGATAGATGCCCTGGTCCGTCAGTTCGGCCTCGGTGAGCTGGGAGTGCGTGGTTGTCGCCGGGTGAATCACCAGGGACTTTACATCGGCTACATTCGCCAGGAGGGAGAAGATTTCCAGGGAATCGATGAACTTGAAGGCCTCTGCCTGGCCGCCCTTGATTTCAAAGGTAAAGATGGAGCCCCCGCCATTGGGGAAATACCGCTGGTAAAGCGCATGGTCCGGATGGCTGGGAAGTGAAGGGTGGTTCACCTTGGCCACCTTCGGGTGCCTGGACAGGAACTCAACCACCTTAAGCGCATTGGACACGTGCCTTTCCACGCGCAGGGACAGCGTCTCCAGGCCCTGCAGGAAGATGAAGCAGCTTACGGGAGAAAGCGTGGCGCCAATGTCACGGAGCAGCGTAGCCCTGGCGCGTACGATATAAGCAGCCGGTCCGCAGGCATCGGCAAAGACGATCCCATGATAGCTGGCCTCCGGCCGGGTGAACTGCGGGAACTTCCCGGAGGCCTTCCAATCGAACTTGCCGCTGTCAATGATGACGCCGCCAATGGTGGTGCCGTGTCCGCCGATGAACTTGGTGGCCGAGTGCACTACAATATCGGCCCCGTGCTCTATGGGACGGAAGAGGAAGGGCGTGGCAAAGGTATTATCTATAATAAGGGGAATCTTGTGGGCATGGGCGATGGCGGCCACTGCATCTACGTCAATCACGTTGCCGTTGGGGTTGCCGAAGGTCTCGATGAACAGGGCCTTGGTCTCCGGGCGGATGGCCTTTTCAAAGTTGGACACGTCGGAAGGATCCACGAAAGTAGTGGTAATACCGTAAGGCACCAGCGTATGCTGCAGCAGATCGTAAGTGCCGCCATAGATGGTTTTGGCCGATACGATATGGTCTCCCGCGCGGGCGATATTCAGGATGGAATAGGTAATGGCCGCTGCACCGGAAGCTACGGCCAGGGCACCCACGCCACCCTCCAGGGCCGCGATACGGCGCTCCAGCACATCCTGGGTGGTATTGGTAAGGCGGCTGTAGATATTGCCCGGATCGGCCAGGCCAAAACGCGCAGCCGCGTGGGCGGAATTATGGAAGACGTAAGAAGAAGTCTGGTAAATGGGAACGGCGCGTGCGTCGGAGGCGGGATCGGCCTGCTCTTGTCCTACATGAAGCTGAAGGGTTTCGAAGTGAAGTTTGTTGGTGCTCATATCTGTTTCTATATTGATTTTCTGTTTGCAAAGTTATGGTAAGCAGATTTATCAAACAAGAAACTTGCAAAATTAGGTGGAAACATCTATATTTGCATATATTTAAAGACGTTTACAATTTTACGGGTGGTTAAACCCGCCCCCAGCAGAAGAATCCTCGCTTATGGAAAACGTACAATTGGACAAGACCGACCTCCAGATCCTGAAAATCCTCCAGGGAAACGGCCGCATCACCATCAAGGAACTCTCCCAGAAGGTCCACCTCTCCCCCACTCCGGTATTCGACCGCGTGCGGCGGCTGGAGTCATCCGGTATCATCGAGAGATACACCACCGTCCTCAACGCCGCCAAGCTGGGGCAGGGATTCATAGTATTCTGCAGCGTAAAACTGCGCCGGATGGGTAAGGAAATCGCCAACGATTTCGTAGCCCGCGTCCAGAATATCCCGGAGGTGGCCGAGTGCTACAACATCTCCGGAGAGTTCGACTACCTGCTCAAAATCTACGCTCCGGACATGCAGTACTACAACGAGTTTTGCATCAACGTACTGGGGACCATCGAGAGTCTCGGTTCCATCCAAAGCTCTTTTGTCATGAATCCTATCAAGACCTCTGTCGGCCTTCCATTAAGATAGGGTCCTTACGGCTTGCGCAATTCGCTCATCTTTTGTAATTTTACGCAAAACTATTAACCGAAATGGATATCAAGAACATTCCGAACCCCGAGGGGTTCATTCCGCGTTTGGCAATAGACTTGCTGAACAGCCGTCCTGAAGAGGAGTTGTGGGCCCAGTTTGAGGAGGATTACAAAGAGGAAATTGAGAATCTCTTCTTCAATTATATAGAAGAAATGGCACTTGCGATGGCAAAGGAAAAGTATCCGGTCCTCAAAATGGACATTGCCGATACGGATTTGCCGGAGAAGGTAAAGGCCAAGCTGCAAGAGTATCCGGCCATGATCACAAAGGTGGAGGATCTTGTAAAGTACACCGAGGCCGAATTAAAGAAGTTGCCCGGCATAACGCCTAAGACCGTTGAGGCCATCAAGGAGTTTTTTGCCAAAAACGGCATCGGTATCTGCTAGGTAAGTTAAGCGGCGGTCCATATGGGCCGCCGTTTTTCGTTTCAAGGGTCCCAAAATCAACTTTGCGTAAATTTTTACCCTCATTGTCATCCCCGACCTGATCGGGGATCTCCAAGCACGGGAAGCCTATGAAAAAGGGCAGGCATCAATCAAAATGATGTCTGCCCTTTTCGCATAAAATGACTATATTAGCCACATGTTTTACGCAATACTTGGAATCATAGTAGTCATCGCCCTCTTCCTGATCTTCAGAGACGACCATGACGACTCATACAACAGAAGCGAAAAGAGCCCGAATAAGGCTCAGCAGCCGCAACGCCCGAAGGCGGAGACAACATCTTCGCCCAAGGCAAACCCGCAGGAAGAACAGGAGCAGCCAGATGCCGAGGAACCCGAAGATACGGAAGTGGACCTGGCGTTTCTAGAAACGCTTGAATACTACGAGGACTTGGAAGAGAACACAGAGACGTTTGACATCACCGGACTTCGCTACCACTGCACAATTCACGACTGCGGTAAGATTACTGGCGTCGTCAAGCCAGAACCGTCTAACGTCCACGACCCTCGTGCCCAAGCCGTTATCCGTTCGGACGGAAAGCTTCTGGGATACATCCCCCGTACGCAGCTGGACTGGTACGAGGATTTCAATACAGAAAACGTCGAATGCCCGTTTGTCGGTGAAATCGAGCTGGACCGCAGCACCGCAAGATTAATCGCAGAAATCAAGGTCATCCTCCCCTCCAGCCTCGACTACGCCCGCAGCGAG
>Ga0265298_10008133_pt1 | contig 12636 bp, 6 predicted proteins | sample AusTroGonzalo_MG_3_FD_193486 | JGI IMG/M metagenome (GOLD analysis project Ga0265298, IMG submission 193486) | Bovine rumen microbial communities from tropical cattle in Woodstock, Queensland, Australia - Gonzalo_01 | ecosystem: Host-associated > Mammals > Digestive system > Stomach > Rumen ... | reverse complement strand
ATCTGAAAAAATTCAAATCCCTGCTGGAATTCCGGGGTGAAGGTTCGAGAAAATTGGACAACGGCACGCTGAAACTTTCGCTCAAACCCTATGAATGCGTGGTCCTGACCTCGAAGAAGATGGACGAGGGTCTGAAGTCCCGCACCCAGGTGGTCAAGGAAATCGCCGAGGCGGAAAAGACCCGCTCGTCGCGAGGCAATCTGCTTTTTGAAAAGGGGATGACGTTTGAGGTCGATTCCAGCAATCCCCAGTCCGTTTTGCTGGGTTCGCTCCAACAGCGGAACAAACTTTTCGACGGCACTCTCGACATGCTGGGCTGGCTGTCCGGCCGGTGGGGAAAGGAGCATTGGTATGAGCTCAATTTCCGGAAAAATCCGCCGAAGTTCTCCAAGCTCCGGATCTGCGGACATAATATGGGCAGTCCGGCGGTGAGGATCTGGAAATTCGGCGAATGGAAAAACCTCACTCCGAAGAAGACGGAAAAAGGCAAATATTCCCTCCTTCTGGATTTCGGCGAGGAACTGAAATCGGTCAAGGTGCGGATCGATTTTCCGGATAAGCCAAGCAAAAAGCAAGTTGAACTTTATGAGATCGAACTGCTAAAATAACAAGGAGCAAAGAGTATGAATAAATGGATCATGGCAGTGCTGGCTGTCTTTCTGAGTCTGACGCTTTCCGCGCAGGTGAAAGTGGTGAACGGGCCGATCCCGCTGGACGGGAACTTTTCGAAAGGCGTCTGGCAGGATGTTCCCGAGCACTCATCTTTCGTTCTGCTGAAAAGATCGGGAAAAACGAATCCCGGGGCACAGACTTCTTTCAAAGTCGCGGCGGACGCCGACAATCTTTATCTGAATATCCGGTGCTATGAAAACCGGATGGATGAACTGAAAAAAACGGACAATCCGTCCGGTCTGTGGGGGTCCGATCTGGTGGAGATTTTCCTTTGTCCCAGCGGACAGCCGGACGATTATTATCAGTTTGCCGCAACTGCCGGGAATCTGCATTTCAACATGTTTTACGGGGAAGCGGGCGTGATCACTCCCGATCCCTATTCGCCGTTCTGGGAATCGAAAGTGTTTTACGGCAAGGATTACTGGCAGGTCCAGATCCGGATCCCGTTCAGCGCGTTTTACATGACCCGCAATGTGAAATGGAGCAGCTCGTGGCTGGTGAACATTGCGCGGACCCGGAGAACGGTCCTGGAACTTTCCACCTGGAGTCCGCTGACCAGCGGTTTCCATCAGTCACAAGCCTTCCGGAAACTCACCGGATTCCCGAAACGGGATCCGGCTCAGGATGTGCTGATCGCCAAGGCGGAACCCGTCATCCGGACGTTTACGGACGGGGTTTATTCCGGTCCGCTGGAGCTGACCATAGACGCGAATCCCGCGGCCGCCGGGAAATACTCATTGAGCGTGGAGGAACCGGGCGGAAAAAGTTCCGTTCATGAAATCACGCTGAAAGGCGGACTGCACAAGATCGTTGTTCCCAAGGTGGAATATCTGAAAAAGGTTCTTGGGAAAACCAATCTCAAACTCACGCTGAAATCGAAGAAAAACGGATTTGTTTTCGGACGGAGTTATCCGGTGGACATCATTTACCAGCCGATCCGGATCGACTTGACGGCCCCCGGCTACAAACGGAATTTCTATCCGGGACAGAACTACTCGGTGATCCGCGGCGAACTTAAGCTGAACCTTTCTCCGGAACAGAGGAAGAAAGCCGAAGTAAAACTTTCCATTTCTGGCGGCGGACTGGCGGAAAAAACGCAGACTTTCAAGGCAGACCGGGATGCTCTGCCGTTCGTGTTCGAAAGCAATGCTTTGACCGAAGGCGGCAAGGCGCAGCTCACGGCGAAACTGCTGGAAAACGGACGGGAAACCGCTTCGGCTTCCTGCACCGTCACGAGGCTGAAAAAGAACAAGGGATCCATGATCTGGATCGAAAACAATGCGCTGATCAAAAACGGCCAGCCGTGGTATCCACGCTTCATCTATGCGCAGGGCTTCCTGGGCGGCAAAGCATTTGCCGAACGGTTCAAAGCCGATGACCTGGCCGCAACGCGGGTTCATGCCAGAACACTGGAACCGAACCGGCTTATCAAAGGACTGGAAGCGAAGGAGGCTCGGAAGGATGTCAAGCCCTGTCCGGAACTGTTCGAGAAGATCCGCGCCATTGTGGAAAAATACCGGGAAGATCCGACTTTCTGCCTCTACTATATCAGCGACGAACCGGAATGCCGGAACGTTTCGCCCGTTTATCTGAAATACATCTATGATTTCGTCAGCGAGCTGGATCCTTACCATCCGATTTTCACCTGCACCCGTGCAGCAGGCAAGTATCTGGACTGTGCGGATGTTTTTTCCATACATGCCTATATCGGTCCCATCGTTTCCGAGGGCAAGCGGATCCTGACGCGGCCGGTGCACCGGATCCGGAATCATCTGCAGGAGGTGACGAACAGCAGCCGTCCGGATAAAGTGGTCGGATTCACCGGACAGTATTTCAGTTACAAATTCAACAATATTCTGGGGGATTATCCCACCTGGGAGGAATTGGAAAGCATGAGCTGGAGCGCCATCGCGCAGGGGTCTCGGCTCCATTATCCGTATGCCTATCACGATCTTGGCGACCGGCCTCAGATTTACGAGGGTTACCGCTATTTCAACCAGTCGATCCGGGCGCTGGAAAAACAGCTGCTTTCCAACCGGAAATTCCCGGTGAAAGCAGTCGATCCGGAAAACATGATCGATACCCTGCTGGTCGAAGGAGACGGCGTCACACTGCTGGTCGTGGTCAACTTGAAAAACGGACCGTTGACAACAACGGTTTCCGCGGAACATCTGAAGAAGTTTTCATCGTTGTTCGAATTCCGCGGAACGGGTTCGCGGAAGATCGTCAAAGGTTCGCTGAAACTCTCGCTGAAACCGTATGAATGCGTGATTCTGACCTCGAAGAAGCTGGACGCGGGACTGAAAACGCGCGATCAGGTGCTGAAAGAAATCGCAGCGGCGGAAAAGGCGCGCACTTCCCGGGGAAGTCTGCTGTTCGAAAAAGGTGCGACGTTCGAAGTAGATTCCAGCAATCCCGGCAAATTCCTGACCGCAATGAGTCAGCGGAACAAACTTTTCGACGGCACGCTCGACATGCTGGGCTGGCAGTCTTCCCGTTGGGGCAAGGAACATTGGTATGAGCTCAATTTCCGGAAGCATCCGCCGAAATTCTCCAAGATCGGTCTCTACGGTCACAATATGGGCGATCCGTCCGTAAGAATCTGGAAATTCGGCGAATGGAAAAACCTGACTCCGAAAAAGACGGAAAAAGGCAAATACTCAGTCCTGCTGGATTTCGGCGAGGAACTGAAATCTGTCAAAGTGCGCATCGACTTCCGGAACATGAAGCGCAATCAATCCGTTGAACTCTATGAAATCGAGCTGCTGAAATAAACGGAGGAATCCAAATGAACAAGTGGATCATGGCGGGCATTTTGCTGGCGGCCGGAATCGTTCAGGCGAAACAGCTGGAGAAACCGGACGACAATACCTTATGGATGGAAGACGGCAGGGAGATCGAATTGAGCAAAGGGCCGGGATTCAAACGCTGGCTGGCGATTCCCGGCAAAAAAGAGCTGGAAATCAAGCCGAAGGAGGACGGCAAAGGTTTTTCCCTCTTTGCGAAAGACGCGGCGGGACGGAAGACCGTGACCAGAGTCCATCTTTCCCCGGAATATCCGTATCTCACCTTCCGCATCACCGGATTCGATCTGCTGCAGGGCTACCGCAACTGGACCGTGCTGATGGAGATCGGCGGATTCGGCTCATCGCAGGTCACGACCCCGCAGAAGGGGATCTTTGTCTATGACTTGTATCAGAATATTCCGGAAAAGGAAAAGGAGAAGAAAGCCGCCTATCTCCACTTTTACCTGTATAACCTCCGGCTCGATCTGGAATACATCAAACTGGTGAAGAAACCGGACTATGCGGTCCGTGCGGAATGCGCCGATCAGGAAATCAAGCCGGGAAGCAAGGTGAAATTCACGGCGGAACTCGCCGAGGAAGCCGAAGATGTTTCCATCAGTCTGGTCACGGCAGGAGTCCCCCGTCCGGTCCAGGTGAACGGCAAGGTCAAGATCCAGCTGAAACCGACCGATAAGACGCAGAAAATCTGGACCGCGGAAATCGAGATCAAAAAGCTCTCCCTGAAAAAGCCTTGCAAACGGCATCAGCTGTTCATGAAAATGGATGTGCTGGGCGGCGACCTGGACGAACCGGTCTGGGTAGGCCTGCCCTACAACATAGCGCCGTAATTCTTACCCATAGGTCCTATAGGACTTATAAGTCTTATAAGTCTTATTGTTCACCCCGGCAGCGGTTCACTTGAAAGTCGTGAGCTCTTCCCGATACGCTTGCCGGTAATCCGCCCAGATGCCGCGGGCCTGCGTCAGGCTGGCCACATAGGGATCGAGACACAATGTCTGGACCGCCAGCGAATCATTGCCTTCCGCCGCGGCCTGCGCCACCATTTCATGGATCACGGTCTGACGGCGGCAGAGTTCGCACGGCGCGGCCGGCAATTTCCCCACATGGATCGAACGGACTTCCCCGCCGATCGCCAGCGCGGGCACGTCCAGAATCACATCAGGCGGCAGATTGTCCACCGCGCCGTTGTTGCGGATATTGATCGCATCGAAATACAGCGGCGTATTGGTCTCCAGCGCCAGGATCACTTTGCAGGGATTTTCCGCATAATAGGGATGGTCCGGATCGACCGGGAACGGCGGCTTGGAATAATTTTTCCCCAGCAGACGCTGGGTTTCCAGCGTATGGGATTTCTTCTTCGTCAGATTCTCATAGAACTCCCGCAGCGAATGCAGTCCCCATTTCTTCCATTCCTCCGGATCCTGGAAAAACGGCAGATATTCCACAATGTGTTCGTCGTAGCCGACCGGATACATCCCGAACGTTTCGTAGACTTCTTTGGTATATCTCTGTTCCGGGATGCTCGGGAAGACCTCGTTCCAATATTTGGAAGCGCGCATTTTTTCGATGAATTCGGCCATGCAGCTTTCGCGGGTGTTCCGTTTGCGGATGTCGAACAGCCAGTTCATGTGATTGACGCCGGCGGTGATCACCTGGAGTTCGCCCGGTTCCATGCCCAGTTCTTCGGCGATCAGGCCGAACGAGCCGTGTACCTGATGGCAGAAACCCAGTGCTTTGATCTTCGGGAAATAATTTTTGAAATAGGTGCAGAGGATCGACATCGGATTGGAAAAATTCATCAGCCACGCATCAGGGCACAGTTTTTCCATCCGGAGGAGGATCTCGCGGTAGAGGCAGATGTTGCGCATTCCGTGAATGATCCCGCCGGGGCCGCCGTTTTCCGCTTTGACCTGAAAAACGCCGTGTTTTTCGGCGATCTGGAAATCCCTGGCCCAATATTCATAGCGTTTTTTCTCACAGGAGGTGATCACATAATCGGCGCCGTCCAGCGCCTCATCAAGAGAGGTCGTGGTGAGCAGTGACACGTGGTTTTTCCCTTTGGCGAGCACCTCGGAAACCGCCTGGTCGGCGGCATTGAGACGTTCCTGCGAAACATCCATCAACGTCAGCCGGCAGTTTTCGAAGACCGGATCGGTCAGCAGTTCTTTGGCAATGGTCAGCACGAAACCCGAACCGGCTCCCAGCATCGTCAGTTTCAAATCTTTTCCCATTCTCGGATCCTTTCAGTTCCAATTGAATACTGCACAATACATGCCGAATCCGTTTTTGCAAGGTCCGGAATCCACAAATCATCAATTTTTTTGCCGGACAATATCCGGACAAGGAAACAGGAAACTGCTATCTGAGTCTCTTTCCGGGATCGAAACCATTTGCGCAGCCGGAACTTGAACGCATAGCAAAGATCATCGGCAGCGGCAGTATTCCGCGATTGTCCGACCTGCCCGACCTGTCCGACAATGTCCGCGGAAAATCGGCCGATGCGCATTTTTCAATTCGTCTTCCGAAAGCACCGTCGGCAGACAGTATTCCGCGTAGGGGTTGAAAAATCGGTCGAAAATCATCGTCTGCACCAGCTCCCTGAAAAAACCACGGTTTTCTTCAGATAATATACTGATGCATCTGCTCCATTGCAACCTCCGGCCGCGTTTTTTTGATTCTTCGTCCGGGGCCGATATGCGGCTGAACGCTAAAAGGTTTTCCGCCTCAAAAGTCTGCCGGAACACCGGATCGAAAGAGCGGAATTCCTAAGCCACGGCGGCAGGCGGCGGCAGGCAAGATCGGCCATTGCGGTCCCGATGTTCTCTTTCGAAATGGCGACCACACTGAACTGATAATGCCGGTACTGTTCGAGGTCGTCTATCCCGAGGATCGTGTAATCCTGTGGACATCTCAGTTTTTTCCGGTGCAGAAAATCATATCCGCGGGCGGCGATTTCCAGATTCAGTGCCACAATCACCCTGACGTTTCCAGTCTGGACCAGACCGGCCAACTTCTGCAATGATCCCTCGGACCAGTCCAGCAGAACGGGAACGGATTGGCCGGACTCATTGAAAACATCCCGTATTCCACAGAACTTGTCATAAAAATGATAATTCGGCTTTGAGAGGTCAAACTCGGCGTGGCTGTTCAGGATAACAGCCGATCTGCCGTCGGACAAGGCGGCGGTCCCGGCCTGGCGTCCGTTTTCGTAATGGTCGATATCGACGGATATGGTGTTCGGCGTATTGAGCGGCACCGAGGATCCGAGACGGTTCAATCTGATTACGGGAACGGAAAACAGCTTGAAACAGTCCCGCAGATGAAACAGGGTCTCATGGTCGAAATTGTCATCCAGCACCGCTATACCTTCCGGCTGCAGCCGAGACAGGGCCGTGAGAGTATTTTTCAACGGAGCAGAACCGTCCGGCATTTCCAGCCGGATGACCGAAAATCCCAGTTCCGCAGCGCGGTTCCGGAATGCCCGACAGCTGTCTTCATTCCAATGGATCCCGGTCGGGTTCCGGGAAGTCAGCAGAACGGCCAGTTTATCCCCGGCATTCTGCAAATCGGGCAGCAGCGAAGGAAAAACCGCAGGAACGATCCGGGTGCCTGCATGACGTTTTCTCTGGACGAGACCGCGGTGGGCCAGCAGGTTGACCGCGGCTTTCGCATTCATGACCGTGGTGCCGTATTCCGCGGCCAGTTCCCGTTCACCCGGCAGCATGCTCCCCGCGGGCAAACTGCCGGAAAGCATTTGTCCGGTCAGATCCTGATAGATTTTCCGCTGTATCCGGTTCATTTCCGATCCTTTCCGGCTGTAAAATAGCATAGATTCATATCAGATACAAATCTATTCCCTAAAAAAAACGAAAAAAACTTTACGGGGTATTGATTCTCCCCTTGAATATTATTATAATTTTGTGCAGAAGAAAACAACCGGGATTCAACAGTCTGCGAAATTTCAAAATGATGAGAGATGAAAGATGAGAGATGAAAAGTGGGGCACAGTCCTGGGTGACGGCACCGGGATTGGCGATGGGTGTTCATCGCAGTATTCCAGGCTTGCCGTCGGGACGGGATCACCGGCTTTCCGCGAACTCAGTCGGACCAGTCGGACCGGTCGGACCGCCGCGCATTACATGTTATGACGCGAGATCACAGGATTTCGAATATCTGGCAACACTACATACAACCAACCAATAAAACAGAAAGGGAAGCAGACCATGAACAAGTTTTCATCTTTCATCACTCATCATTCATCATTCCAGCGAAAGCGGAGCTTTACGCTGATAGAGCTCCTGGTGGTGATCGCAATCATTGCGATCCTGGCGGGGATGCTGCTGCCGGCGCTGAATGCGGCCCGGGAAAAGGCGCGGGAGTCGAACTGCCGTGGCAATCTCAGACAGCAGTATGTAGCTTTCGTGCTTTATGCGGACAATTATCAGGAATGGTGCCTCAGCCTGGATGTGCCGATGATACTGAATTCAACCAAAAAGACAGTCCCCTGGTATGGGGTTCTGCGGGAACTGAAATATGTTTCCGCCGGCAAGATATTCCGCTGTCCCAGCAATGCCGCGAATGTAAATGGGAATTATACCTTGACAGGGGTGGAATCCTACGGGACCACCTACGGCATAACCTGGGGCACGTTCGGCAATCTGGGGGATGGGAAGGTGCCGCCTATCAAAATCAATCACCTGACCAGGGAAAAAAGATCCAGTGAAACAGTTGTTTTCGGTGATACGGGAAATTTTCTTGCCGGAGATCCGAAAAAAAGTTCGTTTCCGATTTCCACCAACATGCCGGGAAAATACCTGGCCAACGGCGGATGGGCCGATGTTAAAACTTTTGTGAAAAACGGGCCGAATGCCGGTAGCGGAGGCTTGTATCTAGTGCATTCCAATCATTCCGCCAACATGGTGACCTTCGGCGGACAGATTATTTCCTATAACGTAATCGGAGTCAAGCTGCGGACAGTTTCATATTTCCGTCCGAACCGCAATTATGATACAACGACCAACTGGCTGTATCGGAATTAAAAAAAAGTTTATGAGGGAAGAAATTATGAGAAGCCTGGTGCTTGTCCTGCTTTCTGTTTTCGTCCACGCTTTGCGGCTCGATTCCGCGGAACTGACCGTCAATGGCAAATTTCAACCGGCGGTCAACAGCAAATACTCCATTCCTCAATTGTGGCATTCCCAGCATACGGAAGAACAAGAGCAGGAACGCGGCAAAGTCTGTTTTGTCTTGTCGGAACCGGATCGGGAAGGCTTCCGAACTTTGCTGGTCAAAACGGCAGCCGACCATAAAAAAGATCCGAAATTCACTTGGAAACAGTACTGCATGTTCGGGACCAATCCGCTGGAGACCATCGAAGGAGATACGTTCACTTTATCCTTCGAGTCCGCCGGTACCGGAAAATTACGCTGCGGAATGCTGGGCTACGGTACAGGTGGATCAACCCGGAATGTCCCTCTCTCTTCCGATTTCCGAAAATTTACCTTCACCTTCAAAACCGGCATGATCAAAGGGGATAAGGACGGCAAAGCTTTTTACCGTCCGTTTTTTGAGTTCTTCTCCGGGACAGAAATCCGGATCAGAAAGGTAAAACTGGAAAAACAGAATGCGCCGGACGATCTTGCCCGCCGGGCTGGCTTCCGCCGTTATCCGGTATTCGCGATGGATCGTGCACCTGCCGGCAATCCTCTGACCGACGAAGCAATTTGGCAGAATATTCCCGAGGGAAAGGGTTTCCTGATCAATCGTCTGGACCGGTTTCAGCAGATCAGCCGACAAACCAGCTTCAAAATGGCGCACTTCGGAGGCAAATTGTATGTCCGAATCCATTGCGACGAACCTTTTATGGATCAGGTGAAAGCGGATCCCGCACAATGGCGGGATGGTGTCCGCAGTCAGGATGACATGGTGGAATTCTGTATTTCCTCCCGCCGCGGCAAAAACCTGAAACACAGTTACAATCTGGCAAACAGCGGAGGGGCATCGAGCAGGGAGGATGGATTGAAAACAATCCCGCTGTCCACATTCAAAGGAAAATCCTTCTGGGAAGTCTGTCTGATATTCGAACTGGACCACCTGCTGATCAACGAAGAAAAAATCACTTATGGGAAGGAATATTATTTCAATATCGGCAGGACCAATTACACCGGAGGGAACCGGTATATTCATTCCTCCATCTCGAAAGAATTCGGCCATCCGTCCGTTTTTCAGATCATGGAACTCGTGAAGACCCCGTCGAATCCGGAATTGAAACAGCAGGCTGAAGATTTTTTCAACGGCCGTTACCGCGCTTATTTGAATGACGAATGCCGCCGTATCGGCAGACTCAGGGAAAACGACTGGAAAAAACTGTATGGGAAATACGGACGGTTGGATTCAGAGGCCTTGAAACAGGCGAACAGGCTGGTCCGGCGGGCTCGGACGGCTGGAACCATCTCCGAACGTCAGAAAGTCGTAACCGATTTTCAAAGCTTCGATGAAAACTTGAAAACTGCGGTCAAAAACGTCGTAATGAAGGTGGTAAATGCCGATTCCGTCAAACATTTTCTGCTGAACGGAAAACCAATTCCGGCCTCCTCCGAAATGAAGTTGCAGCTTCGCCAGGGAGTCAATGTTCTCTGCGCGGAAACGCTGTCGAATGCAAAAGTCGGTTTTACTCTGAAAGGACATCCGGAAACTGCCGGGGCATGGCGGGTGGCCGACAAGGCTCCTGCCGATTGGCATAAACCGGAATTCGATGATCGGAAATGGAATTTGGCATCGGCGGCATCCGATGGACAATTTATCTCCCCCGGACGGGCGCGTCAGATTCTGTTCTGGACGCATGATCATACCGGTAAATGGCCGCTGTTCTACAACACAGCAAAATGGAATTTTGTCAACGGATCCGTGAATACGCTGATAGCAGCACTGGATTCCCCGCTGCCGTTCGGACTTGACAGGATGACTTTAACCATCGAGCTGCCGGCATCCTATAAAATGTGCGTTTATCGGCCGCCCCGCATATATCCGAAGACCGGCAGAATGATTCCGTCCGAATATTCGAACGTACCTTCCTCGAATAAGGGCTATACCCGGCATCAATGCACTTACAAAGGCGATCTTCCGCCGGTCGGTAAAAAACCGGCGGACCGAACCGGCACTTATCTGGTTTTTCTGGCGGATCATTCGCAGAAAGCCGGCACGGATTTCATTTTCCGCTACAGCCGCTCCTGCGGAAATCTGGTGGAACTCATGCAGACCATGCCATGCCGTGTGCTGCCTCCGATCCGCGGCAGCTTGCTCAAAAATATCCTGATCGAAACATGGGGAAGCGGTTATGACAACCATTTGCCGGCAGATAGTTTTCAGGGGCTGGATATCCGGGAAAAATATCTACAGGACCGGCTGGCCGCCGGAATCAATCTGCTGGCAAATCAGCAATATTTTGATAAATATAATCAACCGGGAGTCCGCCAGGTGATTTTGACCTGCTGGCCTATATGGGGAAGCGGCTGGGGAAAAAAGGGTAAACTTTACGAATATGCGAAAAATCATCCCGAAGCTCAAGCCCGATTTTTTGACGACTGCGTAAAATGGGGCGGAAAAGCTCCGTCATACAGCCCGCGCTATATGGATCACCGCGAAACCACCATGCTGTGTCCGTCCTGGATTACCGGCGCCGGTTCTGAAATCTACCTTGAACTGGCAACCAGAGATATGGCCGCGATGAAAGCAAAACAGACATCTGCGTCTTTGTTTTTCAATAACTGGGAAGGTTCACCGAAATTCAAGTTCCCGGATAACTACTGTTTCTGCCGCCGCTGCGTGGATGAATTCCGGAAATTTGCCGCCATCCCGAACCATATTGATCTGACCGATGCAGTTATCCGGGATCAGTATTCTGCCCGCTGGCATGATTTCCGCACCATTCTGGACGGGAAAATTGCCGGACTGGTCAAAAAGGCAGCCAATCGGCTGGGAATGAAGTATTTCCTTTACCACGGATACGCCGCCAGAGATTTTTGGAAAGCAGCAGCTGGCAATATTGACATACCCTATCAAGGCTGTCCGGGCAGTTCTCCCGCCGACAGTAAAATGCAGGAAGTCATGGACCATGTCATGAAATACATGTCGGATTACGGTTACGCGAACTATGTAGGACAGATATTCAATCCCGGATGGGCCGGCAAATACCGGATTGACAGCTTCAACTCTTACACCGGTCTGTTCGAACCGGAAACCACTAAAATGCAAATTGTCCGTGCTGTGGCCAGCAATCATGGCGGCATTTCGATCTGGGGACAAAACCTCAGCGGCTCGTATTATTACATTGGAGAAGCCACCCGTTTGATCGCTGCTTTCGAGGACTGGTTTGTTCATGGAAAACGTGAGGACAGTCTCGTCGAATCCCCGGAGATTGCCTATCCAAACGCCCTGGTTCTTTCCCTGCGGGACCGGAATAACAAACATTCGCGGCTCGTTCTGCTGTTCAATGAATCGAAAACGGTCAAGACGGCAACCATTAAAAACCTGAACCTGCCGCCTCACACGGAAGTTCAGATCTACGAATCCCCACGCAAAATCGCAAATCCGGAAAAGTTCACCGTTACGATCCCGCCCGCCGATGTCTCTGCGGTTTTGCTCCGGGAAAAATAAGTTCCGGAAAGCCCCGGCGAATACGCATCGGCAGGAGTGAAACCAGGGTAAAACTGCTTACTTCCGCTCTTCAGCGAAACGCAAAATGGTTTTGGCCATGGCCGAGCCGAATTGCAGGAATTCTTTCCGCGTCATGGTTTTTTCCCTGAAATTCGCAAACGGAATTTCGATCGTAACAGCCAGACGGATGAACGGGAGCTGACCGCAGGCAGTCGTCAAGTTCGATCCTCCCCCGATGCCGCTTCTTGCATCATAATTGGCCGCGGTATTCCATCCTGTGCCCCAATGGAGCGTGTCGGATGCCAGGAAGGGCGCACACGCCGGAGCTTCCGCTTCCAGGAGCTTTGCGAAACGGTCGATTTCCGGGAAAAACCGCTGGTTCCGGTTCTCCACCAGATACGGATTCTCATTGTGCAGACCGAAGATCCACGGGGCATGCATGTCGATCACCAGAAACGGTTTCTTCTGTTCGATCAGTTTCCAGATCGCCGCAGTTTCCGGA
>Ga0265298_10008132_pt1 | contig 12637 bp, 9 predicted proteins | sample AusTroGonzalo_MG_3_FD_193486 | JGI IMG/M metagenome (GOLD analysis project Ga0265298, IMG submission 193486) | Bovine rumen microbial communities from tropical cattle in Woodstock, Queensland, Australia - Gonzalo_01 | ecosystem: Host-associated > Mammals > Digestive system > Stomach > Rumen ... | reverse complement strand
TACGCTGTTTGGGATGGTCAAAGAATTCAGATTACTACAGCCATAAAAAGCATAATCGCGAATGTATTTTACACTATTAGGAATAGTTATTGATGTCATGCTACTGCAATTATAAAAAGTATAATCGCCGATATATGTCACAGAATTAGGAATAGTGATGGTGGTTAGGCCGTTACACCCCCAAAAAGTTTGATTGCCAATGTCTGTCACACTGTTTGGAATGGTCACAGAAGTTAGGCCACTACAACCCTCAAAAGCATAACTACTAATTGATTTTACGCCGTCGGGAATAATCAAAGAGGTCACTTCTTTCCCGTTTAAGAATAAATGATGAGCATACAGAAGAGGATTGGAACTATGATACCAGTTCTTTTCGTAACTTATAAGTTTACGTGAAAAACTTATATTACACCATGCTGCAATGTCAGAAACGTTGACTGACTTCAGGCCATTACAAGAATCAAATGCATCACTTCCGATGGAGGTTATATTTCTGCATATGGTAACCGATGATAGATTTTTGCAACCGCTGAAAGCATGATCACCGATTTCGGTTACATTATATATTTTTCCTTCATATTCGACATACTCTGGGATGACAACATTACCAGAATATTTTTGAGAACTACTTTGGGAAGTGACGGCCAAATTCTGATGGTTATTTATCCAATTGTAGTATATAGTAATACCATCTGAGTTCTTTACTTCAATGTCGTGGGCAATAGCCTTTGTGCTTACCAAACTCATAATAATGATGAGCAGGATTGTAATATTTGATCGTTTCATAATTCTATGTTATGTTTATACTTTTAAAATTCATGTACGGCACAAACTAAGGGGTCTTGTCCGGAATATGTGTCGAAAATCTCTAGCCAGTGCTTTCCTGACATTGCCACCATTTCACAGCGAAGCTTCCTAAAACCAGCATTGGTATGATTGCATGAGGAGGAGAACATGCCAAAGAATACCATTTTGAAGAGAGACTCTTGAATAAGCTCATTATTACATAAATCTTTCGCATGATATTGAAACTTGGTTCCAAGGCTATGATTCTTTCCCAAGCCTCCAAAATAGAAATCAGCAAATAGGGTCAGTTCTTGATCGCCGGGAATAAACCATCCGTTTCCAAGATTCTTAGCCCAATACTGCATTGGGAATAGTTCTTGCAATGAAAGATCATTTTCTTCACAAAAAGCCAAAATTTGCTCTTGATTGTTTTTCCCTTTGTCAGTCAGACGTCCTACTAATCCTGCAAACAAATCCTTTGTTTTCTTCCCGCCAATTCCTTGATTATTAACTTCTCCAATGGGATTGTTCTTAAAAATGTTTGCTTGCTCATTTGTCATTAATCCCTTTTTCACAAGCTTGTCTACTTTCTTTGCCCCCTTAACATCGAAGGCAGGAATTGACATTGCTAGACCATGTTCACCAGACGAATCTAAGTAGAACACAAAAGAGGGAACGCCATCAAATTCAATGTAATCTCCCATTTTTTGTGCATAAGAGCTTATGCTTTGCATAAGCATTAGCCCCAATAAGATGAATACGTGTTTCATTTACTTGTTTTTTTGTGGAAACTAATTCCTATTCTGAATACTATCATTCCATCGCTATCAACACCTTTTTGTGTGTACATACAATGTTCGTAGCCTGCAGCCACATTCAAGTCAACAGATCTTGACAAAGGAAAAGCCACACCAGGAGTGATTTGGAAAATGTAAATATCAGAGCCGCTACTTGAAACACAATTTATAACATAACCACCTTTCAAACCCATATATGGTGTAATTCCAGTACTACTTAAGGGGATATAGTAGCGAAGATCTCCAAAAATGGGAACAAATGTCTTTGGAGAAGGATCTTTTCCTGAGATTTTGTCAGGTAGGCCTCGCATATATACTCCAGAGCCGACTCCAGCGAAGAAATTCTGACTAAAACGCTTGCCAAATGTCAATGTGCCAGAGAAGTCATCAGCAGCATCGCCTTTAGTGAATAAATTATAACCGAGGTCAACATTGAAATCAATACCCTTATGTCCAGATTGTGCCATAAGGCTTGTGCATGACAGCATGAAAACTAATAAAACAAAAACTTTCTTCATAATTCTTTATATTTTTAGTTATTAATAATAATGTGAATGCAAATGGAGGGCTCAAAGAATGGCGTGGCCACTCTTATGCACTTTACCTAAGGGGCAGACCTCGGAATTGGAACCCCCTATCCACATATAAGAATGCTCCACGCCAAAGGCGTGTGCATAGCTACATCTGTGGATGGAATGCCGTTTCCGACTTTCCCTTGCTTCTCATTCGAACTATTCCAAACAGATTTCCGAGGTCTTTTCGGTAAAGCGCGAAATAAAAGCTAATGCATCTGCGACTCGGGATTTCTCCCCCAAGCCGATGCAAAGATAGGAATTATTTTTGAAATGAACAAGAAATCAGTTGGAAAAAATCATGTCTGTTGTATGAAATCGCTGCCTGAATGTATGAAATGAGCCAAAGATCACGTGTTGGATACTGTAAAGTTCAAAGTTAGTGTAAAATTACAATTTAGGAATGCACAGGTCAAAAACACAATGGTGCCGGATTCTGTGAAGTATCCAGAAATGGGAATTGAGGCCATGTTGTGTTCGCTTATTCATCATGTCTATTATATAAAATGATGTTTACCTTCTACCAAAATGCGCTTAATAGTTTGATTATGAGATATTTGATTCAAAATTTATCTTCTACTAACCTTCTACTAATCTTCTACTAACTTTCTACTGTCTTTCTACTAAAATGGCAGATATTCGACACTTTACCCTAACCTTACTGCTGTTTATGATGCTGTGGTGATGGGGTTTTGAGGGTGAGGGATTTTGAATTCTCTAGAGAATTGAAGAGTTTACAGGCAGTAAAGTCCGAGTTTACTGGCACCTTTCCTGCAAATTCTCTAGAGAATTGAAAAAGCAATAGTAGTACTCCTCTCAGAGAAGTGGTAATCATCAGAGGGTTTGGTATGGGTAAAGTGGTAGGCAAGTGGGCAATATATGGATAACAGATAGAGGATAGGTAGAAGATAAATAGAATGTTAGTAGAAAATTAGTAGAAAATAAGTGGAATTATGATTTGCTCTCAATTATCTTATTATTAGATATTTAAATGAAAATTAGTAGAAGATAATTTGATTATTCTCTTCTATATCATAACAATCAAACAAATTATTCTCATAAATTATTTGCATATTCAAGATGTTTTTTGTATCTTTGCAGGCAAAAGACACATAGAAGTCATGAAAATAACACTATTCAAGAATGTACGCAAGAAAGAGGTGATAAATCGCCTTGGTTTGCAGGAGCTGGCTGACATGATCCGCCAGAACCCAAAGGAGAAAAGGGTGTACAAACTGCGCCTGGAGTATCAGTTTTATAAGCCGCAGCGCATGGCCGACGGGCAAATCGTGCTCGACGGCGTGCATACCGTCAACCTGCCGCGCGTCTGCTTTGCCTTGGAATGTGACAACTATAAGGAGCAGCATCGCGTGCTTGACTATAACGGTCTGGTGGTGATTGAGGTGAACGACCTGAAACGCTACGAGGATGCCGTTGCCATCAGGAATCAGGCGGCTCGGATGGATGAGACGCTGATGGCATTTCTGGGGGCATCGGGCAAGAGCGTGAAGATTGTTTGCAGGGGTGAAATGTTTAAAGAGGCGGGGAATTCGTTGCCGAAGAATGAGGCAGATATCCGCCAGTTCCACCTGAATCTGTATCAGACGGCTCGCAGGGCCTACCAGAACCAGTTCGGCCTCGACATCGCCTATCTGGAGCCCAAGGTGGAGCGCACCGTCTATCTGAGTGCCGACCCGGAGATGTATTTCAACCCAGAGGCGCGTCCCTTCAAGGCCGACACGAAGCGACAGGACCAGGAAGAGACGGCATCCATCTCGATGGAAAGCGACGGGCTGATGCCTGGGCGCACCGTCACGCGAACCTATCACTTCAACTGGCTCTTCATCGTGAAGCAGGTGTTGGGCGAGTACTTCGACCTTCCTGACGAGGACCGTCAGATGCAGCTGCTGATGCGCATTGCCAGCATGTGTCTGGATCAGGGCATTCCCCTTTCGCATGCCCAAGGGATGACGCTTGAACACCCTGTGCTGAACACGGATCCGGAGTTGGTGAAGAACGTGTTTTCTTCTGTCTACGACGTGGCCCTGCAGGACGACTACCGCAAGAAGCACAAGATCCGTCCGCTGAAGAGCGTGCCTGACGACCTGATCCAGACGATGCGAACGGAGATTTTCCTGAACGCCAACTTCGACATGCGCAAGAACCTGATGACGGGCGTGGCCGAATACCGCTATAAATACTCTGAGGATCAGACGTTTAAGCCGCTCGCCGAGGAGGTTCGCAACGATATGACCCTGCAGGCCATCGAACAGGGCATCAAGGGCTGGGACCAGAACGTGAACCGCTTCATCGACTCGACGCGCATCGAGCAGTACGACCCTGTGAACACATGGCTGAAGGACCTGCCGGAATGGGACGGCCACGACTATATCGCCGACCTCGCCCGTCGCGTGCCGACGGATCAGCCCCATTGGGAGAAATACCTCCGATACTGGCTCGTAGGTATGGTGGCCCAGTGGCGGGAGAGCGATAAACAGCTGACAGGCAATGCGTTAACGCCGCTTCTGATAGGTCGTCAGGGATGTGGCAAGACGCGCTTCTGCAAGATCCTGTTGCCACCAGAGTTGCGCGACTACTATAACGACAAGCTGAACTTCAAGAACGAGTTTGACCTGAACATTGCGCTGACCTCATTTGCGCTCATCAACCTCGACGAGTTCGACAAGACCACCAACTCGCAGCAGATTGTACTAAAATACCTGCTGTCGTCGAGCGATGTAAAGTTCCGTCCACCCTACGGCAAGACCATCAAGCAGTATCGCCGTTACACCTCCTTCATCGGCACCACCAACCAGTTGCAGCCCCTCGTGGATCCTACTGGTTCGCGCCGCTTTGTCTGCGTGGGCATTCCCATCGGCCAAAACATCGACTATACGGACAATCTGAACCATCGCCAGCTCTTCGCCCAGGCTCTCCATCTCTTTAACAAGGGGGAGCACTTCTGGCTGGATGACGATGAGATTCAGGAGCTGATCAAGGAGAATGAGCCCTATCAGCGCACCATCGACCTGGTGGAGATGATCAATGAGACCTTCTGCAAGCCAAAGAGCGGCGAGGGCCGCTGGTGGGGAACGAACGAGATTCTGAACCTGCTGGCCGGCAAATACGACTACTTCGACAAGAAAACCTCGCCGATCGTGCTGGGCAAGTCGATGAACAACATCAAGTTCAACTTCGAACGCCGCTATGTCAACGGCCTTTCCGAATATTTCCTCGTAGAAAAACAACAGTCATGAAATACAAAATCAAGAAGGAAACGAAACCGACCCTTGCCAACTATGGCAAATACAAGGCTGTGGCCAGCCATCATCAAACCGTTGAGTATAGGCAGATCCTCAAGGAAGTCTGTGTGCCGAACTTTGTCGATGAGCCAGTCGCCAATGCCGTCATCAGTAAACTCTCGGAGGTCATCAGCCGCCATCTCCGCCAAGGCGACAAGGTGAGACTCAAGGGCTTTGGGCTGATGAAGCTTGAGATCGAGAGCGAAAAAGTGGATGTGCCTGAGGACTTCAAGCCCAAAAAGCACATCCGAGGTGTTCGCCTGCACTTCATTCCTGAGAGTGCGACAGGCAAGCCTGAGCTTTACCAAGGCATCACGTTCGAGAAAGACAAACAGCCGTGATGTCCTAATTCGTCTGCTGTTTCATCCCTTCCAGGAACTTCTGTTGGAGTTGCTGGGCGAGGGCGTTGTTGGGGTTCAGGCGGAGGGCCTTCTCATAGTTCTGCATCACGGTGAGGTAGTAGCGCTGACCGTTCTGGGCAGGATCTTGGACAATGCGCACCATGTAGAGGAAGCCGCGAAGGGTGCAGATGTCGCTCTGATCGGCATTCTTCATCTTCTCCATCTGGGCGATGGTCTGTTCGGCTTCGGCGAGCAGGTTTTCGGTCTGCCCGGCATGGGGATTCATCACAGAGAAGTTCAGGCATTGCAGGGCCGACTGGTACTTGGGCTGGATGCTGTCGGGAAACATTGCATCGATGCGCTTGAGCTGGGCAATGCAGTTGAGGAAGTTCTCAGGTGTAGGCTGCTGGAGCGATCTGAGCGACTGGCCTATCAGTGCCTGCATGGGAACAGACTCTTGGGCGTTAACACTAATGGTAGCCATCAGGGCGAGGGCGATGGCGAGCACACGAAGTTTAAAAATTAGAAATGTCATAAGCTTTGTTATTTTTAAGTGAAACAAATATGCCGATATAGAAGAAACGGTCGCGGGTGGCAGTCACGGCTGTGCCGTCGGCCTCGTAACGGAAGATGTTGGTGCGACCCAGAATGTTGTTGAGCGAGGTATAGATGATGACCTTCGGACTGAGCAGGTAGGTGACGTTGGCATCGACGCTGTTATAATAAGGTGTATCGCCAACGCTGTAATGGCGCGGACTGGCGTAAGACTCGGAGAGTCCGATGATGGTCTTGCCGAAAGCGTATTTCAGCGACAGGCGGAGGTTGTGACGTGAAGCGAAGTCAGGCGTCTGCGGCTCGGCGTAGTCGAGGTAAAAGCGCTCGGAGTCGTTGAAGGAGTAGGAGAATGTGGTGATCAGGTTCTTCACGATGCCGTGGTTCTCGATGAACACATCCACACCCCGGCTCTTGCCGTAGCCGTCAGCGGTATACAGCCCATTCTGGCCCAGCAGCGGCAGATGGTGGTATTTCTTGTAGTAGGGTTCGATGCGCAGCAGCGTGTTGTGGTCGCTATACTGCATGCTGAGGATGGCGTGATCGGCGGTGCTTTGCGACAGTTGCCGTCCACTCATGGCGATATAATCGTCGTTGGCCGTCTGGCTGTATCGTCCTATCATGGCGGATAGCTGGAAACGCTTATTGGGCACATAGCTCAGGGTGGCGCGAGGCATCAGCAACCAGTCGTTGTGATAGCTCGCATATTCGCCTCTGGCAGAGAGGTTTAGGAACAATTTGGGCACCAGTCGCAACTGGGCGTCGGCATGGGCCGACAACAAGTGGTAGTCGAGGCTGTAAGAGCTGGTATCATACCGTTTGGTGCTGTGACGGATATAATCCTCAACGCCTGCCGACAGTTTCAGGACAGACGAGAACACCTTTCGCAATTCGGCCTTCAGATGGACCTCGTTACGTGAGTTATGGTAGTGGTCGCCAAGCGTCAAGGCATCGTCGATATCATTGAGAACCGTCGAGTTGGCGATGCCCGTAAAGAGGGTGTACCCCTTGCCGATATTGGTCTTGAGCGTGGCGTTGGCGTAGATGTTATGCTCGGTGAGCGACAGGCGGCGGTCGTCGACATGCTGGCCCACGGAGGTCAGGTCGTAGCCAACATAGGTCTTCAGCACGGTGGCCGACGAAAGGTCTGCCTTGTATTGGGCCTCGCCGGAGAGTTTGCGGTAGGGGCGGGTCCAGTCGAAACGGTCTGGGAAGAAGGCATTGTACAGGCCCATGCTGGTATAGTCGGCATTGAACGACAGGCTGCTCTTCGTGAAGGCCTTCGTGCCGCCAACGTTCCAGTCTACGAACGAGGCGCTGACACCCAACTTATCGCCTGTTGCCACATCGGTGGTCTCCATCGGCAATACCGAGGAGAGGGCCTGGCCGTATTCGCCGCCGTAGCCGCCTAATGAGAAGTTGATGCCCTTGAAGAGGAACGGCGAGAAGCGTCCGCGAACGGCATTGTTCTCGACATTCGTAGAATAAGGTACGAGCACGTGCATGCCATTGACAAACGTCTGGCACTCGTCGCTCTCACCACCACGAACGTAGAGCTTGCCGTTCTCACCCACCTTCTGGGTTCCGGGCAGCGTCTGCAGGGCAGCCACGATGTCGCCACACGAGTTCCCGCTCATCACCACGTCGAGCGCATCCATCGTCTTGAAGTTGTCGCTCTTGCCGAAGCTGTAGGTGCTGGCCGTCACCACCACCTCGTCGATGGCCGTAGCCCGTTCGTGCATGCGGATGGTGAGAGGTGAGGGGTGAGAGGTGAGGGGTGAGAGAATAGAGAGAGGCTGCGTGTAGTCGTCGAAGCCGATGAAGGTGACGCGCAGCGTGAGTTCACCCTGTTTCGAGGTCTCGAATGAGAACCTTCCGAGCGAGTCGGTGAGGCATCCGTCGATCGTACCTATTATAAATACGTTCGCTCCTGCGAGCGGTTCGCGACCGTCGGTCACAAGGCCCGTTACGGTGGTCTGACTCTTAGCGCTAAGGGCTACGAGCAGCATAAGCATGAGATGTATCAGTTGATGTTTCATGCTGCAAAGATAGGCACGAAAACTGATACCTCCAAATCCTGGGGATAGACGACTAAAAAGGCTGACAGATAACTAATCCGTCGGACGAATGACTAAGAAAAAGGACCAATAACTAAGCGATAAACGACCTTAGTTTAGGGACATAGGTGCGTGAGACAGGCACTATCGTCGGACATTTCCCGAGTCTGAGCTGGTAGCCGTTGGAATTGCCCTGAGCCGAGGTGATATTGTTCAGGTTGACGACAAACGAGCGGTGGCATTGGAAGATGTTCTCATAAGCCTGCAGGTCGTCGAGCACAGCGGCAAGCGTGGTATGCAGCTCGGTGGTGGCAACGTGGCCGTCGTTCATATAACTGACGGCCACGTTGTTCTTCTGTGCCTCGATAAACAGCAGATCGTTGATCGACAGCTGCAGGTCATTACCCCTTACATTGGTATCGTGGATGGTCACGGTGATGTCGGCCTGTTGGTCGGTGGTCTTGTCGAGCAAGGTCTCCAACTGGTTGCGCAGGTAACGGTAGTAGCTCAGGCTGACGGAGCAGACCGTTACGATCATGCCGATGATCAGCGTCCAGTAGAGAAATACCAGGAAGGAACCAAGCGTGACAGGAAAGTGGAATACCCATGCGCAAACGAAGAAGTTGCAGATACCGATAAACAGGATCATCGCTAATATCGACAGCGCCTCGTGCCAGATGCGCCAAGGCGAGACACGCTGAATGATGGGCCGCTCGACGAATCCGTACGCCAGACAGCAACCGAAGGTGACAGCCCCGAACAGCAGGGATAACAGCAGTTTGTTGCCCTGATACATGCTGAACCCAAAGGGTTGCAGCAGGTAGAGAATCAGGAAAACGATGACACAATACATAGCGCAGTCTCTCAACCAGTGACTGCTCGGCGGGAACGGATATTTACGTGTAAGTATCATGTCCGGCTTTACTTGTATTTCTTCACGCGGTCATCGTTGATGGGTCCTTGCCAGTTGAGGCCGAAAGCGAAGTCGTAGGTGTTACCGTCGGCATCCTGATAACAGCGCATGTCACGCGGCACATCCTCCTGCTGCTGTTCGACGGTCTGCATGTCGGCAGGCATCTGCATCGGCAGGAGGGCAGAGGGCTCGACCTTGCCGCTGATGATGTCGAGCAGGGCCTGGTGCTGCACGTTGAAGGAGATGAGGATGGCATCGGCGGCGGGCTCTATCTCAGAAAGCACGACGGGGCGCCCTGTCTCAAGGATGACCACCACGGGCTTCTCTCCCATCTTCCGCTTCGTGTCGTTGACCAGGAGCATGTCGTCGCGGTTGTAGGCCTTGACGGTCTTCCCACGGAAACTGCGGTTGAGGGTCTTCTCCATCGGATCGCCTCCGGCAATGCTCACGGCACGGGCCTCAGTGGCCGTATAGTCGTCGTATTGCAGGCTGAAGGGCAGATAGCCGTTGCCGCCTTTCTTGACATCGGCGGTGCTGTAGCCGATGCCCGTGCTCGGCTCCTGGATCAGACAGATGGCGAAGTCGGCCTGAGAGGGATCATCCACCACCTCAAAGTATTTGCTGACGAGGGCTGGGCTGATAGGCTCTTCCACCTTATCTTCTGAGATGCCGCCCCAGATGCCTGGGATGGCGGGGAAGTGGCGCTTGGGCACATAGACCTTCTGGCGGTCCTTGATGGGCAGCACCTGATTCTGGTGGTTCTTCAGCATGACCACCGATTTCAGCTGGGCATTGTAACCCTCTTGCATGAACTCGGGTTTGCCTACGATGGCCTCGGTCTCTGCGGTGGAGAGGTAGGGATTCTCGAATAGTCCCACACGGAACACGTTCAACAACAGGCGACGGGCCGACAACTCAAACCGTTCGCGGGCACTCTGTTCGCCAAACTCCTTACTCCACATCTGATAGGCCTCAATCACAGGACCAATCTCGTTGTTCCCGCCAAACTGGTCGACGCCAGCCTGGAGTATCTTATAATGACGCTCGGCCTCGTTGAAGGCTTCCATGCCCCAAGGCTTACCGCCTATCGGACTGTCGAGTACCTTGATATCCTTCGTGATACCCCAGTCGGTGCAGGCGACACCCTCGAAGCCAGCCTCATCCCTCAGCTGCTGTTGGATGAGCCATTTGCTGTAACTGCCGCCGACATTCTCGCCAGAGGGGTCCTGATTCCAGAGGATGCTGTAGATGGGCATGACGGCTGAGGCCATCCCAGTACCACCCTCCAGTTTGAAGGCACCCTCGACAAAGGAACGCTTGTGCATGGCGAGGTTATTGCCAGGATAGACGGCGTACTTACCTGAGGCGAAATGAGAGTCGCGACCTCCCTCCTGGGCACCGTAGCCATACCAGTGTTTCACCATCGCATTGACGCTCTTCGTGCCCCATCCCTTGGTCTCGGGTGTGGTCTGGAAGGCATCGCAATAGGCACGGGCCATGTCGGTGGCCAACTGCGGATCCTCGCCAAAGGTGCCGCTGAAGCGGAACCAACGCGGGTCGGTGGCGATGTCGACCTGTGGCGACAGGGCCGTGGCGATGCCCAAGGCACGGTATTCCTCGGAGGCAATCTCTCCGAAGCGGTGCATCAACTGGGGATCGAACGTGGCAGCAAGGCCGAGGGAGGTAGGCCAGAGGGAGATCTGACCGCCAGCCCCTGCATTGAACTCAGCGGTGGCATTCGCCTCATGACGGGGGTCGGAACTGGTGTTGGCGGGGATGCCGTGGTCAAGACCTTCGACAAAGGCCTGCATGTTGTTGTTCCACTCTGCGGCGATGACAGGACTCTCCAGTCGTGTCACCAGAACAGCTCGCAGATGGTCGTCGTGCAGGAACTTCTTCTGGTCGGCTGTCAGACTGTCGGCAGGCACGGCCTGATGGCTGCTATAAAGCATCAGTCCGGCAATCTCCTCTATCGACAGCTTTGATGCGAGGTCGGCAGCGCGCTCCGTGGCTGGCAGGCGCCAGTCCTCATAGGCATCCAGGGAGTCGTTACGGTTCAGGTCCTTGAAGGCGTAGCCGTCGACCGTCAGGATCTTCACTCCCGACTGTGGTGAATAGCCGAGCGAAGGGCCGCCGCTCTGGGTTACTAGCATGAAGGAGTCTACCTGCTGCTCCGTCCATTTCTGGCCGTTGCAGGCTGTCAGCCCCAAGAGCATTCCACCCATGGCCGCCATCATTAAACATTGATTCTTTTTCATGATTGTTGGGGGATTAGTTGTTAGATCTCAAAATCGAGACAGCTACGCTGAACGGTGTAGGGACGAACCTTGCCGTTGGCGACGGCGACATGTTCGGGATGGACAGCATAGCCTTTCAGGGCATCTTCGCTCTCGAGGGTGCTGTCGAGCATCACGTCGGCATTGGAGGAGGCCAGACGGCCGTCGATATGCACTTTCACATCGAGAAGTCCGGGCACCTTGCCTACGAGTCCTTCCAAACCTGCCTTAATACCTGCCTTGACGGCCTGCTTCTCCTCTTCGGAGAGTTCTGGATTCAGAGTCCAGAGAATAATGTGCTTAACCATAATTGAACTAATTTATAAACTACATATATTATTTAAACCACGAATGGATCGTTCAGGGAAAACTCTGCAGGCAGTTCGAAGTGCATCTTCCGTCCCGTTGTGGGGTGGAGGAAGCTGATGGCCTGCGCCTGGAGATAGAGACGGTCAGCCTTCCTGCCATAGAGTTCATCGCCCAGAATAGGACAGCCCAAGCCCTGCTCGTGGGCACAGTGCATCCTTAATTGGTGCGTCCGGCCCGTATGTGGCCACAGGGCTAAAAGTGCACTGACCCCCTGTGCACTTGCCAAGACACGATACTCCGTGATGGCGCGCTTACCATGTTCGAAGTCGACGATCTGACGAGGACGGTTCATGGGGTCGCTGAGCAGGGGCAGGTCGATGATGCCGTGCTCTTTGGCAGGCACGCCTTCCACGATGGCGAGATATTTCTTTTTGACGGTGTGCTCCGTAAATTGCTTCTGCAAGTGGTGATAGGCCTCGTTGGTCTTACCGATGAGGATGATCCCCGACGTCCACATGTCGAGTCGGTGGACGGGTTGTGATCCTGGCCATCGTTGCTGTGCCCAGGTGGCGACGGAGTGCTCTTCTGTCCGTCCTGGGATGCTCAGGAGGCCTGAGGCTTTGTTGATCACGGCAATGGTCTCATCCTCGTAAACAACCTCAGGAACCAAGTGTGGGAAGCCTTTCGCATCGGGACTGGGATCGACATCGAGACCCTGTAGCATCCACGTCA
>Ga0265298_10008131_pt1 | contig 12637 bp, 11 predicted proteins | sample AusTroGonzalo_MG_3_FD_193486 | JGI IMG/M metagenome (GOLD analysis project Ga0265298, IMG submission 193486) | Bovine rumen microbial communities from tropical cattle in Woodstock, Queensland, Australia - Gonzalo_01 | ecosystem: Host-associated > Mammals > Digestive system > Stomach > Rumen ... | reverse complement strand
AAATAGATGCGTGAGTTAATCTTTTTCATCTTTTTATTGTAAATCGCGCACAAAGGTACAAAATAATTGATAATTGACAACTGATAATTGATAATTATTTTGTACTTTTGCAGAAAAGTTTCTGTAATTATGAAGTTGAAGTTCACCATAAGCTACAATACGGCATGGGGCGAAAGCCTGCATGTCAGCATCGATTTCCATAGTCTGGACGGCACAGTGCGCCACCAGAACTTACTTATGCAGACTGACGACGGCGAGCTGTGGAGATTGGAGACGTCAGCCATGATGGGCCGGCAGCATCCGCTGTCCCATATCGTCTATGCCTATCAGGTGGAGGATGTTGAGGGCCAGGTGCTGCGACGGGAATGGGACATGGTGCCGCGCATCTATTATTTTGACTCATCGAAGGACTATTTCTTTCCTGACGAGTGGCATGACAGGCCATTGCCGTTGCATCTCTATTCAAATGCCTACCAGACTATCGTCCATGGACAGCGCGACCAGCAGGTGAAGGCCCTGCGGTTGCCTTTGTTCCGCAGGACCATCATCTTCCGCGTCTCGGCTCCGCAGCTGAAAGCGGGGCAGGTGGCCGCTGTCTGTGGCAGTCACCCTGCCATCGGGGCGTGGAACACCAGCCGCTACCAGCAGATGCAGTATGCGGGACAGGGTGAGTGGCTGCTCAGCGTCAATGCACAAGGCTGGTTACTGCCCATCGAGTATAAGTTCGTGGTAGTGGACACACACTCGCATGAGTTGGTCAGCTGGGAGGAAGGTGACAACCGCACTGTGCCCGTCTGTTCCGCAGACGGGTTGTCTCAGGAGATTCCCGACGGTCTGGTGCTGGTGCTCCACGGCGGCCATCTACGGTTGCGCGAGGAACCGTGGCGTGCTGCTGGCGTATCGGTGCCCGTCTTTTCGCTGCGCAGTGAGCACAGCTATGGCGTGGGCGACTTCGGTGACTTGCGCAGGCTGGTTGACTGGGCTGTGACGACGGGCATGAAGGTTATCCAGACACTACCTGTCAACGACACGACGACCGACGGTCGTTGGCACGACTCGTATCCCTATAACATCGTCAGTGTCTTTGCCCTCCACCCCCATTACGTCGACCTTGAAGCGGCTGGTACCCTGCGTTCCAAATCGAGAATGACGCAGTTCCTGCGGCGCCGTCAGGAACTGAACGCACTGTCTTATACGGACTATGAGGCGGTGGGGCGCGTCAAGTCGGAATACTTGCATGAACTCTTTAGCGAGCAGGGTAAGGCGGTGCTGGACTCCAAGGACTTTAAGGCTTTCGTGGCGGACAATGAAGACTGGCTGAAGGCTTACGCAGAGTTTAGGAATCAGGGGGATACTGGGCTCACTGAGGACTCTGGGTCTTCCCAGAACTCTCAGCTGCCCCAGTCTCATCAGTTCATCTACTACGTCCAGTTTCTTCTTCACACACAGTTGAAGGCCGCTGCTGACTATGCCCGCGAGAAGGGCGTGGTGCTGAAGGGAGACCTGCCCATCGGCATTAATCGCGATAGCGTAGAGACCCGCCGGTATCCGGAATTGTTTAACCTCGACTCACAGACAGGAACCCCGCCCGATGCCTTTGCGCAGAAGGGACAGAACTGGGGCTTTCCCACCTACCGGTGGAGCAATGACCTGTACCGTATGTTGAGACATCGTCTCAGCCACATGGCACAATACTTCGACGCCTTGCGCATCGACCACGTGCTGGGCTTCTTCCGCATCTGGGAAATCCCGTGTCATGCCGTCTACGGGCTGTTGGGCCATTTCTCGCCGGCATTGCCCCTGACCGTCGGCGAGATAGAATACTTCGGACTGCCTTTCCGTAAGGAGCTCTTTACGCGACCGTTTGTCAACGACCGCCTTGTAGAACGGCTCTTCGGTATTCATGCCCAGTATGTGCGTGACAACTTCCTGGTGCGTAAGGCCTACGGACTCTACGACCTGCGAAGCGAGTACGACACACAGCGGAAGGTGGCGGCAGCCTTTGCTGAGCGACGCGATGAGAACAGCCTATGGATACGCGACGGATTGATGCAACTGCTCAGTGACGTGCTGTTCGTGGAAGACCTCCATGAGGTTGACATGTATCATCCGCGTATCGGCGTCATCAACGAACCTATCTTCGAGGCGCTGTCTGCTGAGGATAAGGACGCCTTCCTGCGACTTTACAACAACTACTTCTACCAGCGCCACTCGTTTTTCTGGGGACAGACTGCCCTGCGTCGGCTGCCTGCCGTCCTGAAAGACTGCCGTATGCTGGTGTGTGCTGAAGATTTGGGTATGCTGCCCGATTGTGTGGAGCCTGTACTCGACCAGCTGCGCATCCTGACGCTCGAGATTCAGCAGATGCCTAAGCAGCAGGGCTTCGAGTTTGCACATCTGGAGGCGAACCCCATCCGTAGTGTGTGTGCCATCTCGACACACGACATGGCGCCCCTGCGGCTCTGGTGGCAGGAGAGTCCCGAGCGCCGACAGCGCTACTACGTCACTATGCTGCAGAAGGAAGGGCGTGCCCCTGAGCAGCTGCCGGCCCATCTGGCAGAGGAAATCATCGCCCGTCACTTATATTGTCCATCCATGCTCTGTATCCTTTCACTACAGGACTGGCTGGCCATGGACATGGAGCTGCGTTGCAAGAATCCGGCTACTGAACGCATCAACACCCCCAGCGACCCCTACAACCGCTGGCAGTGGCGCATGCACCTGACCATCGAGGACCTGCTGGCCGCCGCTAAATATAATAATAAGGTGCGTACGATAATCCAGCGTAGTAAACGGTAACTATGAACTATCAAGCCTTTATTTTCGACCTCGACGGTACGCTACTCGACACCCTGCAGGATCTGGCTAATAGCGTGAATTATGCGCTGAGAACCCACGGCATGCCAGAGCATTCGCTTGACGACATCCGCCGCTTTGTGGGCAATGGTGTCCGTCTGCTGATGGAGCGCGCTGTCCCCGAAGGTGCAAAGAACCCGCAGTTCAATGCCTGTCTTGCTGATTTCCGTGAACACTATATGGAACACTCGCTCGACACCACCCGTCCCTACGACGGCATCCCCGAAGTGCTGCACGAGTTGAAGTGTCGTGGCTGCCAGTTGGCAGTGGTCAGCAACAAAATGATGACTGCCACACAGTCGCTGATTCACCACTTCTTCCCGGAAGTCGAGGTGGCCATCGGCGAGCATGAGGCTGCCGGTATCCGCAAGAAACCAGCCCCAGACACCGTGTTGGAAGCCCTGCGGCAGTTGAACACGGTTTCGCCATGTTCGGCAGTTTACGTCGGCGACAGCGACGTGGACATTGAGACGGCCCGCAATAGTGGACTGCCTTGCATCAGTGTGCTCTGGGGCTTCCGCGATCGTGACTTTCTGCTGGCTCACGGAGCTACTACACTCATTGAATCACCTGCTCAGCTATTGGAATGATGAACTACAGATCCTATTTGTTCGTTGTGGCGGCTCTGCTGTGTAGCCTGCATGTTGTGGCCCAGCCTGCCGGGGTAGTGCTTGATACGTTGACGGTGCAGTATCTCGACGGACAGGGCTGTTCGCAGCAAGGAACAATCATCTGCAACACTACCATCGCACAAGACCTGCGCGAGATATTCGCCGAGCTCTATCGGGCTAAGTATCCCATCGAGCGTATCCGTCCCATTTCCGAATACGATGATGACGACGAACGCTCCATGCAGGACAACAACACGTCGTGCTACTGTTACCGGCCGATTGCCGGCAGCAAGCGACTGTCGAAGCATGCCATGGGATTAGCCATTGACATCAATCCACTCTATAACCCCTGTGTCAAGCGCCGTAAGGATGGCACACTCAACGTGCAGCCGTCAACCGGCAGACCGTACATAGACCGTAAGAAACAGTATCCTTATAAGATAAAAAGAGGCGACCTGTGCTATCGCCTCTTTATTAAGCATGGCTTCCAGTGGGGTGGCAGTTGGCGCTCACTGAAAGACTACCAGCATTTTGAAAAGTAGCTCACTTCTCTTCTCTTACCTAATGAACAGCAGTTCACGGTATTTGGGAAGCGTCCAGAGACCGTCCTCGACAATCATCTCCAACTTGTCTATCTCATAGCGGATGTCCTCCATGTGGGGACAGACGGTGTCATGATACCGGATGGCACGCTGATGAACGTCCTCTATGCGGTTGGCCACACGGCGGGCATCTGTCAGTTCCTCTACTAATCGTTCGATGGTGGCTGTACGCAGGGCGATCTCCTCAATCAGCTTCATGTTACGGACATTCAGCATATCAGCCTTCTCGGAGTGGAAGATCTCTTTCATGCCCTGCACGTTCTTGATAAGCTGCGACTGATAATGCGTAGAGACAGGGATGATGTGGTTCATGGCGAGGTCGCCTAATACGCGGGCCTCTATCTGCACGGTCTTCACATACATCTCCCATTTCACCTCATTGCGGGCTTCTAATTCTTTGCGGTTCATGACCTTGGTGCTCTCGAACATCTTCACGCTTGATTCGTCGAGATAGTGCTCGAAGATGACGGGGCATGACTTCTCAACATCCAGTCCGCGACGGGCGGCTTCCTTCACCCATTCATCGCTATAGCCGTTACCGTCGAAGCGGATAGGCTTGCACGTCTTCACGTCATCCTTCAGTACTTCGAGGATGGCTGCCACTTTGTTCTCGCCAGCAGCTATCTTGGCATCGACGCGCTCTTTGAACGAGTTCAGGGCTTCGGCCATTGCAGCATTCAGTGCAATCATGGCCGAGGCACAGTTGACACTCGAACCCGGCGCACGGAATTCGAAGCGGTTACCCGTGAAGGCAAAGGGTGATGTACGGTTGCGGTCAGTATTGTCGACGATGAGGTCGGGAATCTGCGGGATGTCTATCTCCATGCCCTGTTTACCCTTCAGCGTAAATAGCTCGTTCTTGTCACTCTGTTCGATGTGGTCAAGCAGCTCTGTCAGCTGAGTGCCTAAGAAAGAACTGATGATGGCGGGTGGTGCCTCGTTGCCGCCTAAGCGGTGGGCATTGGTGGCACTGATGATGGAGGCCTTCAGCAGACCGTTGTGACGATATACGGCCATGAGTGTCTCGACGATGAACACTACGAAGCGCAGGTTCTCTTCAGGTGTCTTGCCTGGGGCGTGTAGCAGCGTTGATTGCTGCGCATTATGCATGGCTGTCAGGCTCCAATTGTTGTGTTTGCCTGAACCGTTGATGCCGTCGAAGGGCTTCTCATGCAACAGCACGCGGAAGCCATGGTTACGTGCCACCTTCTTCATCAGCGACATGAGCAGCATGTTATGGTCAACGGCCAGGTTGCACTCCTCGAAGATGGGTGCCAGTTCAAATTGGTTGGGAGCCACCTCGTTGTGGCGTGTCTTCACGGGGATGGCCAGCTCTAAGGCCTGGATCTCCAGATCCTTCATGAAAGCCTGCACACGGTCGGGGATGGTGCCGAAGTAGTGGTCGTCCATCTGCTGGTTCTTGGCACTCTCGTGTCCCATTAGCGTACGGCCGGTCATCAGCAGGTCGGGTCGGGCAGAGTAGAGACCCTCGTCGACAAGGAAGTATTCCTGCTCCCAGCCTAAGTTGACCTGTACCTTCTTCACGTCATCGTAGAAGTACTGGCACACGTCGGTTGCGGCTTTGTCGACAGCATGCAGGGCACGTAGCAGGGGTGCCTTGTAGTCGAGTGCCTCGCCGGTGTAGGCAATGAATATGGTGGGAATACACAGTGTGTCGTCGATGATGAACACAGGGCTGGTGGGATCCCAGGCGGAGTATCCGCGGGCCTCAAAGGTGTTGCGGATACCACCGTTAGGGAACGACGAAGCGTCGGGCTCCTGCTGCACTAACAGCTTACCGCTGAACTTCTCAATCATGCCGCCCTTACCGTCGTGCTCAACAAAGGCATCATGCTTTTCAGCAGTGCCTTCGGTCAGCGGCTGGAACCAGTGTGTGTAGTGGGTGACACCCATCTCCAATGCCCATTGCTTCATTCCGGCAGCCACTGCGTCGGCAATGCTGCGGTCCAGTCGGGCACCGTTGTCCATGACGTCTATCATCTTCTCATAGACGTCTTTCGGCAGGTATTTATACATTTTCTGACGGTTGAACACGTACTTGCCGAAATACTCTGAAGGACGCTCTGCGGGCGCCTTGACGTCGAGAGCACGCTTCTTGAAGGCCTCTTCGACGACCTGAAATCTTAAGTTGTTTGCCATCTTAGTCTATGAATCGTTTCGTAATGTCTTTGTATGCTTCTATTCTCCGGTCTCTGAGGAATGGCCACCAGCGGCGCACCTGCTCTGAGCGCTGCATGTCAACGTCGACAATGTCTTCTGTCTCTTGGTCAGTGGGAGCCTCATACAGCAGTTCACCTTGTGGACCAGCCACAAACGAGGTGCCCCAGAACGGAACGCCATCTTCCTCGCCTACGCGGTTGACGGTGACGACGGGTAGTCCGTTGGCTACGGCATGACTGCGCTGTACGGTCTGCCACGCCATGCGCTGACGTTGCTGCTCTTCGGGGCTATCGTTGGGGTCGTAGCCGATAGCGGTGGGGTAGATGAGCAGCTGGGCTCCGGCAAGCGCCATCAAACGGGCTGCCTCAGGATACCACTGGTCCCAGCAGACCAGCACGCCCAGGCGGCCTGCACTGGTGTCGACGGGCTGGAACCCCAGGTCGCCGGGTGTGAAGTAGAACTTTTCGTAATAGCCGGGGTCATCGGGAATGTGCATCTTGCGGTATTTGCCGGCAATGGAACCGTCACGCTCCATGACCACAGCCGTATTGTGATAGAGGCCGGTGGCACGGCGTTCGAACAAGGACGTCACGATGACCACCTGCAGTTCCTTGGCCAGTGTTCCGAAGAAGTCGGTGGAAGGTCCTGGGATGGGTTCTGCCTGGTCGAATACGTTGACATCCTCTGTCTGGCAGAAATAAAGTCCGTTGTGCAATTCCTGCAACACGATGAGCTCGGCACCCTCGTGCGCCAGCTTACGGATCTTCGCGGCTAATCGCGCTTTGTTGTCCTCGCGGTCGGCCGAGTTGTGCTGTTGTATGATTCCTATCTTCATAATGCTAATGGTTGTTTATTGACGGATGACGGTAGCACGCAGGATACGAATGTCCTGTAGCGGACGGTCGCGGTCGTCGGTGGGTTGTTGCTGGATGCGGTCTACGACGTCAAGCCCTTCTACGACCTCACCGAATACGGTGTATTTACCATCAAGGTGCGGCGTACCACCCACTGTCTTATAGACATCTATCATTTCTTGTGTAATCTTGATGCGGCCTTGGGAGGCAGTGTCAACCCGTTCCTGTATCTTGTAGAGAGTAGGTTCGTTGTAGATGCGCCCCCAGACAATGTAGAACTGGCAGGCTCCAGAGCGTTGTTCGGGATTAACCCTGTCGCTTTCGCGGGCGGCTGCCACTGCTCCGCGCTTATGGAAAATCTGGGGCAGACGGAACTCGGGCTCTATGGTGTAATCCAATTCGCCAGACCCTAACTGCTGGCCTGGTTGTGCATGCTTGCTATGCTGGTCACCGCCCTGTATCATAAAGTCTTTGATGACACGGTGGAAGAGCAGCGAGTCGTAGAATTGCGTACTGACCAGCTTGAGGAAATTGTCACGGTGTTGGGGCGTCTCGTTGTAGAGGGCAATGCGAATGTTGCCCTCGGTGGTCTCCAGTAGCACCTCGGCACGGTCTTGAGCTGATAAAGGTAGGATAAAAAGGAATAAAGGTAAAAAGAAATAAGTCTTTACGTTGATATTCTTCATATACTCTCTCTTATTGATTGTTTTTTACTCTTTATTTAATAATACTGCATGGTGCAGCAGTGTAGCGAGCCGTGCTGACGGATGACGGTACGGCAGTCGATGCTCACGATTTCTCGGTCAGGGAAGGCTTGGCCGATGATGCGCATAGCCTCTGCGTCCAAGTCTGGCTGGTTGTAGGTAGGCACCAGGACAGCACCATTGATAACCAGATAGTTGGCGTAAGTAGCAGGCAGACGGTCATTTGGCTGTTGGCTGTTGGCTGTTAGCTCTTGGCTGTCGTAGATGGGACGAGGCAGTGGCAGTCTCAGCAAACGGTAGGGCTTGCCTTCCACCGTCCGCAACTGCATCAGCTCTTGCTCCATGTGATAGAGTTCAGGATGGTCATCGTCACCTCCTATATATAATAAGGTGTCGTTCGGTGCGATGCGCACCAGCGTATCGATATGTCCGTCGGTGTCGTCGCCGATAAGCGAGCCGTGATTAAGCCATACGATGCGTTTGGCACCCAACCATTGTTTCAGCCGTTCTTCTATCTCCGTCTGTGTCAGCGGCTGGTTGCGATGGGGAGCCATGAGACAGCAACGGGTAGTAAAGATAGTTCCTCGACCGTCGCTCTCGATGGAGCCGCCTTCCAGCACGAAGTCCAGATGGTCTTCATAGGTGCCTTTCACCATGCCTTGCTCGTAGAGGCGCTTGTTGATTTGATTATCAAGAGTCGCCTCGAATTTCTCACCCCAGCCGTTGAAACAGAAGTCGAGCAGCAAGAGCTGGCCGTCTTCTTCCACTGTGATAAAGCCGTGGTCACGGGCCCAAGTGTCATTGTGGGGTATGTCATCGACCACGATGACGGGTTCGTGCCTCTCGATCTCACGCTTCATGATCTCGTAAACGGCCGTAATCTCTGGCAGCATCGGTGCCCAGTCAGTACCCTCGTGCGGCCATGTCAGCTGCACGGCACTCTGTGGCTCCCATTCGGCCGGCATACGTCTGTTATTCACTTTCATGGTGCAAAGGTAATAAAAAATGTAAGAATGTAAGAATGTAAGAATGTAAAAAAAGCGAAGAATGAAGTTTTTACCGTTGCAGTATCAAATTTTTCACTATTCACTATCCACTTTTACCTTTTTCTTTGTATCTTTGCAGCAGATTATACAATGTTAGAGTTGCATAACGTCACAATCGGACAGCTGGTGCGACCGCTCTCAGTCACGTTACACGAAGGACAGCTGTTGTGTGTCACGGGCCAGAAAGGCTCGGGAAAGACTACTTTGTTGCGGGCACTTCTCGGATTCATACCGGTGGACGGTGGACACATCAGCATTGACGGTGAACTGCTGACGCCGCTTTCAGCATCCTATTTCCGCCGTCAGACAGCTTATGTACCGCAACACATCTCGTTGCCCGACGGATGCCACCTGCCGACAGGCTACCTGAAACTGCTCACCAAGGCTGTAGAGGCGCACAAGCAGTTACTCATTGTAGACGAATCACCCAAGCCTCTTGACGATGCGGAGAAGCAGGCAGTTGATGACCTGCTACGCGAGGCCATGAAACAGGGTGCCATTGTGGTGGCTGTCAATTCACGAATCACTCAAAATCAGGTGTGGCTATGACGTTGATTGGCATTATCATCATCCTGCTGTTCCTCTTGCGGAAAGCATACTACGCCTGGCGGCGCGGGCTGAACACATGGCGGATGGACATGCATAATCATAACTCGCTGCGCGAATATCTGTTAGGTAACGGAGCCACCGAGGCCGAGGCCCGGCGTCCTTTCCTCCGCCATGCGTTGGTTAGGGCTTGCCGGCCGCTACTCGCCCAGTGGCAACAGTTGGTGGCACTTTTGGTACTATTATTCATACTCATCTATTTACATCTGAAGTAATGTACAGTTTTGACGAAAGGAAAACGATAACATCATTATGAGACAAACACCCCGCCTCTTGTACATTTTGGCAGCAGCCCTGCTTCTGGCGTTTTCTGCCACTGAAGTGCAGGCACAGAAGAAAACCTTGCGTGAGCGGATCCTTAATTTTCTCGACTCGTCGAACGTCAAGGGTACTGATCCACAATACATCGCACTGCCGAAAAAGAAGTGGCGTGTCATACTCAGCACCAGCACTGACCAGCAATACATGAAGATGGATTCTCATCTCGAAGCACCGGAAGCTGAACTGGAAGATGACCAGACAATCGACTTTGGCATGAAGATTAAGCAGCCAGTAGCCAACGCCATCGGACTGTGGGCAGGCTATCGGGGATGGGGGTTGGGCTACTCGGTGGCAACTTCGGGAACCAAGGGCATCAACATGTCGTTCAACATTGCCACGCCCAGCAACGGTGTCAATATACGTATCCACCGCTATAAGTTCGACCGACCGGAAAGCTACCTGAGTATGAAGTCTTCGGACTTTGAGATGGAAGGCTATCTGACCGACGGTTCTGAAGCAATGGAAAGCCCCATCAACATCGAGTCGTTTGTGTTCGATGGATACTGGGTTTTCAACAAGAAACGCTTCTCACTGGCCGCCGCCTACGACCAGTCTGTCCTGCAACTGCGGTCATCGGGCTCGCTCATTGCAGGTCTCATGTTCTACTACCAGAAGTTCGACTATGCCGACCCCTCAAACTTCCTTTTCATAGAGTGTACCAACCGCATCGGCAGACTCAAAGTCTATCAGGGTGGTATCGGCATCGGCTATACCTACAACTGGGTGCCTCTCAAACACCTGACAATCAATGGTGTCATGATGCCTGTAGTAAGCTTGTTCAACCATGTTGACTCTTTCTATTACAACATCGATGATGAATGGTATGAGAAAGAAGATCTTCTATTAGATTATCCTGAAATGACCTTCAATAAGAGGCAGGGTACCAACGGTCACATACGCCTGAACATTGATGCTCGTCTGGCCGTTTCCTACTGGATAGGTAACTGGTTCATGAGTGCCATCGCACAGATGCACAGCTTCGACTCCAAATACGATAATGTCGACATGAAGATGAGCGATTGGAACATCAAAGGCTCCGTCGGCGTCACATTCTGAGGCTTTGTCCATGCCTTGACGTAGAATAAAAAACGGGGAGGGATGAAGAAAAAAACGGGAATGTCTGCCGATGTTCGCCGTTTTTTTTGTACTTTTGCGGCGAATTACCGGAAAGAGGTATTAATAATATATATTAAGGTAAAGATTTTATGGGTGGCTTTTTCGGCACAATCTCTAAAAAGGACTGCGTAAACGACTTGTTTTACGGGACCGATTACAACTCGCACTTAGGTACAAAACGCGCCGGACTGGTGACTTTCGATGAGGAGAGCGGTTTCCACCGCAGCATTCACTCGCTGGAACGCCAGTATTTCCGTTCACGCTTTGAGGATGAGCTTGACTCGTTCAAGGGCCATCAGGGACTGGGCATCATCAGCGATACTGACCCGCAGCCGATCATCGTGAACTCGCATCTGGGACGCTATGCGGTGGTGACGGTGGCGAAGATTAACAACCTGCGCCAGATTGCTGACGAACTGCTGCAACAGCGTATGCACCTGAGCGAAATGTCGGCCAACAACATCAATCAGACGGAACTTGTAGCTCTGCTTATCAACATGGGCGACACGTTTGTGGAGGGCATCAACAAGGTGTACCAGAAGATTGAAGGGTCGTGCTCGATGCTCATCCTGACAGAGGACGGCATTATTGCTGCCCGTGACTTTCTGGGACGGACGCCTATAGTGATTGGCCGGAAGGAGGGTGCATACGCCGTTTCGAGTGAGACGACAAGCTTTCCGAACCTGGAATTTCAGGTGTTGCGGGACGTAGGGCCTGGCGAAATAGTCAAACTGCGTACTGACGGTGTAGAAGTGATGCAGAAACCGTTCTCGCGTTGCCAGATATGTTCATTCCTGTGGGTGTACTACGGCTTCCCGTCAAGTGACTACGAGGGTATCAACACCGAGGCAGTTCGCGAGAAGAATGGACGTCTGATGGGTGAGAAGGATAGGGATGTGGAGGCTGATCTTGTGTGTGGCATTCCCGACTCGGGGGTGGGCATGGCACTGGGTTATTCGCACGGCAAGCAGATCCCCTACAAGCGGGCGGTGGTGAAATATACGCCGACATGGCCGCGTTCGTTTACGCCTGGCAACCAGAATCGCCGCGCCTTGGTGGCGAAGATGAAGCTGATACCGAACCCCGCTATCCTGAAAGGGCAGCGCATTGTGTTCTGCGACGATTCGATAGTTCGTGGCACCCAGCTGCGTGACAATGTGCGTACGTTCTTCGACTATGGAGCCAAGGAGGTGCATGTGCGCATCTCGTGCCCGCCGCTGGTCTATGGCTGTCCGTTCATCGGCTTCACCACCAGCAAGAGCGACCTGGAGTTGATAACACGTCGCATTATCAGCGACTTCGAAGGTGATGACCACAAGAACCTGGAGCAATATGCCAAGACGGGAACGCCCGAATACCAGCGTATGGTTAGCGAGATAGCCCGTAGGTTGGGGTTGACCAGCGTGAAGTTTGCCACGCTCGAAGACCTCATCGATAGCATTGGCTTGCCCAAGGAGCGTGTGTGTACTCATTGTTTCGACGGTACATCATACTGTCACGAGAAGGATAATGATTGATTGTTGAGACACCGATAGATACGGAATAGCTCTTAAAGAAAATTAAAAAACCGTGCTGTCCGTGTAATCCGTGCCAAAAAATGACTATCTTTGCAGACTGAAATAAACGATTAGAAGCGTGAAAATAAAACAAGTGCTGAGCGCCCTTGAACAGTTCGCGCCTCTGCCCTTGCAGGAAAGCTGGGACAATGCTGGCCTGCAGGTTGGACTGACAGAGGCGGAG